>Ga0181607_10001634_pt1 | contig 19963 bp, 16 predicted proteins | sample 041ome_9_FD_132420 | JGI IMG/M metagenome (GOLD analysis project Ga0181607, IMG submission 132420) | Coastal salt marsh microbial communities from the Groves Creek Marsh, Skidaway Island, Georgia - 041413US metaG (megahit assembly) | ecosystem: Environmental > Aquatic > Marine > Intertidal zone...
CATTTTTTTCTCGCGCACGAACGAACGAACGAACGACGCAAACGATGGACATCGACGAAAAAGAAGAAGAAGAAGAAGAACGACAGACGCAGAGAGAAGACGCGGAGATGACGACAACGACAACGTCGATGATAACAACAACAACAACAACAACAACAGGACGCGGTCTCGGTAAAAGCAACGACAACAACAACGGCGATGATGGTGTCGACCAAGACTTACTCATTCTCGAGCGAATCATCGCGACGAAAACAAATAATAACAACCAAAAACTTCGTCTTCTCTCGCAAGGCGCGGAAGCGCGAGTTTTTACGACCACGTTCCTCGGGAAGCCGTGCGTGGTCAAGCAGAGGTTTAAGAAAAAGTACAGACATCCAGTTTTGGACCAAAAGTTGACGCGAAGTCGATTGCTCGCCGAGTGTCGGTCGCTGATGAAGGCGAGAATTTTAGGCGTCCAAGCGCCGACGGTTTTGTTCGTGGACAAACCGTCGGCGTCGATATTCATGGAACGCGTAGAGGGGAAGTCCTTGAAAGAGGTTCTGAAATCAATCGCCGAAAGAGAAAGTGAAGAGGAAGAAGATGAAGACAATACGCGCACCAAAAGCTCCGCGAACGACGGTACCACTGCCTCTCCTTCTTCTCCTTCGTCGTCTTCCCCGGCGCACCTCCGCGCGGTGAAATACGGTCACGAAATCGGCCTCATCGTCTCCAAACTCCACGACGGCAACATCACCCACGGTGACCTCACCACCTCCAACTTTCTCGTTCATGCGCGCACCGACTCTGTATACATCATAGATTTCGGTTTATCCAAAACCCAAATCGTCGGCGAGGAAGATATCGGCGTCGATTTATACGTACTCGAGCGCTCGTTAATCGCCGCGCATAAAAGCGAAGGCGAACGCGTCTGGCGAGAGTGTTTGAAGACGTGGAAAGAGACGTGCGGGAAAAGTAAAGAGGCGTTCAAGAGGTACGAGGAAGTGAGGGCCAGAGGGAGGAAAAGGAGCATGGTTGGTTAAATGCATGTGTCGTGTGTAAATATGTACACACACAAAGTGAGACCTTTTATTACTAGTACTAGTTGTAGTGTCATAGATATATTCACATAGCCCGCTGATATTTAGAGCAGCAGTCAAAAGCATTCAGACCTCTGACGGATGAGAGATGAGAGAGGGAAATGTCAGCCACGAACCCATTTTCCCAAAGGAGAGAAATCTCGCGAAAAAAAAAGATAAACACAAAAAACACATACGTATCCCCGCACTAATCTTCGCTCGCCTCTTCTATTATATACGCACAGTAACATGTCTTCTCTATCGTCGGCGTTAGTGCAACGAGTCGTGGCGTCCACGCAGTGCTGCTCTTCTTCTTCTTCCGCGAGGATGAACGCGACGACGACGACGACGACGACGACGACGACGACGCGTGGTGGTCTGCTTTTTCGTCATCAGCGGCGACGTGGCCGCAAATCCATCATCTCGTGCGAGTCGTCTTCGTCGAACGAAGAGAACTCTTTGCTGACGCAAACGGCGGAGGAGGCGATAAGAAACGCGCCTCCTGCTCCCGAGCGAGGAGAAGGCGCGAAGAGAAGAGTCAGCGGATACATGAATAAGAAAACAACGAAGGATTGGCAAATCGATTTCTGCTCTCGCCCTTTAAAAGATGACCGAGGAAAGAAAGTGTGGGAACTTTTAATCACGGACGAAGACCGTTCGTTCGAACACGCGGAGTTTTTCCCGAACAATCGAATCAATTCCGTGGAGTTATCGAAAGCTTTGCAGAAGGTAGTCGATAGGAGAACGGAGGAAACCGGAGAACAGCCGAGAAAAGTGAAATTTTTCCGGAGTCAAATGATGACGATCATCACGAGAGCGTGTAAAGAGTGCGAGTTGGAACCGTTGCCGTCTAGGAGGTGTCAAACCATGTTGAATTGGTTGGAAGAGAGAATGGAGACGGTGTATAAGAAACATCCGGGGTATGATCCGAATTCGGCGCCGCTGATGACGTTTGACGCGCAAGCGCCGAAGCCGTTGCCGGACGCGTTGAGAGGAGAGTCGTGGGCCTTTGTCGCTTTGCCCTTGGTCGGGGTGAAGGAGGAAATGGAAGCCGTGGCGAGAGGTAAAGCGTTTGGAGACTTGCTGAACATCGACCCAGATTTACCGGACGATACGTTGATTCCAGGTGTAGTCGTGTACACGGCGCGCGCGGCGGCTTTGAGCGGATGGACGAAAGGCTTAGAATTGAGCGCGATTACCGTCGATTTGGAAAGTTCCTCCATCGTTTTGGAAACCGGTGTCAACGAGAGCTGGAACTACGCGTTCTTTCGAAGAACGAAAGAGTTGAGAGACGAAGCGAGAGAGTGGGAAGGCGTGAAGAGACAAACGAAAGGGTTGCACTTTTTAGCCATTCAAACGGACGCGGATAGCGAAACGACCGATGGGTTCTGGGTATTGCAAGACGTCAAAGGCTCGCAGTTTTAATCGTCATCATCAATAATAATAACAATGTAGTAGCGAGTCAAGAAGCGCAGTCTATGAAAAAGGGAGAGAGAGAGAGAGAGTGGGAGATACCAACAGTGTAGTCACATCCAAAAATTTAATATGAAAACGATTTGCGAAGTGGTATCTTCTCTCAAAATTTTACGTACACAGCAAAGCTCCTCGCAACACAAATTTGCCACGCTCTTTTAGACGCGCAGCCATCGAAAGATTGGTTCGAGAAGAATGCCTTCCTCCTCCTCCTCCTCCTCCTCCTCCTCCTCCAATCCTCTGCTCCTTCGAATGCTCTCCAAACTCAAATCTCTCCTCGTTTCCAAAAACAAACTCCATCTCTCCTTCGATGTGCTTTTTTACTTGTTTTCGTTGTTCTTGTTGTGTTTGTTCTCGACGAATTACTTGAGCAACGCGTCGTACGTGGACGAGAACGGATTGTTGCTGGGAAGCACGAGAACTGCGTTCGATAACGAGAACAGCGAAAACGCGAGGAGGTTTTCGGACGCGTTGTTGAAAACAGGAAGTTTACGGGAAGCGAAGGAGGTTTTGGTGAGAGATATTTTGTTGGCGACAACGGGTGATGATGCTTCGGAGGTGACGGTTCGCCCGTACGCGCTACACGCGGTAGCTCGAGCAAAGTTTGGAGATGGGAGAGAATCGATCGCAATTGTCGCACCGATCGGGTGCTTAGCAGCAGGTGAAAACGACGATAGGATTAAGGAAGAAGAAGCAGACGCGGTCGCGTTGGCGTTGGAGATGTTCTTTTATGTCAAGTCGCGAAAGGTGAAATGGTTGGGACGGGACGTGGTGTTGGTCGTGCCGACGTGTTTTGAGTATTTGGAAGAAGGGAACCCGGTTTCAAAAATTCGCGCGACGGGAAAATGGTTAGAGACATATTTAGAGGGCGAAGAAGAAGGCGAGGACGATAATGATGGTCGTGGCAATGGTGCTGTTACTAACAATAAAAAAGAAGACGTTTTCTTCCGCGCCGGGCAGATCCACCAAGCGTTTGGCATCGAAACACCACACGGCATGAAAAACTTTGAAAAATCAAAGTCTGCTATGTTCGCAAAGCTTCATGGATGGAATGGAGCGTTGCCAAATCAAGACATATTTGAAGTGGCAAAGTTTTCCTCCCGAATGGGGCGAGGGACGTCGTCGGGATTTAGTGTACACGGCACGCACGTCATCGACGCGAAGAAGACAAAATGGGAGAAGTGGGTGGAACATACGAAAGCGTGGACGTCGTTTGCGAAGTTATCGGTAGTTGGTAAGCCTACGGGAGTTCACGGAGCGTTCAAAGTGAAATCGATAGATTCGTTCACGATGGTATACGATAAAGAGAAAGGCAGGGAGGATGATGAAGGAACAAAAGGTCGAGACTTTCGAATAGAAAATTACCTCGCGTGTGGTATCGCGCTAGAAACAGCTATTAGAGCGTGCAACAATCTCGTCGAGCAATTGCACCACGCCCGTTTTGAGTACGTGCTCATTGGGAATGACAGATACGTAGGCGTTGCTGAGTTGGCCGGGACGCTCGGAGTTATGCTCGTCGCGTTGGGTATCAAGACGTTGAAAGCGTACGAGAACGAGAAATGGATGATTTTGTCTTCTTCCTCTTCTTCATGGTCCTTTCAAGAGGTCTTTTCTGTGGTAAAAATATTCACATTTATACTCTTAATGGTCGTCCTGATCGCGTTGGCGTATTTTAACGTCGCCTTGGGACTGTGTATGGCGACATTTTGCGTTCCAATATGCTTGGTCATGCCCGAGACGAGAGAAGACGAGAAAAAGAAGAAGAATAAGAAGGAATGACGAAAGCAAAGCGTTTACTTGTAGTAGTAGAAATAGCACACGCAGTAATAGTAGAATTGATGCGTTAGCACTTTTATATAATACACGTATCTAACTAAGAAGCATAATGACGATTTTACGATGAAATTTTAAGCCGCAACTTCGGCTGGAGCTTTGGTCCTCGCTCTCGTCGCATCTGCTCTCTTTGACTTCCATTCGAGCGCTTGGACTTCAAAAAATTCCATGGCTACTTGATCCGGCCACGGAGCACCCCAAGGCGCTTCAGCTCCCGCCGTCCATCCTAAATGTCCACCACTTTCCGTTTCTAATAAAATAACGTTCTCATTGCTCGCAATTTCCTCTCTAGGTATCGCTTCGATCGAAGCGATTGGATCGTCCTTCGCTTGGACGCATAACAACGGGACTCTCACGTCGGCAATCTTTCTTCTCGACCCGCTCGCTTCGTAATAGGCGTCCACGGAAGAAAATCCAAAAGTCACTCGCGTGATTGCCTCGTCAAAATCCCGGACCGTTCTCGCTTTCCTGACCAACGCCGGTTCGTATTCCCTCAAGCCTTGGAACAAATGTTTATGCGGTTCGAACAACTTGCGCATGTTGTTCGCCATCGATTTCGAATATAGCTTACCCCAAAAGCCTTTCTGCAAATTCTCGTCGCACCTGTTCAAATCGAATGGGTTACACATGCTACACGCGGCATCAACCACCGCGTCTTCTCCGTCCTCACCCAACGTGTTCGTTAAAATATTTGCTCCTAACGACCAACCGACGGCGAATAAAGGCGCGTTGGGAAAGCGTCGCTTCATCTCCTTCATCACCGCCCTCGTATCTCCGGTAAAACTCGCGCTATAAAACTGAGGCGTCAGCAAAGGTGATTCGCTCGTCCCTCTCGCATTGAATGCAACTACTCGATACCCTTTCATCACCGCCCTTCTCAACATGTGTTTCAAATACTTATCGTGCGATCCGCCGGCGATGCCGGACATCAGCACCAACGTCGGCGCGTCCTCCGGTAACGTCCTGTAATGTTCCTCCAATACCTTATCAATCTTCGGCGTTTGATTCGGTATCGATTTTCTATGCGGCTCAAAATCTTTATCCAAATTTCTCGTCTTCTCTAACATCTCCGGCGTGCGTTCGCGATACTTATGCGTCTCATCGTCCACCGACAACGGCCAATCCAAAGCGACCACGCCGCCGCACGCCATCGGCAACAACTCTCTCTGATACTCCACTTCCACGTCTTTTCTAAAGAAAGTCGCCATTATCGTCGACGCGTGTGGGTTTCTCAGCACCGTAACCGCGTCGTATCCAACCCGCAACGTGTGCAACATTTTCAAAACGTTTGCGTTTTTCTCCGTCTTTTGGCAAGAAACCGAAACTTCGCTCGTCGTTTTGTGCTTGAAAACTTTGCTCAGAAGAGCCACGAGGAGAGCGCCAGAGGTGACGAAAAACGCCGCTCGAGCCGGTTCAGAAGAAGCCGCGCTCAAAACGACGCCTTCTAACGCCGACGCAGAGATGGACGACGAAGCACCACCACCGCCGCCAAGACCACCACCAGCAGAAGCAGCAGCAGCGGGAGAGCGCGCGAGATTTGACGACGAAGTTCTCGATAACGATGACGACGAGAATGTTGACTTAAACATGTTTTTCGTATTCGTATTCGCCGATCGAAAAGGACGAGAAGAAACCGATGAAAAAGACGTCGACGCGACCACTGCTCCTCCACAAACAAAACCACCGCTCTTCAAAGGACGAGGAAGAGCAGGACGCATGTTCCTGCGCGCGCTGCGTGAGCTTTTCTCTCTCTCTCTCTCTCTTTTCTTTGTGTTCACTTTTTTTTGCAAAGCGAGCATAAAACCCTAAATAAAAATCTGCGTGCATTTTCTCGCGCGCGTTTTCTTCACAACCCCTCTCTCTTCTTTAGGAAAAGCAGAGAGAGAGAGAGAACACGTTTATTTTCAAGCGCGCGCGAGAAGCGAGAGTTTGTGAGAGAGAAGGAAACAAAAAGTAAACGCGACGACGACGACGACGACGCTTCTTTGAGTTTCTCGAGTAAAGAGAGAGAGTTCGAATTTTGTTCCGCAGTTTTAGAAAACGAAAAAAAAGCGCAGCGGAATACATACACATAATAATAGAGAGAGAGTGTATTATAGATAAAAGAATACGCGCGCGCAGAGAGAGTACCGCCAGAACACATCGAGATGGGTGGAGACGACGAGCTCGCGAAGCACACAAAGGTGCGTTTGGGGGGACAGCGCGTGTTGTTGGGGAGAGAGAGAGAGGGACTTTCTCTCTCAATTTTTTTTTCTTCTCCTTCTCTCGATCGCTTTTTTTTTGCCTCTCTTTTCTCGAAGAAAACACACGCACCGACTGACTTTTCTTCTTCTTACTCTACTACCACTACTCAACAACAACAACAACAAAAAATATCCATCGCAGGTTAAAATCACCGGCAACAACCGAACGAAACAGAAACTGATCGGGTTGAACGCGACGGTGAAAAAATCCGTCGGCTTGGGCGGGTGGCACTGGCTCGTCCTCGAAAACGGGAAGGAAGTTAAGTTGCAAAAGAACGCGTTGGAGGTGGTTTCGTTACCGACGGGCGAGGAGGTGGAATCGATCGAGTTTCAAACGAAAGACGACGACGATGGGTCGCACGTGGAGAGCGGAGAGATTGAAGAGTTGGACGGGGACGAGGAGATGAATGAAGACGAGGATAACAACGAGAGAGAAGGAAAGGATGGAGGAGACGCGATGGACGAGGACGACGAGAACGCGGGCTCGAAAGAACGAGACGGCGAAGAAGACGAAAAGAAAGAAGGCGAAGGGGACGGAGAAGATGGCGAGGGCGAAGAAGAGGAAGAAGAAGGCGAAGAAGTTGATAAAGAAGGCGGCATGAAAGCGAGGTTACGACGACCGACGAGAACGCCCGGGAACGGGCCGCCGAGTCAACAAGCCGCGGCGGCGATGAAACGAATCGTCGATAAAAGAAACGCCGGAAAACCAAACTGCAACGTAAACTTCAACAGACTCACCGGACCGACTTTGCTCAAGTATAAGAAATTTTACCAAATGCCCGGCGCGGATACCGACGATGTTATCAAAGGGAAAGCGAAGATGGTCGATGAAGTCACTCGGCATTTCATGTCGCAAAAAGTGGACGAACAGAAATGCTTGGCGCAGTTCATCGCCAGTTTAGCGAGCACTACGCGTTGATTTGATTGAGCTAGCGCGCGAAAGAATCTATACACATACAATCATCAATTCTTATTATCAGTTTTAATTTGTATTTTTTGTAGTACGTATTATCAAAAACTCTCCGTCTGTCTCTTCTCTTCTCTCTCTCTCTCTCTTTCTCTTTCTCTTTCTATCATATCCTTTGTTCTAATCTCTTCTAAATCGTGTTAATATTATCGCCTAAAAAGTTTCTACTTCAATTCTTACTTGTATTCCGAAGGGAGCACTCCGGTTTCCATCGCTTTTTCGAGCATCGCGATTTCCTCCAAAGTCGTCGCGTTTGCGATGGCGGCTTTAATCTTCGCCAACTCCGCCGCGTTATTTTTCTTCTCGTTCTTCTTCCCTTTCTTTTTCTTCCCCTCGTCCTCTTCCTCTTCTTCTCTTCCGCCTCTCTTGCCGACGGTAAACGTCTTCGCCTTGATCGCTTTCCCATCGTCACCTTCAAACATCTTCTTCGCTGCTTCCCGTTCCTTCGCGTACACGCGTTCGTAATCTAACATTCTCAATCCATCGTTCAATTTGTATATGCAATACAGCCGATAATTCTCCACCGCGCACACCGGATTCCCTTTCAAAACCAAACATTTCAGACGTTTAACCTTCCCTATTTCGTCGATGTCGTGCAAATTTTTAATCTTGTTATTTTGCATCAGCAGCCACTCCAGCTTCGGCACGTTCTCGCTCAAATTCGTCCCGTTAATTTTCTCAATCTTATTCTCGCTCGCGTTGATCGTGTGCAACCGCTTCAACTTGGGAAACCCCTCCAACTTGACGATTTCGTTTTTGCTCACGTCGATGCAATCGAACTGGTCGTTCGTGCCGCCTAAATTTTCTATCGCTTTGATTCCTTTCGAAGAGAGATCGAGCTCGTACTCGTCCACCGCGTTCAGCGTTTGGTTCGATTCTAGAATCACATCGACCGTTAGTTTTCCTTTTTCAACGTCGTCTCGTTGGTGCGTTTGGTGCGCGAGTAGCGACGACATTTTCTTTCTCTCTTCTTCTTTCTTTGTTGTGTTGTTCTCTATTTTCGTATTTTGCGTTTGTGCTGCGTTTTGTTTTTTTTTTTGTGAAGGAAAAAAAAATACGACTCGCAAGGGGCAAAAAGAAGAAAAATTCCATCTTCTGTATTCTTCGTTATTATTACTACGCGCGCGAGAGAGCGCTCTCTCTCTCGCGAGGCAGACGTCCCTTCTCTTCTCTGCGAGCGCTGTCGCTTCGTTTGCTTTTTATAAAGAGAGAGAGAGAGAGAGAGAGAGAAAAAAAGAAGGAAACATAAAGCACGATGAGTACGACGAAAAGAAAAGAAGCGAGAATCTATTGGGAAAAACAAACTTTAGCGTTGTGCGGTCACCACTCGTTGAACGCGCTGCTCCAAGGCCCGCACGTCACGACGAATGATTTACAAAAAATAGCGGAAACGTTGGACGAGGAGGAGAGGAAATTACTCACGAGCGCGGAAGATAGAAGGAAATTCGATGAGAGACCGAGCGAGAACGTGGACGTGCACACCGGGAATTATTCTTTGCAAGTGTTGGACCGAGCGTTGGAAATGCGTTTTCAGCTGACTTTAACGCACGTGTTTCAGCGAAGCGAGCTGAACGAAGCGGCGAAGAATAAAGCGTTTTTGCTGAACGCGCATCAGCACTGGTACGCGATGCGAGAAATCAGAGGGCAGTGGTGGAATTTGAATTCTCAGTTAGCGGCGCCGATGAAAGTGCACGGGGAAATCGTGTGGTATTTAGAAAGCGTGATTCAAAGAGGGACGCAAGTGTTCGCCGTGGTGGGCGCGTTGCCGCAAGCGCACGAGATTTTCGGGCAGAAAGACGGCGAGTACGGGAACTGGATCGCTGAGAGCGAGTGCGAAGAGATGAACGAGATGGTAGCGAGAGCGGAGAGAGAAGGGAAGACGTTGGAGAGAGTGAAGGAGGAGATGAAGGAGGAGAAGAAGAGGAAGATGATTTTTAGCGGCAAGGCAAACACGTTGAGAGGAGGGGATTCGACGACGAACACGAATAACGAGGTTGATGACGACGACGACGACGACGACGACGACGATGCGATAGTAATAGACGATGCATATATTGGGGTAGACCGGAACGAAGATCCGGAGTTGTACGCGGCGATGAAAGCGTCGTTAGAAGAGGAAGCGAGGAAAAGAGTGAAGAATAGCAAAAGAAGCGGCTACGGCAGCAAAGAAAATCGAGAAGGAGGGAGAGGAATAGGACAACAAGGAACCACCAGCACTTGGCAAAATTTAGGCAAAGAAAACGACAACAAAAACAACAACGGAACAACGATAGAACTAAAGAAAGAACCAGAGGAAAGTCCGGACACGCTTTCCGTCGCCGTTCGCATGCCAGACGGCGAGCGGCTCAAACCGCGCCGGTTTCTTAAAACCGACTCGATCAAAGACGTGGAAAACTGGATCGTCCGCGAGAGCAAGAACAAAGTCACTTTTCGGTCCCAAGGTGGACGCGAGTGCTTAGTTTTAGTCCACTTCCCGAAGAGAACGACGTTGGACGACCCGGGGAGAACTTTAGACGAGTGTGGGTTTGAAAACAGGGAGATGTTGACCTTCGCTTAAAACACACACACACTATACATAGTTTTCTTTTTTGTGTAATGAAAAAAGAAAGGAGAGTTTTGAAAAACCCGCGTCGTCAGAAAAAAGCACGAATACTAGAAGAAAAGAATGCTCTTCACGTCTTCTGCAACCTTTGTCGGCGCAGTCGCCGGCGTCTGCACGCAGATGTACGCGTGCGCTTTGCGCAAAGTGCCGTTGTTTCACCGTACGTTTTAAAGCGTTTCCTTTTCTTTTTCTTTCTCCCGCGTTTTATTGTTGTTGTTGTTGTTTGCAATCGTTTTCCCCGGTCTCTCTCTCTTTCTTTCTTCTCTCTCTCTCTCTCTTCTGACAAAAGTCTCTTTCTCTCTTTTCTGAACACACAAACAGAACCTCAAATCCACGCCGGTTTCGCCGTCGCCGGCGCGTTCACCGCCGAGTGGTTGGTCCAAAAAGAGCAAAGTTTACAAAAAGAAGTCGACGCGTTGGTGCGAGATAGGCAGGAGAGGAACAAAGATTTCGATGGGTTCAAACACAAGTAACCCCCAGAAGTAAAACTCATATAGGGAAAAAAATGGTAGAAGATATATATATGTGTCTGTGTTTTTTGTAATTGTATAGCGTTTTAAAATAAGAGCACATAGTCCACATCCTTTCTCGCGCGCGCGCGCGTGTGCACGTTTGCGTGAAATAGAGAGAGAGAGAGGGAGGGAGAGTCGTCGAATCGTGCGCGCGTGCGCACAAAACCAAACGAAGCTCTCTTCATTTTTTTGTTCCACTTTTTCTCGAGTTGTCTTTTCCGAGAGAAGAGAGAAAAATTTCTCCTCTTCTTCTTCAAAAAATACGCGCGCAAAGGAAAGCACGCGACGCACAGAAAGAGACTCTCCGCTGTTTCTCTTTTTTACTCTTCTCTCTCTTGCGCGCGGCGCTCAATAAAAGATCCGAAGGAGGAGAGATGGACGGATCATCCGTCGACGCCGCTATCGATATCGGCGATTCAGCAGAAAAAGAGGAAGAAGTAGAGGAAGAAGAAGAAGAGGAGGAGGAGGAGGAGGAGGAAAAACAATATCAGCGAACGGAAGATTTTGGGACGATGAAGAAGACGATACCGACGCCCAGAGGAAGAAAAGAAGGCGAAAGAACGACGACAACTCCTACGAAGAAGGTCATTCCGCGACCGCGCGAACATCATCGCGCGAGCAAAGATCCAGGAGGACGAGGACAACATCTTTCTTCGAGCGGAAGTAGCAGCGCGTCTGTTTCGTCGTCGGACGATGCTCCAGCGACGCCGCCGCCGTCGCCGAGAGAAGAGGAAGAAGAGGAAGAAAAAAAAGAAACGGAGGAGGATACGAAGATAAAAACGTACGTACCTCCTCCTCCGCCTTTACCTCCTCCGCCGCCGATGCCGCCGTCGCCTCCTCCTCCGCCTTTACCTCCTCCTCCGCCTTTACCCGCTTCTTTACCGGCGACGTTGACAATGACACAGCATCATGAAAACGCACATCACTACGCGGCGTCGATGGCTGCTGCTGCTGCGGCCATGTCGGCGTCTTTCGGCGATATGCATCTGTCTGCTTCGCCCACGTCTTCTTCTTCTCAATCGATGATGATGATGATGGATCACTTGTATCATCACCAGTACCAATATCAAGGAAGAGGAGGAGGAGAGAGAAGAAGGGAGCATCGCGGTGTTGAACCAGCGCAGCACATGCAAACGCCACCAAACACGCCGAAACCTCCCAATCAACACTGGTCGTTGGATTACTCTTCCCATTACGTAGTCACGGGAGAACGACCTCAAAATTTTATCATCGATCCGCAAGGCATACCGACACCTGCTTTGCAAAAACTGGTAGATTTAAAGAGTGAATTGATTAATGCGCATGCGCACGTGCCGCTGAGCGTGAGAATTGAGAGTGCAAAGACGTACGAGCTGACAAGCGAGAATTTAGGGACATTCGATGTAGTGGTCATTAATCCCGATTGGTCGAAATTGAGTTGGCGCGATGTGGCGAGGCTGGATTTAAACGCGGTAACTTCGGAGAAGGCGTTCGTATTTTTGTGGATTGGGAAAGGAGACGGAAAGATGCACGACAACGCGCTCAAGATCATAAAAGCGTGGAAATTTCGCCGGTGCGCGGAGGAGATTGTCTGGGTCAAGACAGGATCGGATAGGATCGAATCGTCTCCGGCGTCGCCTTCGTCTCCCGCTTCATCGTCAGCTTCGAGGAAAAGTGTTGCTTCTGCGAGCGTCGGAGCGGTAGGAACTCCTCCACATGCGTCTTCCTCTCCTTCAGCGTCATCTGCATCATCTCCGAGTACCCCCACAACTCCGTCCTCGACTTCTTCTTATTCCTCTACCTCTTCGTTTCGATCGAGGACGTCTACTTCCATCGCATCCACGGTCTCTCATTTGTCGACGCTTTCAGAAGATGGAGGAGGAATAAAAGAGGAAGAATTCCCTTTCGCTTTGCATAAAGAACACTGCATGATTGCGGCAAAAGCAAAAGTCACTCGCAAAGAAGCGGCTTTAATTCATGCGAACGTGGACGCGGACGTAATCATTTCACCCCCTCTCTCATCAAATCAAAAACCAGATCAGATATATGCCATCGCGGAACGCTTCGTCCAAGGGTTGAGACGTTTGAACTTGTTCGGAGATAGTCAACAACTTCGCCCTGGCTGGGTTACAGTGAGTGAAAACGTGTATAGAACGACGCATAATCCAGTCACGTACAGGAAAGCTTTTGAGGGAACGAGGTGGAGTGGGAAATTTGAGGCGAAATATCAAAGACGGACGAACCGAGCAATAATGATACAACAAGAACAAGAACAGCAGCAGCAGCAGCAGCAGCGATACAATCAGTATCAATCGCCACAGTCGTCTACAATACCACAGTATCAGCAACGACACATGCAAAGAGAGCGTCAAACGTACACGTATCATCATAGGAGCGGCTTGAGTCCGCAGAGTAGTCCTCAGAGAGTGAGTCGTCCCGCGCACTTGTTACCGCACGACGAAGATATAACACGTTTGCGACCTAAATCGAGAAGTCCTTCCAAGTCAGATGGTAGAAAAGGTGATGTTGTTGGTGTTGGTACCGGTAGTCACTTTGCGAACTATGAAGAGTACGAGTATGCGGCGGATGAATATTACTCCCCAAGAACATCTCATTCAGGGCCGATGTTCTCGCAATACACGCCAGCGCCGACGTTTTATCCTCAACAACAGCACCCTTACGCATCTCAGGAATACATTCATGCGCTGCAGCAGCAGCAACAACAGCAACAATATCAAATGAGCGGTTATACAGAGCAGAAACAGCAACAACAATATTATGAAGGCACATTCACTTCGCCTCCGGGAAGCAGCAGTGGCCCGGCGTAACGTAACTACACGCGGCGTACACCACACTACTGCTTCGAAAAACAAAAAGAAGCGAAAAGAGATGAACTAACGAGAGGGAAACGTAAACGTGAGCCACTACATAATACGTGTGCCACTCCATATATAGAACGCACTTTCTATCACTGTTCTTTTTATATCATCATCATCATATTTTTACTTTCGTTGCTCATCACACAGCCGAACGTTCGTACAAGTAAGTATCTCACCTTCTTTTTGGGAGTTTTAAGTACGGAGAGGCGGCGCCTCTCCGGCAAAATCTGCGACATAGTGCAACTTCATCGGCGTCTGATGCGCGTACACTTTTGAATCTTCAATTAAGTTATGATCATGTTGTGAAATTAATATTTGTACAGATAAAAACAATGTTGACTAACTCTCCTTCGCTCGCAGTTTTTTTCCTCTCTTATATGATACAACAATCTGCGTCCGTCTCCTTTTCTATCTAGTGGGAATGTTAATACTAGTATCGCATCTAGTTTCTTCTTCTCTCTCTTCTCTCTCTCTCCCTCTTCTCTTTCTATCAACGAGCACTATACACTTGTCTGCGTATGTGTCTATACTTGCATTTCTCGTAATCTCGTTTAGGATTCAACCAGTTTGACGAGAGAAACTTCGGATTGCGAAACTCGCAAACCTCTCGCGTTTGATTGTAGTCTTCGCATAGCTCGCGTTCTTTTTGGTACCTCGATGGAGAACAAGTCGCTTTCGGCGGTTTCACTATCGTTAGTTTCCTCGGAACCTTTGGAATTTGAGTTCGCCCGGGTCTTCTTCGTCGCTGCTGCGACCGCTGCCGCGGCGGCGGTTTCGGCTCTCGTCTTTCTCGTCGCCATCGCAGCCTTTTCGTTCGCGTTCTTGATCATGTTTTCTTTCTTCGTCTGTTGTTCGGATTTAGTTGAAGCGGCGCTCTCATCTCGAGGGGCTTTCTTACTTTTCGCTTCCATGGAATCTAAAACGTCGTTCATGGCTGCCACGCCCTCGCCAGGCTCTGGCGCGGACATTGTCGATAAGTTCCCTTCCGAAGCCACGGTCGGTATAATCTTAGCAAATCGACCTTTATACCTCGGACGGTTATCCGCGAGCGTCTTTCGGCACTCGTATCGAATCTTTTTGTGTCCTAATCTACGTCTCGCTCTCTTCTCGCGGTACCGTGCGAGTTGTTGCATGCGAATCTCCGAGGGGATGCGACGCATCACGCCTGGCTGGATTTGCTCGGAGTTCAAATGCATCATGCCTTGCTCCAAATCGCTAAACGCCTTCGTCAGATCGACTTGAGAACTCGCTTTCTTTACTCCGCTCAAATTCGATTTCTTAAAGGAACTCGTCTTTCTCGGTTTCGTAAACGAAGTGCTTCTTTGGACCGATGTGTTGTTGCTCGTGTTGTTGCTCGTGTTGTTGTCATTGTTGTTGTTACTACTGCTGCTCTTGTTCGACGATTTACTCTTGGGCGATAACGAACTCGGCTTCTTCGTCGAAGTAGTCGTCTTCGAGTTAAACGCGTCCACGTGTACCCCGCTCGTCCCAGGCTGGGAATCGTTCTCAAATATTCTCGAATCTAAGGAAAAGTGCGTCTCGTGCGCTTGCATGCCCCCGTAATCTGCATCTTCGGAGCTCCCTCCACCGCTCGCGTTGGCGTTTTGAAAATTCTGCATAAACGTATCCAGCGGGTCCGCGAAATAGTGCGTCGTATTCGTCGCCTGATCCAACCAATCCATCGCGTCGTCCGAAGTCTGTTGTTCTTGTTGTTCGCCGTGACGATGAACGTGAACGTGATATAAATCTCCTCCTTGATGGTGTTGCGGAGCGACGTACTCTTCGTCCGTAAACTTGGACAAGTCAATCGGCGACATCGAGCCTTCTTTCGAGTCTCGCGACTCCGACTGCGCTTTATCCTCTCGTTTCAGTCTCGTTTGCTTCTGTCAGTCGTTGTTTTGTTGTCGTTGTTTTTAATAAAAGAGAGAGAAAAGGAGATAAAGTGAGTCAACAAAAAAAGAAAAAAGAGAGAGAGAGAAATTAAATAATGGGAGGATAAACCGTATGGGGTATATCCACTGGTGGTGAGTTTCGGCGCGGAATTCGCGGAAAGACAACAGAAGCGACCGGCGAAGAAAAAGAGCGCGCTCGGAAGAGGAGGAAAGAAAGTCGTGTTTCGCTTTCCGATTCTCTCTCTCTCTCTCGATGAAGGCGTTCAAATAAGAGAGAGAGAGAGAAAAAATAAAACGACCCCCCCGGGGGACAAACAACGACAAAGGACGAGGTTAATGAATAAAAAAACTTTGCGAAACATCGCCGTTTTGGTACGTCTCCGCGCGAACAGAAAACGCTAAAAAAGCGCACCTCTTTCTTCCCCATCTTTGCTTTATATCTGTCGTTGTCCTCCTGACTCTTTCTCTCTCTCTCAATCTCTCTCTCTCGGTCTATAAAAAACTAAACGGTCGCAAAGGTCACGCTTTCTTTCTCGTGTGCGTGTATAAAAAATGTATTTGTTTATAACAAAAAAGCGCCCCTCCAGCGTGCCAGCTTGGAATATATTTTTCCTTCGAGATTTCTTTCGCGCGCGAACGAACTCTCCCTCTCGATAAAAAAGAACCACACCAAAATCAACACAAAGCGTTGTTGTTTTTCTATCTCGACGATGAGTGCGTTTCTATTCGAGCGCGATTCCGTTCTCTCTTCGCGCTTTTTTTATTCGCGTTAAAGAAAATACACCTTGCGCGCGCGTTTTTTAACGAGAGAAGAGAGATAAATTTGGAAGAGAATTATGAATTTTTTAAGGGGGGTTGTTGTGTGCTTCTTTTTTTCTGTTTTTTTGTTGTTTTTTGGTCGGAAGGAAGGCACCCTTGAGATTTTTTTTTTCACTCTCGCACCAAAAAGTCGTCAGATTTGTGCTTTAAAATAACTAATACGTACTTTTATAACATACAGTTCACACACGAACTACAACAGGGGGCAAACCGAATAATAATAACAACGACACAAAAAACACATGTTCGCGCAGAGGTGTCATCATCGGCATTCATCGAACGCGTTTTTTTCGTCGTCTTTGGGCGTAAAAACGAACAAAAACCAAGACGACGGGAGAAGAAGAAGAAGAATGATGACGATGATGATGATGAGGATGACGACTACTACTACTACTAATAATAATAATAGAAACGGAGAAGGCGCGAAGACAATGATGGTTTTAGAAAGAATAGCTTTTAGAAAGAACGAGAGTAGTGATACGAACGGGAGAAGGCGTCGCGGTGCGACTGCGTTTGCGTCTTCGGATGACATCGGTATTTTTGAGGAAATGTCGTCGACGCGAACTCGGAAGTATTACCTCGTTGGCGGGAAAGGAGGCGTCGGGAAGACGTCTTTATCCGCCTCTCTGGCGGTGAAGTTTGCGACGAGTGGGCAACATCCGACGCTGATCGTCTCGACGGACCCGGCGCATTCTCTGAGCGATTCGTTGGCGCAAGACGTCTCGTCTGGGGTCCCCGTAGCGGTGGAAGGTACGGATGGTATGCTTTGGGCGATGGAAATCGACACGACGCAAGCGAAGAATGAGTTTTCGGAGTTTTCGAAGAGCGCGGATTTTACCAAAGGCGCGAGCGATTTTATGGGGAGCGTTGGTTTGAGCGGCATTTCGGATTCGCTGCAGGATTTGAAGTTAGGGGAGCTGTTGGATACGCCTCCTCCCGGGTTGGACGAAGCGATTGCCATCGCGAAGGTTGTGCAGTTTACCAAGGATGAGAAGTACGCCAAGTTTACGAGAATCGTGTTCGACACGGCGCCAACCGGGCACACGCTGAGATTATTATCGTTGCCGGAGTTTTTAGATAAATCGATCGGAAAGATTGTTCGATTGAGACAGAAGTTAACCAGCGCGGGTGATTTAGTGAAAGGTTTGTTCGGTCAGGAGAACCAAAATCAAGACGCCGCCGTGGAAAAATTGGAAAATTTGAAGAAGCGCTTACAAGAGGTGAAAGATTTGTTCCGGAATAAAGACACGACGGAGTTTATCATCGCGACTATTCCGACCGTTTTAGGCATCAGTGAAAGCGGACGATTATTGAAATCTTTGAGAGACGAAACCGTGCCGTGCACGAAAATCGTCGTCAACCAAATCTTAAACGTCGACGTCGCCGATTTCCAAGACGCCGCGGACGCCTGCAACGCCGCCGCGGAAAAAGTAAAAACGAAAAGCAAAGACGGCGACGACGAAAACGCAGAAGACGTCCAAGCGTTAATCTCCTCGAGCGAACGCTTAGCCTTGGCCTCCAAAAGAGCCGTCTCTTTCGTCCGAATGAAAGAAAAAGACCAGCGAAAAGCGATGGAAATGTTAGACACCGACGCGGGTCTCAAAACTTTAAAGCGCATCGAGGCGCCGATGTTCGATCTGGAGATTCGCGGCGTCCCGGCGTTGAAGTATTTCGGCGACCAAGTCTGGTAAAAAGAAGAAAGAAGAGAGAGAGAGAGAGAGAGAGAGAGAGAGAGAGTTTTATCGTTACAGGCACGTGTAATTAAAACGCAAATTTAGAGAGCATATAACGTAATAAGGTCACACGCTTAATTTTTCAATTTTTCATTTTTGACTTTTCGTCAAAAAACACATCACACTCAAGTTTTTTCTTTTGGATAGATCCTGAAAAGAGAGAGACGCGAACACGCGCAGAAGAAGTTTAATAATATAAACAAGATACGTATAGCACAAATACGAACCCCTCGTTGCCGCGGAGAGTATAAATACATAGAAGATATATAAAAATGGACGACACGGAGGTCCAGAAGCAAATCAACCAGATGGTTGAGTTTATAAAGCAAGAGGCGGAAGAGAAAGCGAACGAAATCCGCGTCGCCGCAGAGGAGGAGTTCAACATCGAAAAACTTCAAATGGTGGAACTCGAGAAGCAAAAGATCAAAAGAGAGTACGAGAGAAAAGAAGCCTTGGTTTCGGTGAAAAAGAAAATCGAACGGTCGACGACTGGGAACGCGGCGAGGATTAAAGTTTTGATCGCCAGGGATCAAATGATGGAAGAGTTGTTGAATCAGTCGAGAATGAAACTCGGGGAGGTTGCGAAATCGCCTCAATACAAGCAACTCATGGCGGGTTTAATCGCGCAAGGCGCGAAGAAGTTGCAAGACTCGAAGTGCATCGTCCGGTGTCGCAAACAAGACGAAAGCGTGTGCAAAGAAGCGATTGCGTTAGCGTCCCAACGAGTGCCCGGGTTACAACCGACGTTGGATTCTGGAGAGAGTTTACCGCCGGCGCCGGAGATATCAAAGGAAGGGAAGAGTTGCGTCGGAGGGGTTTTGGTTATTTCGAGCAACGGGAAGACGACCTGCGATAACACGTTAGACGCGAGAGTGAGGAATACTTTCGAGGCGCTCATGCCGGAGATTAGGACGGAGATTTTCGGCGCGGACGGGGCGAAAATTATGTGATTGATGTTTCGCCCGGGGGTCGCGTATATACACACGTAGCATTTTCATCGCGAGAATTGTAACATTATAGAAGAGAGAGAGAGATACAAAATGATCATAATAATGATAATATACACGAGCACACGCATCACCACGCGCGCGGTTTATTTTACGTTTACACAAAAAGTCTACTGCTACTATTGGTACTCTCTCTAAAATCGCATTTGACTATAAACATCACCTTTCCTCTCTTTCTTCTTCGAATCGCATCTCTCCCGAAAACAATTCTATTACACATACACACATATTATTTCCGATAACTCTTCGTCATCCTCCCGCTCGCGGTCGTCGCCAACCTGACCGCCTCGTTCTCCTTCGCCACCTCCGCTTGCACCGGACTCGTCTTCGACGACAGCGAGAACAATCGCTCCTCTGGTTTCGTGTTTTTATGCGCAGCCGATCCGGTTTTTTTCTTCGTCCCTCCTCCGCCTCCTTCGTTCCCTCCACCGCCACCGGCGACTTGCGCGTGCGTTTTGTTTTGAGATAACGCGACTTCGAACCCTTTCAAGATGGACCCGTTCGTCGCGCCGTGTTCGTTGGAAAGGTACGCCGTTTCCAAGTCGTAGAGTTGCTTTTCCGTTTGTTGCAACGAGAGTTCCAGTTGGTTCTTCCGGTTGAGAAGCTCCGTGACCAATTCGCTCGACATTTTTTGTTTTCTTCGTCTTCTTTTGTGGGGAATGTTTCTTTTTGTTGCGAAGGAAAGTTGAAAAGAAGAATTTATGTTTTTTAAACATATTATCATCGAAACAACGTCTGAAATTCCGTGGTGTTGTTACCGCTGCTGCTGCTGCTAACTACTGATTTTACGCTAATTATTACTACCATACTATCACTGGTACTACTACTTCTTAACTCAAAGCTAAGTGGGCCAAAGCCAGATGAACGGAAGCGGCGTCGTGCTTCACTCTCCCGGGAACGGCTAAAACTTGAGACGTCAGCTCGGCGCCTTTTACGCCCAATGGGGTGGGTAAGAGCATTTGGTTTCCG
>Ga0181607_10001638_pt1 | contig 19935 bp, 15 predicted proteins | sample 041ome_9_FD_132420 | JGI IMG/M metagenome (GOLD analysis project Ga0181607, IMG submission 132420) | Coastal salt marsh microbial communities from the Groves Creek Marsh, Skidaway Island, Georgia - 041413US metaG (megahit assembly) | ecosystem: Environmental > Aquatic > Marine > Intertidal zone...
AGGGGCACTTTTATCATCATCACTCCGCGAGCACACTTACACGAGAGAGAGAGAGAAGACGTTCTTCCGTGATTTAGCATACAAAAACACGCACGCACGCACGCACGAGAGAGATAGAGACAGAGACACGGAGGGAGAATTTTTAAAAGCTCGAAAGAAAAGAATACACCACCCGCGAACGAAGAGAGAGAGAGAGAGAGAGGATTTATTTCTTCACGGCCAGGTTTTTCGGGAGTGGAAATCTATCTAGTCACATTTTTCTATCATTCAAAGCACAACCTCTCTTTGCGCGCGAGATAACACGCGCGAGGGTAAACGCGCCTGTTTTTGTCGGTGTCGTTGTTTCCGTGCGCAGGGAAGATATACATAAACTGTCGTTAATCGCTACAGTTGAGAAAGAAGATGGCGCGGGCGATGCAGTTGCTCACGCAGATGAACTATTTCCCAGACTCGGACGAGGAGCACGAAAACGGGGAAATCGCGGGCGGGTATTTAGTCGCTCGCACGAGAGACTCCAAAAAAAAGAAAAGGAAGAAAGGGTCGAGGAAAGAAGAGCCGGAAGATAAAGACGACGAAGATAAAGACGAAGACGACAAAGAAGATAAAGCAGATAAAGGAAAAGAAGAAGGAAAGAACGACCACTCGGACGACGGAGAGAGGACGGACGAAGATGCGCCGAAAATCGATAGGCCTTTAGTTGGAACGCCGCCGGAAAACGCGGTGTCTCCTTTGCAACTGCGAAGGGCGAAGCAACGAGAAGGCGGCGAGCAACAACAACAACCGTCGTCTCCGTCTCTCACCGCGTCTTCTTCGTCCGCAGCTGCGGTGGCATCGTTATTCGTGGATTCTCCGACGGCTGCGCAGCCGCCGCAAATGAAATCGACGCTGCAAAGGCACGATTCGGTGGCGAATTTCAGTTATCGCGTTCCGTCGGACGACGAGTCGAGCGTGGACGACCGAGCGGAGGAGACGTGTTCGTTGTCGGAATTCGCAGTGTTGCTTAACGTGGCGTTTTGGGATGAAAATGCTGATGGGAGGATTAACGAGAGAGAGGTGAGGTTTAATGTGGGTAGATTACGGTCGGTTGGCGTGGATACGACGGCTATTGAAGCCTTGCTCGATAAGGCGAGGCAAGAAAATGCAGACCTGTCTGTCGGGACGCTCTCGAAAGTGTTGCACAACGCGCACGCGAACGTGGCGCAAGCAATGACAGTGTTCGCACACTTTGATCAACACGCGGTGCTACACGCAACGCATATTTTAGACGAGATGGATACCGGTTTCGTCACCGTAGATAGCGTGAAGACGGTGATGAAACGGTTGGGCGTGAAGAGTTCAGAGGCGGACATCGTTGCAATGATGGCGCAAGCCGATACCAGCGGCAACGGGCAAGTCAAGACGAAAGAGTTTACTAGATTATTAGCGACCGAGTTGAAAGTGTTGCGGGAGCAGCAAACTAAAGAAATGTCCAGCATTGCGTTAGGTTCAGGCGGCGTTGCTGGTGAGATGGATGACTTCGAAGACGGATCGGTGCATTCAAACTTGTCGTCCTCGGATACTATTGAACTCGCCGAGAAAGTGTTGTTGAAGAGCGCTTTAAAAATGCAGAAAGATGCGCAGGAAAAGCTCATGCAGCGAGGGAAAAAAGGAAGCGGTAAAAATGATAAGGATAGCAAAGACCAACCAGACGCGGTAACAGACGCGCCAGCTGAAGAGGCGTATGAATTGAGCATTGAAGAGTATAAAGTAGAACGACACGGCTCAGTTTTGGCGGCGAAACGAGAAATGCTACGAGTACCATCCTTTGGGGTCCTGAAGAACTTTCCAAGTTCTCGAAAGGATCGAGATATTTCCGTGAGAAAAGGGGATGTTACTGTGAAAAAATCGATAACATGGGGCGATACGGATACTTTAGAAACCTATTGTCTGTACGACAGACAGACTGGCGATATGATGTTCGTGAGCGAGGACGGCGAGCGAACATCTTTACCCATGCGAGACGATTATTTCACCGGTCGAACGCGGTCCATCGCCGCGGCAAAAGCCGCACGGGATGCAGACCGTAATCCTTCTTGTTGTAGCATAATGTAAACGCAATTCTATACTAAAGCGCGCAAATATCTATACAAAATAATTCTAAAAGCTGCTACGGGCATTTTTCTAGAACGCCCTGAATCGCCATAAATACGAAGCGTCAAAGCGTCGCTTACTCAGCAACGCGTCATTTTCATCGCTGACGACTGGTTTTACGACTCCAAAATCCGGAGTTGGCCAGTTTTCGTGATCGAGACACCTCAAATAGCCGCCGCGTCCGCAATGTTTGAGCATAAAGGCATCGTTAGTCTTCACTGGTGGCTGCCGCTCTTCACCTACGACGGAAGCGCTGCTCGCATTTTTGTTGTTGCCGACGCTTCGCAAGGAAGGAACGATTTCAAACTCATTTTCCCTCGCTAAATTTGATTCGCGGAAAACTGTGAACGTTTTTCTCGCCACCGCATTCTTTCTGCTGCCGTAGAGATAGTCGTTGTATTCCTTCGAAACCGTCGAACAGACTAAATCTTTAATCGAATAATTCTCCAGCTCTGGTGCCTCTTCATCTTCTTCTTCATCGAAGAGCAACGGGTTCGCACTCAATATGATGCGGTCTCCGAATCTCACCACCTCTTCGTCGTTGCGAATATCATTTCTATTACTATTATTGCTACTACTACTACCACCATTGCTATCGTTTCTGCGTCGACTTCCTCTCCTCACAAAAAACGTATTCTTCGCGTTCGGTGTCGCGTTGGCTCCTTCCTCGCTCGGCGAAGGCGCCACCGTGCACTCGTGTTCCATCTTCTCCAATCCCGTCTTCTTCTTCGCAAAATCGCAATCGGCTGGGTACAATTCCATCGCGTCTTTAAAATTCGAAGCTCCGTTTAAGAGTTGAATCATCGACCCGAATTCAATACCATTCTCTTCCTCCTCGGAAGAAGAAACGCAATCACCCCTTTTTGAAAACGAGGGTGTTGTGCTTTTGGAGGACAAGGACAAAATCTCTCGCAAACATCTCTCTCGTCTTTTGAGCAGAACGTCCACGTGTCGAGTGCCATTTTTCTTCGCCTCGACGTACGCCTCCAGTTTCGCCTAGAGAGAGAAAGACACAGATAAAGAGATAGATAGAGAGAACGGGGATCGTGTGAGTCGTCGCGAGAAGAAGAAGAAGAAGCGGTTGCAGAGAGAGAGAGAGAGAGAGAGGGATTTTTGAAAAAATGAGAGAAGGGAATTCCCCTAGCACTACCAATAAAAACAAGAGCGCGATGCCGCGAAGAAACGAGATAAAAAACACCACCCACCAGCTCTAAAGCCTCGTCTTCTCTCCAGTTTCCTATGCGAACCAAAGGATTCGAGTACGTCCTTTTAGTTGTCGTCGTCGTCATTTTTATTGTTTGTTTATTATATAAAATATCTGTGCTGCGTGGGTGAGAGGAACTTTTTTTGTTGACTTTTTGGAGAAAAAAGAAGAACACGAAGAGACGCCACAACTCTTTCTCTCTCAAACGCACGCTCCCCGTCGCGCGCGTCGACAGTCAGAGCCGAGAACAGCATGCTCAGAAGTAACAACAACAACAACAACAACAAAGAAGAAGAAGAAGAAGAAGTGAGACCAATCGATGGGGAATACAAAAAATACACCCCACCGAAGCCGTTGCACGAACAGTTGAACTTTTCCATCTCCGATTTCGTCACCGTGAAACACTTAGGGGATGGGAGTTACAGCGAAGTCAGGATGGTCAATTTTGACGCGCTTCGTCTCGAAGGGACGGAGAAATCGTCGAGAATACGGCAAGAGTTTCTGGAACGACCGATTGCGCTGAAAGTGATGGATAAAAAGTTTATACAGAGAGAGAATAAGATGTCTTACGTGACGAAAGAGAGAGACGTGTTGAACGCGGCGGAGTTTACCGGTATTTGTAAGCTGTTTTTTACGTTTCAGGATTATTACTCGCTGTATTTAGCCATGGAGTGTTTACCGGAAGGCGATTTAGCGATGCTGATGAAACGAACGAGAGATTTTAGCGACGACGGCGACGACGACAACGGTGGGAAAAAGAAGAGAAAAAATGGTCGGTTGAGTGCAGAGCAGGTGACATTTTACGTCAAGGAAGTGACAGAGGCGCTCCGGTATTGTCACGAGACGTTGCGCGTGGCGCACCGGGACGTAAAACCAGAAAATATACTATTAGGGTCGGATGGACACGTGAAATTGTGCGATTTCGGCTCGTGCATAGATTTAGGCGCGGAACATAAAGAAGAATTCATCAAAAGAAGGGTTATGAACGAAGAAACGGGTGAGATAGAAGAGAAAATGGTGAAGAAGAAGGAGAGAGGGTATTCGTTTGTCGGATCGGCAGAATATTGCGCGCCGGAGATTTTGCAGGCGAAAGCGAAAGCGACGTACGCGTGCGACGTGTGGTCGTTAGGATTGACCGCTTATAAGTTAATCAGCGGGAAGAATCCATTTCGGAGAGAGACGGAGTATCTGACCATGCAAGCGATTGAGAAAGAACCGGAGGTGTTGACGTACGAGATTGTCGACGACGTGGACGACGACGATGCCGGAAAAAAAGGGAATGGAAAAAGGTTCGACATAAAAATCGAAGATTTTTGTAGACAGTGCATCGCGTACGATTGGAACGAACGGCCGACGTGCGAAAAATTGTTGAACGAGTGCGCTTTGTTCAAAGGGTTACCAGATGGCGAAGCGCTTTGGAGGGCAGACGCGCCTGAGTTCATACCTTTAGCAAAGGAAGAGGAAGCGAATCAGAACAAGTCAGATGACGACGAGGACGAGGACGAGGACGAGGACGACGATGGATATTACGAAAGCGCGGAATGGAAGGCTAAAGTTGCTGCAGCATTACAAAAAAAACTAGATAAAGTAGATATTAGCGGTGGGAAGGAAGAGTAAGGTGTTATGCTCCCTCAATTTCTGGAACGTATCCACCGCCATACTTCTCAAACAAATACGCGACAATCTCCTCGCTCTCTCCAATCTTCACGTCTCCATCGATGAGGAACGGTACGGATTTTCCACCTGCTTCGGTCAACGTTTCTCTCTTTGGCGACCCGGCGCCAACATTGCGCAACGTGTAAGGCAACTCTAATTCACACAGCGCTTCTCTGCACAATCTCGCAAACTGATTGTTCTCGTAGTTAAAAAGCTCGATATTCCTGGGCTGCGGCTTCACGAAGCCTTCCTTTCTCGGCTCGTATTTCGTCATTCCTCTCCCGGCTCGAAAAAGTGTCGGCATCCATCCCGTAACGAGCGTACTCGCAAAATAGTTCTCAGGCACTGTCGCTCCGTTTCCGTACGTTTCGTACAAATAGTTCACGATATCCGCGCTTTCGTACATCTCCTTCCCGGTTGTTTCGTCCACGAAATACGGAAAGGTTTCTTTCCCGCCTCTCTCCAACACTTCTTTTCTAAATCGACCATCTTTCGGACAAGGTCGAATCTCGCAATCTAAATCTAACATCGAGAGTGTTTCTCGTACCCTTCTGCAAAAAGGACACGCTTCGAACTCATATAAAATCAACTTCGTTGGTTCTCGTTGTCTGTTTTTTTTAACTTCCTCCAACACCGTCTTCCCGTATTGAATCCGCGCTATGGAAGCGAAGCCAGAGGTGGCGACTTCCAACGTTCTGTTCCTCGGTTTAGCGGCGTCGCCACCACCGATGAGTTTTAACAGCGGGCACAAGAAAGAGAGCACGTCTTTCGCTTCTACTTTGTTGTTGTTGTTCTTCTCGTCCTCGTCTTCGCCTTTGGAAGCGCACACAAAGATACGCCGAGGATGATGAGGATGATTTTGTCGAAAACATGAACGCGACGCTCCGCGTCGAAAACAGCGACGACGGTTTTCTGACCTCACGGAAGACTGACAACAACGCGACAACGATGTCGATGCGACGTTACCGTTCATGATTACAATATATACAATATAGCTATGTTTTCCGTGCTTTTTTCTAACGCGCTTTTTTTTATACGTAGAATTAAATAATAGCATTACATTTTTTACGCACCCATCTCAAATTAAATATATCCCAACCGTTGGCAGCACGTATATCATCACCGAGTGATACAGCAAAACGAATGGAAAAGCGATTAGACTAAACGAGGAATTTCCGTTTAAGGTGTCCTTGAAGAACCACTTGATGAACGCCAGGATCGATGTAAACACAAACGTGAACGTGCAATCGCATATTTGACACGGGTCGTTCGATTTAGCCGCCATTCTTATATTATTGGTCCGTTTCTCTGAAAAGAAGAAAGGTTGGAGGGTAAGTTTGTTAAAATGAAAGAAATAACACCGCTTGCGACGAAAGAAAGAGAAAGAGAGAAAAGAGAGTCTCAGAAATGAACACGGTTATCCTCAAAATGTCCTCCCGGAAGAAGGACATCGATCGGTTCTAGTAGCTGGTGATTATAATCTTCATCGACTCTTTTTGCTCTTCGTTGTCGTCGTAGTTTTGCAATCGTAAAAAATGAAATACAAAATACGCACCTCGCGGCTCTATTTCCTTCTTTCAAGTTTTAAATGTCGTCGTCGTCGTTTTTGTTTTTGTTGTTGCTATTCCGTAGAAAAGGAATAGACCCGGCTCGTATGGAACAACTTCGTCTTCTGCTCAACACGAACACGTACAACGCGAAATATCCAGCTATAGCTCCGTATAAACCTAACACTGCGCGCACGAAAGCTCCCCCGACGCCAAACGCAAACGCCGCCACGAACGCCGCGCACACCGGCCCGAACGTTCGATACGCCGCGTTCGCGTCTACGAAACTCCCGCCGTTCCCGCGTAACCCCCAGACGAACAAAGCCACATCTATTAAATTCCAATCGTCTTTCCCGTCGTACTCCGAGAGATTCAAAACAACCCCCACGAAATCGTGACAGTTCTGTCCAAACAAGTTATACTTTTCGTTCCTCCTCGTGTAGTGCGTCATCACCCGAGACAAACTTTCATTCAGCGGCTGTTTGCACTTGTTCTCGTGCAACGGAATCACTCGCATGACTCTGTTAAACGACAAGTTATTGCTCGCGGATTGGTGCACGGTGCCATCGCCGATAAAATCGTAGATCCATCCCTCCGAGTTGGTCACGCCGACGTGACCGACGAGAGGGAAAACGTCCGTGAGTATTGGTATCGCGCACCACACGATGGAGGTTGGATATTTACTAGCGCTATTATTAAAACTCGTGCTCGGCTTATTTTTGTCATCGTCGATGTCCTCCTCTCCTCCTCCTCGCTCTTCTCGAGAGAGATCCAGCTCGGCGACTGTGCCCATTATTATTATTATATCTCACTCTCTCTCTCTCTTTCTCGTCTATATCGCTATCGTGCGATGTGATGTGATCTGTGCGTGATGCTGTGAATAAATACTACTAACGATTTGATGCATTTTTTCCAACTTCGAGTGGCGTCAAATTCGTCAAAAAGTAACGAACGCATTACGAATTTTAACAAAACACTCACTTTTGATACATCTCGTATACGCGTACTGTTATTATTATCACTGCTTTACAACAAACTGGGAGAAAAACAAAGATGAACGACGAAGATGAGGACGGAGAATCGATAACCATCACGACGGAAGAGAACCCGATGGACGTTTCTTTCCGAGATCCATCCGGGACGGCGTTTGCGATTGGTTTAATCACCGGCGGCGTCGAGATGTGGCGGCGAACAACGACAACAAACGATAAAAAGAAGGTGAAGAAAACGAGCGCGATTCAAGCGCACTCGGAATCCGTTCGAGCGCTGTCGTACATGAAAGGAGGGGAGGTTTTAGCCACCGGGTCTGGGGATCGTTCGGTGATGCTGATTGATGCGAACACGGAGCAAGCGGTGGGGAGAATAGCTGAAGCGCACGAGGAGGCGATAACGAGACTGACGGTTTTGGACGACGCGAACGGCGTGATTGCAACCGGGTGCGACGAAGGCGTGATAAAGATATGGGACGTTCGAGAGGAACGGTGCGCGCATTCGTTTAAGAAAGACGAGATATTCGTAGATTTTGTTTCGGAGATGTACCACGAGACGACGAGCGAACGAAACGCGTTGGTGGCGACGTCCGGGGACGGGACGTTGGCGTGTCTCGATTTAACCGCGATGAAAGTACTCGGACAGAGCGATAACATGGAAGATGAGTTGTTGTCGTGTTGCGTGGTGAAGAACGGGTCAAAAGTTGTCGCTGGTTCGCAAGGTGGAAACTTGAACATTTGGAATTACGGCGATTGGATCGAATCGAACGATAGGTTTCCCGGTCACCCGTCCAGCGTAGACGCGATGGTAAAAGTGAGCGAAGATATCGTTTTAACTGGCAGTTCAGACGGGTTAATTCGCGTGATTACGGTGTTTCCAAACCAAATGTTAGGATTAGTTGGTGAGCACGGAGAGTATCCGATCGAACGCATGCGATTGACCGCGGATTTGAACACCTTAGCGAGCGCCAGTCACGACCACACGGTGAAAATTTGGGACGTCTCCTTCTTACACGAAGAAGACGCCGGAGGAGGAGAAGGAGACGCCATGGACACAGAAAACAAAGACGACGACGACGATAGCGATATGGACGATAGCGATAGCGAAGACGAGAGGAAGAAGAAGAAACAAAAGAAGAAAAAGGGCAAAGGCAAGAACCGGCGGTTACCTGGACGCGGCAGCGATATGCACACAAACGCGGCGAAGAAGAAAGCCGCCAAGTTCTTCGAAGGGTTGTGATGTTGATGCTCACAAAGAGAGAGAGAGAGAGAGAGAGAGAGAGAGAGAGAGAGAGAGAGAGAGAGAGAAATAGCTTTTTATTAGCCTGCAAAATAAATGATGAGAGAATGAATACCTCGTCGTCGTCGGTCGTTCTCGCCGGAAAGTTTTCCATTTTTTTTTCAAATCTTCTTTTCGACACTTTTCGACAGTTTTTTGTCCCGTACTTTTCCGCATTCTCCCCCCCGGGAGACGCGAGTCTAGCCTCCTCTCTTCTCTTCTCTTTTCGCCAGGAGGCGAAGAGAAAAGAGAGAGGGGATGAGAAACGTCGCGTACCCGTTTTTATCCGTCTTTCTCGCTCTGTGGGTGCTCTTTTTAGCGCATCGTCAGTCGAAAAACAATGCGGCGTTGTATCTCGACGACTTCGATGACTTTGACGGCAACAAGATATCATCTTCTTTAGGCACAACAATAACATCATCATCATCATCATCAACAACAACAACGAGTGGTGACGATGGAAACACGTTCACTGGATCACAAGTGGACGGTGACGAAGACGCGGACGCGGACGCGGACGATGACGATGCTCGCGGTGCTTCGACTACCATCGGTGCGGATATGTCGACTGATTTTGAAAGTTTCAATGCAGCCCTTCAGATGGAAGAAGAAGATAATGTAAGCGGCGATACTACTTTGGGGGAATTTTTGTGTCCAGCCGGAAAGTTAATGTCTCCATCGAAGAAGTGCGTGTCCATGAGCGGCGTTCCAGTGTATACGCCTCCCCTGGAACGCTTGAACGTGAAAATCTTCCCAGATTTAACAGATTTCTTTGACGCGCATAGGGCAAAAGGGTGCGGTAAAGTGTTGGCGCACCGCATGCCAGAGACTGGGTTCGGTGCGATCGTAAACTACGCGATTTACGAGTACGCGCAAGCCGTGAAGAGTGGGAATCAACAGTTTGATTTTGCGTCGCATTCGTTGCCCGGTTTCAGCGGGAAGACGTGCGGAGACCAGAGTTTGGCGTGCTATTTACAACCACTTTCGAAGTGCGAGAGATCCACGATCGATGCGAATCAGAAAGAGTTTCAAAAAGCCGAAGAACGGGCTATTTTGATGCCAGTTGCGGCGTCGCCGTCGTTCTTCCATTACCACGCGGCGGCTGCTTCGAGAGTTTGGCGGCCGAATGCTGATTTTGCAAAGAAAGTACGGGATTTGAAGATAAAGATGGGTTGGCCTGTATCGGCGAAAGCGATAGGTGATACGGAAGATTATGCGAATAAAATTATATCTGTGCACGTTCGTAAAGGAGATGCGTGCGTCTCAGAAGCTCGAGTACAGAAGCACGGCAAATGTGGAAATTTTGGACGATACGCGAAAGAGATTCAACGCATACGAAACGCATACGGGAAAGACATTTTCAATCTCGTCTTCTTGGCTACCGACGACGACAATACGGTAAAAGAAGCGCGCGCGGATGCGAAAAAAAACGGATATCGACTGATGGTTGCCCCTGTAGATCGTACTTGGTACTCTCCAAAAACGTGGGAAAAAAACAGAGCGAAGTATTCTAAAGGCATGAACAAGAGACGCCGCGAATCGGAACATTTCAAAATCGGGTTCATCGAGAGAAGGCTCCGAGCCGGAGATGGTGATCCAGACAGAGTAGGTACGGAAACCGCTGTCGACGTAGAGCTCCTCGCGAGCGGCCATGCTTTTGTCGGCACGTTTACATCCAACCTGGGACGACTCGCGTATGAAATCATGAGCGCTCGGTTGCAAAGGATCCCTCCGTTTGCTTCCATCGACGGCAAAGGTTGGTATTACGGTCAATCGAAGTGTCGGGAGAAGAATAGCAAAAAGAATCCGTGTCCGGTGGCAACCTGGATGCAGTCCCACGCCGACGCGTCTCGCGCGAAAACGACGAAGAAAAAACCACCCGTCGCCAAAGCAAGCGCCACCTCCTCGTCCAGGAATTCCAAGTCGACGACGAAAGTTGGCGAGAGTAGAACCATCGCCGCCGCGAGAAAGAGAGCCGCGGCCGCCGCAAAGGTTGGCATTCGCTCGAAAAAAAACTAACAACCAATTTAGCAATAGCGCGCGCGCATATTTGTAACAAAAGAAAGAAAGAAAGAGCAGCTTTTTCTTCATTTTTTTACGTCGACGCGCACTTCTTTTTTATGTTTACTCTATCCGCCTCCTTCCTCTCCTACTCGGATCCCGCGGCGCGAAGGAGGAAACCATCAAAACCATCCTCTTCCTCCTCGTCTTCTTCCTCGTCCTCTTCTTCTTCTTCTTCTCGAAGACGAGTGATGCAAGGTTTTGTCGCCTTGGGTTCCTTCCCTTCCTTTAAAAATCCGTTCGATGGCAAGGCGAACGCGTCGACGAATCCAAAACGAGGAGGCATCACGAACGAAACCGTCCAAATCATCAACGGCATACGGCAAAAACGATTAGGAAACACGGATATTTTAGTTTCAGAAATCGCGTTAGGCACTCAGCGATGGGGAAGCGCGGATTTCAACGCTCCAGATGAGGAGTTGTGCCACCAGTTTTTAGACTATGGCGTGTTAGAGTCTGGCATCACTCTGATTGATACCGCGGAGCAATATCCGATACCGTCGGATCGAACGCATCCGGAAGGGTACTCGGAAGAGATTATCGGGAACTGGATGAAAAAGGACAAGTCGAGAAGAGAGAAGGTTGTCATCGCGACGAAAATAACCGGCGGAGCAAACGTCACGAAGAAGAACATTAAGAAAGATTTAGAAGGAAGTTTACGCCGTTTGCAAACGGATTACGTCGACGTCTATACGATGCACTGGCCCGCGAGATACACCCCTCAGAGCAATTGGGGGCAGTCTTTGCAATACAACGTAGAAAATGAAGCGGCGCCGTATTACCGAAACGCGGCTTCGTTTGAAGAAATCGCTGAGGCCATGGGCGATTTAATCAGAGAAGGAAAACTCAGAGGATGGGGATCGTGCAACGACAACGCCTACGGCCTCACGGCGATGTGTTACGCGGCTCGAAGCGTCAATGCGCCGGAACCGTGCTGCTTACAAGGAGATTTTTCCTTGATCAATAGGAGAATGTTAGAAAACGGCGTCTCTGAAGCCAGCTCTCCGGTGCACGAAAATTGCGGGTGGATGGCGTACAACGTGTTAGCGGGGGGCGTTTTGACCGGGAAGTATTTGGAAAAGTTAGCCGCGCCGGATTTAAGTTCTGAAAAAGCCATGGTAGCGCAACTGAAAAACCCACGCGGTCGAATGGACGATTACAGCTGGGGATCGACTTTATACAGATACAGATCCGCGCCAGCTTTAAGAGCCGTCGATATGTACAACGAAATAGCGAAACAATCCGGCATGTCGCTCACCGAGTTGAGCTTGCGATGGGCCAAAGACAACCGCGCCAACACAACCTCTCTCGTAGGTCACACGTCCATGAACCAACTAAAAGAAACCGTAAAATATTTCGACGCGAGCGTTCCTAGATTAGACGATGGCGTCTTGTGGGCAATCGATAGAGTCCACATGCAAAATAGACTTCCGATTTTCTCTAGCGAGCGCGTTTCTGCGGACATGAACGGCAGAGGAGAGATTGGAGAGAGCATCCCGTGAGTTGAGTGATAGACGCGCATATGTAATTTTATTTTACTTTTAAAAACGCCCCCCTTTCTTTGCAAAAAAAATCTTAAAAATATGCGAGAGAAAACTTTAGTTTTCTCTCTTTTCCTCTTCCTCCTCCTCCTCTCTTCTTTGCGCGCGCGAGACCACCACCACCATCATCATCATCATCAGACGACGAATGTTTAAACATGAATGCAACGCACGATTATATGAACACCAATCTCGCGCTCGACGACGACGACGACGATGAAAACGAGGACGCGCTCCGTTCGTTCGTTGAAACGCTCACTCTCGATGCCGACCGGCGAAATAAAAATACTACAATCGATGCTTTGAAGAAAAACGCTCCGAGCGATACTTTTTCCTTGCCTCCTAGTTTAGACCATTATCTGGACCAGTTGCTCAGAAATAGTTCAAGCGACGAGGACGAAGAAGACGCGTCGATGTGCGAAATGAGAGACGCTTTAGCATCGTGCGTGGAGGAGCCGCAAAAACAACGAAAAAAGAAGCGTTTAAAAACGTGCCTCGAGTTGATCATGAACGAGGAGGAGCAGTATCTGCCCTCTTCGGAAGAGGCGCAATTAAACCTAACCACGTTGATGCACGACAAAAAACAAGAAGGAATATTACGGTTCATGACCAGAGATAAAGATATGGATGCGTGGGGAATGTGCATGTCTGATGCGCGCGAGAAGAATGCAAAACGCAAAAGTAGTTTCAATTTCGAAGACGACGATGACGACAACGACGACGATGTTTTAGTTCCAAGCGGTATATTCTTCTCGAGCGACGACGCGATAATAACTGCAAACATCCCGGATCAAACAAATTTTCCATCACGAGAAGATGCGTGGCAATCAGAGAAAACACCTGAGGTCACCGTGGAAGAGATCAAGAAAAAACGGTTGTCGCGTGCCGTACCAAAATCAAACCGAAGGGCGAAACCTCAAAATCCATCGAGGAGCTCTCAAATGAGAGGTGCATCCATTTTATGACTTACAACGTATTAACTTTCCTTTTAACCAACCACAGGCGTAACAAAGCACAGATTGACAGGAAGATACGAGGCGCACTTATGGGACTCTTCCAGTTCGCGTGCGACGCCAAAGCCTGGCGGTAGGACGCGAGGAAGGCAGATTTATTTGGGTGGGTATTTAACAGAGATCGAGGCGGCAAAAAGTTACGACAAAGCTGCGATCAAGCTATGGGGAACAAATGCTAATTTGAATTTCAATTGTGAAACTTACGCGGAAGATATTGAGGTGATGAAGTCCTATGATTTTGCCGATTACGTCAAGGCGTTGCGACGAGAATCGAGTGGATTTACTCGAGGTGTTTCGAAATATCGTGGCGTGACCAAACACGTTAAGAGCGCAACGAACAAACACGGCAAAACGTATACGAAGCAGTTATGGGAATCGCGCCTTGGTCGCGTGAAAGGATCCAAGTACGTGTATCTCGGAACGTTCGATAGTGAGATAGAAGCCGCGCGCGGTTATGACTTAGCGAGCTTAAAATTTCGAGGCGATAAAGCCGTGACAAACTTTGATAAAAGCAACTATTCCGAGACGGAAATAGAAACGTACAAGTTCCCACATCGAGCTGCTATTTGTGACGATACTAATGATAACGACGACGACGGCGACGATAACGAGGGCACCAAAAAGATAAAGAAGAATAGGAATAAGAAAGACAAGGCGAAATGGAAGCCATGAAAATGTTCTTCATGTGTTCTATATGAGTTGTATTTTTCGTTTTTACAAGGATATTAAACTTTTGTATGGTATATAGATACGCGACACGCTGTGATACTGCAACGCGCTCTTGCTCTTAACTCGAACGCGATGCTTTCTTAAAGATGAGAAGGCTACATCCACAAAAAAAGAATTGAATTATCGGGATCCTCCGCGTTTCTTTTTTCGGTTGCCTCTTCGACTGCCCCGGCTAATATTATCCCCACCATCTTCCTGGACTTTCGCCGGTCCATCTTCAAAATCCCCAAACTCGCTCTCAACTGCGCTCTTCACTTTCGCAGGTCCGTCGTCAAAATCGGTAAACTCCGCAGAAATGGCGTTCGAGACGTCAACTTTCGGAGCCGCCGCCTTTGGTATAGTCGCGCCCGATCTTCGCTCTCTTTTCGGAACGTAATCCACTCTCACAGGTTGCGAAGACGCCGCACCACCATTACCTGCCGCCGAGGCACCACCAACGTTGACCATTGGTTTAGTCGTCTTTCGTAAATACACCGTTTGCGCAGTCGTGACGATGTTGTTAAAGAACCAATACAACGTCAATCCAGCCGGCACGTTCAAGGAGAAGTAGCCAATCATCAACGGCAAAAACTTCAAAATCGCTTGCGATTGTTGTTGCGCCGGATCCGTAGACTTTGCCGAGTCTGGTTGCATGATCTTTTGCGACACCGATTGCGAAATGACCAACAAAACCGGCAAGACCAAGTACGACAACGCATCGTGCCAACCAATGGGAGGCGCGCCATCCACAAGCGGAAACAACCATGAAAACCCAGCGCCGTCGTTTCTCATTTCAATCGTCGCTGGTCCACCTAAACTCGGGATCCAGTAAAAGCCATCTTGCAACAAACCTTCTACGGAGGCGTTGGACAACGCTCGGTACAAACCAATGAACACCGGCAACGTCGCGAAGGTAGGCAAACATCCCGCCAACGGGTTGAAGTTCGCCTCTTTGTACAATCTCGCCGTTTCCATCTGTAATCTCTCCGGATCATTCGCGTACATCGCTTGTAACTCCTTCACTTTCGGTTGTAACGCTTGCATGTTCACGGAACCTTCAATCTGTTTCTTCGTAAGCGGAAAGGTGACCACCTTCACCAACAGAGTTAACGCGAGAATAGAGTACCCGTATGAATTCGACCCCGCGACGGGTGCTAAAACGGCATCGATACCTTCTAAAGTCGCCTCTAAGGCGTTCGTGATTGGCCCGAGCCAACCGCCTTTTTGTAACGCGGATTTCTTCTCCTTCTCTGGCTTTTGTGCGCTCGCCTCCACCGCCGGAGCTTGTTCCATCGTCATCTCCGCCGATGCGGCGTCGGCGACTTCAAACACTCTCTGCACCTCCGTTTGATTTAAAGACGAAGACGAATCGTACACCGCCGCGATGCGATCGGTGTCTATCGCGCCAATAGTCGCGAATCCCGCGCCAACCGCCGGTGGTAATAACACCGCGTTCGTGCGCACGGAAATCTTCTTCCTCCTAATCGTCGTCATCCTCATCAAAGAAGACGACATCTTCGCTCCGGATTGCTGGTTCAAAGCAGACGTGGTATCGCGACGAGACGAAGACGTGGACGTCTTCATCGCTCGAGACGGTGCGAGAGCAGTAAACGACGCGCTCATGTGCCTTTCAAAAATGTTTTTTGTTGTTGTTGCTGTTGATGTGCTTTGGGTCGTCGGGAAAAGAATTGAGTCTGGGGAATATATCGCTTGTCTATCCTAAAATCGCGTCTTTTTTTTTGTTCCCCAGTCAGTATTCGGACCGCTGTGGATGCTGACGTAGGACGAGAGCGACTTTTGATTGGACACAGAAGAAGATTACTGTTTTTCTTCTTTTTTTTTCTTCGTTTCGAGACAAACACAACAATAATAACAAGAAGAAAAAATCGACAACGACGACAAGACGATAAATACGAGCGAGATTATCCTTATATATGACCTTGTTTATCGATATATTATTACAAGCGTATATATTAAACTGGTTCAATTAGAAAACCAGCGCGTCTTTGATGAGTTTAATTTGCTCCTCGGCGTGGACGGACCCGTAGCCCGTGGACGGACTGGCGGATTGGTTTCGACCCGCGTATTTCAACTCGCCTTCTCTGCCGAGGTGCTTGAACAGCGTGCGTATGCGTTGGTCGACGTGAGTGTACGCGCCCATATTCAACGGTTCTTCTTGACACCAGACTACTTCGGCGTTTGGATAGCGTTTTAATTCGCGTTCGACTAAATCCCACGGGAATGGGGCTAACTGTTCGATGCGGCAAATTTTAATGGTATCTTCCGCTTTCAACGCTTCGCGCTCGGCATCCAACTCGTAGTAAACTTTACCCGAACAGAATACGAGACGTTTAACGTGATCTTCGACTGGAATGTTCGTTAAACCGCGCACTTTTGCTGTTTTATCCATGATCAGACGTTTAAATCGCGTGCCTTGGGCGTCCGTGGGAGAATCGACGTCGTCAAATTCAGTCAAAGGTGAGACGCATTTGGGATGACGCAACAAGTTCTTTGGCGACATGACAATCAAAGGCTTGCGGTATTCGCGGTGGATTTGTCGTCGGAGGAGATGGAAGTAGTTAGCCGGAGTGGTAACGTTACAGATTTGCCAGTTTGTGCCTTGAATGGCTAATCTCTTGGTTTGAGACATGTCGGGAACGACGCGAGGATCTTCGTCGGACATTTGTAAGAACCTTTCCAATCGAGCGGAGGAGTGTTCGGGACCTTGACCGTCGTAGCCGTGCGGGAGGAGCAACGTTAAACCGGTTTGTCTCAGCCACTTTGCTTCGCCGGAGGAGATGAACTGATCGATAATAACTTGCGCGGAGTTGGCAAAATCACCAAACTGCGCTTCCCAAATGACCAACGAGTTCGGATTGTCCAAAGAATAACCGAGCTCAAAACCGAGGACACCGAATTCAGACAAGGACGAGTTACAAACTGTGAAATACTTCAGGCCTTTTTCGTCTATTTTGTCACGGTATAAGTTACGCAATGGCAGAAACCTTTCGCCGGTGTTTTGGTCCTTGATAACCGCGTGTCGATGCGAAAACGTACCTCTTTCGACGTCTTGGCCGGATAAGCGCACGTGGTTGCCTTCGTTCAGCAGAGTACCAAACGCAAGCATTTCTGCGGTGGCCCAATCAATGTTCTCTCCGGTTTCGAACATTTTTCTTCTGGCATCATACACGCGCTTGACGATTTTGTGCGGCGTGAACGTTTCTGGAATTTCGGTAATTTTCGTGCCAACTTCTTTCAAGACTTGCGGGTCGACGCCGGTATTCCGGATGGAGGCGAATTGATCCGGCGATTTAAAGCCTTGCCAGTGCGATGATACCCAATCGCGAAACTTCGGCACGTAGTTTTTGGACAGCTCGAATTCCGTATCCAATTCTTTCAAGATTTCTGCGTGTTTTGCTTTCACTTCATCCGCCGTGAGAACGCCTTCCTTGATCAACCTTTCTGCGTATTGTTGATGCGCCGAGACGTGTTTTTTGATCACTTTATACATCAAAGGCTGCGTGAACATCGGCTCATCAATTTCGTTGTGACCAAACTTTCTATAACAGACGATATCGACGACCGCATCGGCTTTGAACTTTTGTCGCCACTCCAAAGCGAGTTGCATGACCCACGCAACGGCTTCGACGTCGTCGCCATTGACGTGGAACACCGGCGCCTCAATACACTTGGCGACGTCAGTACAATACATAGACGATCTCGAATGTTTTGGATCGGTCGTGAAGGCGACTTGATTGTTCACGACAATGTGCAAAGTACCTCCGACGTGATATTCTGGAAGTTGCGACATGTCCAACGTCTCGTACACGATACCTTGACCGGAAAAAGCGCCATCGCCGTGTAGAAGCACCGGGATGACCGTTTCTTTCTCGTAGTCTTTGTTATAAAACTGTCTCGCCGCGCATTTCCCGATAACTACCGTGTTCACGGCTTCCAAGTGCGACGGATTCGCAAGTAACGACAACTGAACTTTTTTATCTTGGTTCAAGCCTCTTCTGGTGACTACGGACGTACCCAAGTGATATTTTACGTCGCCCGAACCAGTGTATTGCGATCCGCTCAAGCCCAACTCGCCGGTTGGTTTCGGTCCGCCTTTAAACTCGTTAAAGATGGTTTGTAAAGGCTTACGGATAACATTCGCTAAGACATTCAAACGTCCTCTGTGCGGCATGCCAATGTTGATATTCTTCACTCCCAAATCCGCCGCTCGATCGACGGCTTCTTCGAATCCGGGAATCAACGTTTCGCACCCTTCCAATCCAAAGCGTTTTGCCGCGGTGTACTTGTTCGATAAAAACGTCTCGAACAATTCTGCGCGCGCTAATCGCTCGAATAAAATCTTCTTACGTTCCGGTTTATAACCTTTTTGCGTGGGCGTCTCGATCCGTTCACGCAACCAGTTACACTTTTCGCGATCCATTATGTGCATGTACTCGTACCCGATGTTTCCGCAATACGTCTCTCTTAATCGAGACAAAATATCTCTCAACGTCCAATACGGTTGATCCTCAGCCAAGAAACCTTTCATGCGCCAAGTTCCAAGAAAAAACTCGCGATCTAAATCTTTTTCCGTGAAACCGTACAACTCTGGATCCAAAGACACGTTTACGCTCTTCTTCCCCATCCCTAGCGGATCGAGCGTGGCCATCTCGTGGCCAGCCGTTTGGTACGCGCGCACCAGCAAAAGCAATCGCATGGACTCTTGAATCAAATCTGAAGTGACTTCAGACGGAGCCATCGCCGCACCGCTCGGCGCGGCTCTCCTCTCTCTCGCCACTGGCGCGTTCCCGTTCTTAGCGTCTTCCCACATCGACGACAACTCTTTCCCCGTCATCCCGCTATCTAAACTCTTCAATAAAGTCGCCCACGACTTGTCCATCCCCATGTCCCCATCCTCTTTCATTCGTTTCTCCATCTCTTCTAAATACGCCACGGAACTCGCGTTCAAAAATTCATCCTTCATCTCTCTCATGGGCGTCGGTTTGTTCTCTTGTTCGGTCGGTCTCGAAGGAGAAAACGACGCCAACGATGCTCTCGCCACGTTCATTCTTTCAAAAAAAGAAGGAGAAGAGTGCCCCGGCTGATGAGCACGATACAAAGGATGATGACGCATCAAACCACCACCAACACCACCACCACCACCGCGAGTGCTCGCACCTCTCGTTGCTCCTCTCATCGCTCTCGAAGTCAAAGAAGAAGAAGAAGTAGAAGCGGAAGAAGAGGTGTGATGCAAACAACTCCGAATACCAACGATTCCATTTTTACTCTTCGTCTTCGTCGAAGAAGAAGAACAAGTCGTTGAAGAAGAAGTAAAAAAAGAAATCAAATCTCTCCCTCCTTTGCTGATACCACTACCGTTATAATTTAGTGTCGCGCGTCGTCCAAAACTCCCAGCGGCGGCGACCCGAAGAAGCGCTCTTTTCGCGGACTCTCTCATTATGTTCCCTTTCTTCCTCTTCTTCTTCTTTTTTCAATATGTGCCGTCGTCCCCTTCTTGTCGTTTGGTCGGGTTTTTTATTCTCATCAGGAAGGAAAGAGTGTTATGAATGACTCACTTTTTTAATACTTTAGGGTTTCAATTTTTGAACCTTCCATACATACTTTTCTTTTCTTTTTCTAGGGGCAACGACGACGAACTTGTTCTTCACACGATAATAAGAACTACGTAGGAATGAACTATCAAACGTCCACGCAGAAAAAATCGTGGACGTTCGCGTCGTCCGAAGAGCTCGACAGACGGAGAAAAGAGCAGAGGAAGAAAGTATTGGTTTTATTGTTGAGTAATA
>Ga0181607_10001641_pt1 | contig 19911 bp, 23 predicted proteins | sample 041ome_9_FD_132420 | JGI IMG/M metagenome (GOLD analysis project Ga0181607, IMG submission 132420) | Coastal salt marsh microbial communities from the Groves Creek Marsh, Skidaway Island, Georgia - 041413US metaG (megahit assembly) | ecosystem: Environmental > Aquatic > Marine > Intertidal zone...
ATTTGTCATGAATCGACCGTTGTACCAATAGCCGTGATCCGGCAATACAGGTCTGGCCAGTGGCCGCAAAAATACCCGAAATCGCCCCCATAACAGCGGCTTCAAAATCAGCATCTTCAAACACGATATTAGGAGATTTGCCGCCAAGCTCTAGGGTCACTGGCATAATTTTCTTGGCCGCCGCCTCATAAATTTTCTGGCCCGACAAATCTGATCCGGTAAAGGCAATTTTATCGACATGCCGGTGCGCGACCAATGGCGCGCCAACTTCCAAGCCAAATCCAGTGACAGTGTTGACAACCCCAGCCGGAAACCCAGCCTCTTCAACAAGTTTCATAAATTCCAGCGTAGAAGCCGAAGTATATTCAGACGGCTTAATCACCGCGGTATTACCCGCAGCCAATGCAGGCGCAAGTTTCCATGCCAATAGTAAAAGTGGCGAATTCCAGGCGGTAATCATGCCAATCACACCAAGAGGTTCGTAACGGGTGAAATTAAAAATACCCGGCTTATCAGAGGGTATAACCGCCCCTTCAACCTTGTCGGCAAGCCCGCCATAATAACGGTACCATTCAGCAAGATACTTGGTTTGCGCCCCCATTTCGGCAATCAGCTTGCCATTATCACGCACCTCAATTTCGCCAAGACGTGGGGCTTCACGCTCAATAATCTCGGCCAGCTTGACAAGTAATTTGCCACGTTGAGTCGGGCCAGTGCGGCCCCACACCCCATCAAATGCGGCTTTTGCGGCGGCAACAGCGGCGTCAACATCATCGGCATCACCGCGGGCAATCTGCGCCCAAACGGCACCGGTATAGGGGTTTTCGCTGTCAAACCAGACACCTTTTTTCGGGTCAACGAATTTGCCATTGATATAATGTTGATATGTTTGCATCTCTACCTCACTTGTGGCGCTGTGCCCGGTTAAACGGTTTAGTTTGGCTATGCAGCCATGATTTTTTCTAGCCTTTTTAAGTTGATTTTTTACATTTTTGGTTTTTAAGTCTTTGCCTACATCAACCGCATTATTTTTAATAAGAGCATTATATGAGCACGCAAAACAACCCTGCACAACGCTGGGAAGACGATATTTTTGATTGTTTTTCACGGCACCAGATTAATCAGGTTCCCTATGTACCAGACGCTGGCCACGCGCATTTAATCAGGCGCGTTCACGAAGAACCGCATATGACGCCGATTGTTCTGACCACCGAGGAAGAAGGCGTTGCGTCATCTTGCGGGGCATGGCTTGGCGGTCATAAATCGGTGCTTTTGATGCAAAGCAGCGGGGTTGGCAATTGCGTGAATATGCTTAGCCTTGTTAGCAATTGTAATTTTCCATTTGTAACGATTGTCAGCATGCGCGGTGAGTGGGGCGAGTTTAACCATTGGCAGGTGCCGATGTCACGCGCAACGCCGGGTAGCTTTCAGATGATGGGGGTTGAGGTGCAGCGCTGTAACACCGCGGCTGAGGTCGGCCCAACGGTTGATGCGGCGCTCTATGCGGCTTTTGCCAGCGAACAAAAAATCGCCATCTTGTTATCACAGCGCCTTATAGGCCGGAAGGAATGGTAGTCATGACCGTCCACACAAATATTGAACGCCGCGAGGCGGTGCGCCGCATTTTGGCGAACCGGGGAGAGACATTGGTAGTATGCGGGCTGGGCTCATCAACCTATGATGTCTTTGCCGCTGGTGATGATGACAAAAATTTCTATCTGTGGGGAGCTATGGGCGGCGCTGTCATGATTGGCCTTGGGTTAGCGATCGCCCAACCAGACAAACCGGTTCTTGTGATCACCGGTGATGGCGAAGCCCTAATGGGCATAGGCGCCCTTGCAAGCGTTGCAGCCCAACAGCCTGACAATTTGACCATCATGGTTTTAGATAATGGCCATTTTGGTGAAACCGGCATGCAACCAAGCCACACATCGCATGGTGTTGAGTTAGCCGAAGTCGCGGTCGCCTGCGGCTTTAATAACAGTCAAACTATAAACGACTATGAAACACTTGATGCCTTTTCCAACACGCCGAATGCCGCCAATGGGCCGCGCTTGGCGGTGGTCAAAATTACCACCGAAAACCCAGAACGCGCCCTGCCAAATCTTGATGGGGTTTATATCAAAAACCGGGTGCGGGCCAGCCTCGGCATTCAGCCGGTCTGACACGCGCCCAAAAAAACCCCCAACCGGCAGCGCCGGCGGGGGGTAAAGTTTTTAGTTAACGGAGTGAAACAAGTGAGGTCCACTAGGATCTTGCTTGTGGATAATGTCATAGCCTGACAGTCCTGCGCTGTGATAGGGTTATAGATAGTAACTACGATGCATTATTTGCAGCACCCTATATATGGCACGCGCGGCACTTAGTGAGGGTAAACGCTGCGCAGCACATAACAGCTAACCCGGGGATGGATAGATGACGCTTGCCACAACGCCGCTTAACCAGTTGCCGTTGGTATCACTTGATCTTGAAACAACTGGGCTGCAACCGGCGCGCGACCGGATTGTGCAGATTGGTGCCGTCACCATAGACGATGACCCGCGGCAGCTGGATATGCTTGTCAACCCTGGCATGGCCATCCCCAAAACCAGCACCGCAATTCATGGCCTAAGCGCCAGCGATGTTGAGCATGCCGCAGCCTTTCCATTGGCTCTGCCGACGTTGCGCGAATTCATCACCGGGCGGGTCATTTTGGGGTACAATATCGGCTTTGATTTGGCGGTTTTGTCGGCCGAGGCCAAACGTCATGGCATGGAATGGACATGGCCGGGGGCATTATGCCTGCGCCAGCTTGCCACGGTGTTGATGGGCCGCGAATCAATGCTGATGATTGCCGATCTTGAAGGCCTCGCCTTGCATTTTGAAGTGCCAATCATTGACCGACATACAGCGCTTGGCGACGCTTTGATGAGCGCCGCGCTATTTAAGAAAATGCTGCCGGCCCTTGCAGACAAATCAATCCTCACTTTTGCCGATGTACGCCGTGCGGTGTCCACGCTTGATGATTTGCGGCTGGCAACGGTCAGGGCTGGTTGGGTTGATGTTGCGCAAGACAGCACACAAGCGTCACATATTGCCTCATTGGCACGCATAGACCCCTACCCTTATCAGCACCGCATCCATGAAATTATGCTCGATAACCCAGCCGTAATTCCCCGCCACACGAGGCTTGAAGACGCCGCACGCCTCATGCAAGAGCGGCGGTGTGATTGTGTGTTTATTGGCAACAGCATCGACAAAATTGACGGCATTTTGTCAGAACGCGACATTGTGCATTCGATGGCGCTGGGGATAGATGATGTTAAGCGCGCCCGTGATATGCCCGTTGAACAAGTGATGGCCGCACCTGTCATCACCGTGGATGGTGACGATTATATGTATGTCGGCCTTGGCCGGATGAGCCGGCATGACATTCGTCACCTTGGCGTCACTGACCAAAACGGCCGGTTGATTGGCTGGATTTCGGCCCGCGAAATGGTGCGCCAGCGGGTAACCCGCGCCTTGGTTATTGGTGATCAATTGGCCACCGCGGCACACCCAACAGACTTGCGTGATGCTCTAAAAACGCTACCAATGCTGGCGGCATCACTTATCAATGACGCGGTGCCCGGCCAGCATGTTGCCGCGGTGATCAGCAGCCAATATCGCGGCGCTTTGGCACAAGCGACAGCCCTTGCCGAAAAACAGATGCAGGCCGATGGTGCTGGCACACCGCCGGCTGACTATACGATGCTGGTGCTTGGTTCTGCCGGGCGTGACGAAAGTTTACTGGCAGCCGATCAAGACCACGCCATCGTTTATGCCGATGTTCCCGCCGAAAATCTTGCCGCTACCCAAAAATGGTTTGAAACATTGGGCGGTCATGTTGCTGATTATCTTGATATGGCTGGCATTCCCTATTGCCAGGGCGGGGTGATGTCAAAAAACCCGCAATGGTGCAAACCAATTGGCGGCTGGCGCAAAGCCATCAGTAGTTGGGTGCGCAAAGCGCAGCCAACAGATTTGCTAAATGTTGATATTTTCTTTGACTTCATGCCGGTCTATGGCGCCAACGCACTGGCTGAACAACTGCGCCATGCCGTATCCGGGCGGGCCACAAGACAAGGCGCCTTCTTAAAATTACTAGCCCGCAATGCCGCCAGCCATGCCGGCGGCAGAACGTTTTTTGGCGGACTCAAAACCAAAAACGGGCGGTTTAATGTGAAAGGCAATGTGCTGTTGCCAATTGTTGAAACCTTGCGGGTTCTGGCGATTTCACGCGGCATTCACCACGCCACCAGCGGCAACCGGGCAAAAGCCCTTATTGATGGCCATGAAATGCCAATCGAAGTCGGCCAGCTTGGCGAAGATGTGGCCTTTGCGCTGCGCATTTTATTGCGCCAGCAAATTGCTGATATCGCAAATGGGCTTGCCCCAACCCCTTTTATTGATCTTGGGTTGCTGAATGATTCTGAAAAATTGATCCTAAAACATATCACCGGGCGCGTTGACCGGTTGGATGGGTTGTTGCAGGACAGTTTATTTGCGCGATAAGCCCAAAATGGCCAGTTTAGAGCGCCTCAAGCGCCCGCAAATGCAAACATACAGACTCGCCAAGCGCATCAAGATCATAGCCACCTTCAAGCAAACTCACCACATGACAGGCGCCAGTCGCATCGGCGATTTGGGCAGCGCATTCCCCAATCGCCGTGGTCAATGTGGCGAAATCTGCGCTTTGCATGCCCAGCCCGCCCAACGGGTCATTGATATGCGCGTCAAACCCGGCCGAAATGATGATAAGACTTGGCGCTGCCTCAACAATTTCTGGCAATAACGCCTCTCGCCAGCCCCTGATGATCTCAGTACCGCTGGTCCCCGGCGCGCATGGTAGATTAAAAATATTATTATGCGCGCCCTGCTCGCTGGCCGCACCGGTTCCCGGATAGAGCGGCATTTGATGTGATGAGGCATATATCAGGCTGCCATCATCCCAAAAGGCGGCTTGCGTACCATTGCCATGATGCACATCAAAATCAACCACGGCAACGCGCTCAATTCCCCAAACCTGCTGGGCATGACGCGCCGCAATGGCGGCACTGGAAAACAGGCAAAACCCCATGGCGCGGTCGGGTTCGGCATGGTGCCCGGGCGGGCGCATAGCGCTAAACGCAGTGCTGGCAGCGCCCTGCATCACCAAATCCACCGCCAGACAAGCCCCGCCTGCAGCACGTAATGCGGTTTCCAAACTATGCGGTCCGGCCCATGTATCTGCATCCAAAGGCACAAGGCTGTTGGTGCCCTCGGTCGCCGCAAAAATCTGCGCAATATAATCAACATGATGCACCAATTCGAGCTGTGTACGGCTAGCTTCAGGGGCTTGGTGATGCGCCCAATGCGCAAAATCATCGCCCATCGCATTTATAATGGCGCTGTGGCGTTCCGGCCGTTCTGGATGCCCAGCAGGCACCTCATGCTGGCCGGATACTTCATGAATTATAAAAGCTGGTTTCATTGGGCTTTACCGCGATGCGTGAAAGAATGCCAAAGACCCTAGGCCGGCCAGACCATATTATCAAGACCAGTTAACAGGTTATCAAGACCAGTTCATTGCAAATGCCCTAGCGTTTATGTAGGTAATGTGACAATGTGCTGCTATTCGTTGTTTCCCTTAATAAGCATAATCGAAATGTCCAATCATAAAAAAACAGCTCACAGGAACAAGTCCAATCGCTATGTCAATGATTTGAAGCGTTTTGCCTTTTCATATGGGGCTGTCAAAAGCACCCGCACAACGCTTATGCCATTTGCCATAGCGGCAATGTTTTTGGTGATTGCCGGCGTTATCGGCAATATGAGCCTGAAAGTCACCAGCGAAGATTGGGCTATCTTGATCGCTGCTTCGATTATTGGTGGCTATATGGCGCTGAATATTGGCGCCAATGATGTGGCCAATAATATGGGACCAGCCGTCGGCGGCAAGGTATTGACGGTTGCTGGCGCGGTGGCGATTGCTGCCATTTGCGAGAGCGCCGGCGCGCTTTTAGCTGGCGGCGATGTTGTCAAAACGGTGGCAAAAGGCATCATCACGCCGGGCGAAACTGTTTCCATAGGGATGTTTCGCGACCTTATGCTGAGCGCGCTTTTGGCCGCGGCACTCTGGATCAATCTTGCAACCTATTTGAACGCGCCGGTATCAACCACACATTCGATTGTTGGCGGCGTTATGGGGGCCGGCATTGTGGCCTCTGGCTTTGGCGTGGTGAACTGGGTGACAATGAGCAAAATTGGCGCCAGCTGGGTAATATCGCCGGTGTTTGGCGGCATTGTATCGGCCGCTTTTCTGTTTCTTATAAAGGTTAAAATTCTGAACGTTAAAGAGCGTAATGCTGCGGCCCGAAAATGGGTGCCAATTTTAATTGGTGTGATGGCCGGCGCATTTTCTGCCTATATGTCACTCAAAGGCTTGAAAAAAATTTGGAAGCCAGATGTCACAACAATCATCATCACCGCGACCATCGCAACAGCGGCATTCTGGCTTGCGTCAATCAGCTATGTCGCCAAAAAAGCCGCCAAGATTGGCGACCGCAAAAAGGATATCTACGGTTTGTTTAACCTGCCCTTGATTATGGGTGTGTCATTATTGTGTTTTGCGCATGGCGCCAATGATGTTGCCAATGCGGTTGGGCCGCTAGCAGCTATTGTATCAACTTTTAGCGAAACGACTGTCGCCGCCAAAGTTGGCATACCACTATGGGTTATGGCGATTGGCGCTGTTGGCATCGCCTTTGGATTGTTGTTATTCGGGCCTAAATTGATCCATACGGTGGGCGATAAAATTACTAGGCTTAACGCACCACGCGCTTATTGCGTGGCGATTGCCTCGGCCATCACCGTGCTGATTGCGACCACACTTGGCCTGCCGGTCAGTTCGACCCATATCGCCATCGGGGCAATTTTTGGCATTGGGTTTTTGCGTGAGTTTATGGAAGATCCGAACAAAAAGCGGCGGCGCCCGGCGCACCGCATTAACGCGACAGCTGCCGATGCATTCCAAAATCTTGATATCCGACTGAAACGCAAATTGGTCAGACGGCGCTTTGTGGTGTCGATTGCAACGGCGTGGGTTATTACTGTGCCATCATCGGCTATTTTAGCTGGGATTTTATTTTCTGCTTTGCAGCTTCTAGGACCCATGGTGAAATAGCTTCAAATAGCTGGATGAGATTTGCAAAATCGGCGCGGTCAACAACGCGTTTAGCGTCTTTTAACAGCGCCCAATGGCGCTCACGCTTATTATCTTCTGACCATGTATCAAATTGCTTGGTGACCAGCATCGGGTAATAGGTCACGGCCACAGTATCAATAACATTTTCAGACGCCTTGCTGATTGGCAGGGTGATTGGAAAATTCATTAACATTTTGCCTTTAACGCCGGCCTCCTCAAAAACCTCACGCTTGCAGCCTTTTTTATGGCTTTCGCCCGTCAACAGATCGCCTTTTGGCAGAATCCAGCGGCCACGTCGCTGCGATGTTACAAACAAAATCGCCAACTGATCACCACTCACATCAAAAGGGATAGCCCCTACCTTGTGCGCCATTACCTTACCCTTTTCGTATTTCTACTAATGATTATTTCTTCGTTTACAACATAATGCTAATGCACCGGCGGCATCAAATCCACTGCAATTACGCCAAACACCGCGACCCTATGCAGCCCCGGCATATACTGGCTTTACGCAAAAAGCTGAAACGCATTTTGGCCCAGCAATGCGCCGCCCAAAAGGCACAGCACCGCCCCCAAAATCAGGTCATTCACATAGCCATATTTGGTTAACATTTGGTGCACAAAACGGGTGCTAGCAAGCATAACGATAACCACATAAATGCTGGTATCAATAGCGCCAGCCAGCGATGCCATTGCCGCATGTAATTGCAGCCTCTGCCCGTCAGTTATGAACTGACTAAACAAGGACGCAAAAAACGCGGCTATTTTTGGGTTGAAAATAGCGATCAGAAAACCATCGAGAAAGCTGCGTGACATGGCTGCAGAAGATGTTTCAACCGGGCCTGCTGGGGCAGCGCGCAGCGCCCCCAAAACCAACCGCACCCCAATGCCAAGCAAAACGATGGCGCCAGCCAACTGTACAGCAAAAAATAAGTCCGCATGATGCGTCAACACAATCGACAGGCTGGTTGCGGCGATCAGCGCATAGATGAACACGCCAGTACCATGGCCAATAGCAGCCAAAAGCCCGCCGCGCCGGCCGCGCCGTCTGGTTGCCGCCAGAATGACCGCAAGGCTGGGGCCGGGTGACGCCGCCCCTAAAACACACACCAGTGCTAATGATACCCAATCTGCCGCATTCATGACCGAAAACCTATCGCGAAACCCCAAATCTATCAAATACGAAAAAGCCGCAGCGTTAACTCGAAAACCCTTACGCTAGTTTCATCAGCAATCGTGACGACAATGGTTATTCTGCCGGTTGTTGGCGCTATTGCTCTGGAATCGTTTACTTGCCCGGTATGCCTTGCAATTTTCGGCAGCTTGATGGTCTGCTATAAATCTTGACGCCGCCTATGCTGCGTCACCGCTATGCGCCGCTTCCCAGCCAAGCAGTGCGGTTTTGCGGGTTGCGCCCCACATATAACCGCCGATTTTGCCATTTTTTTGGATCACCCGATGGCAGGGAATTAAAAATCCTATAGGGTTGCTGGTAATCGCTCGGCCCACAGCGCGTGCCGCCGATGGCTGGCCGATATGACGCGCTATATCACCATAGCTGGCCAGCGCGCCCATCGGAATTTTAAGCAAGGCTTCCCATATTTTTATCTGAAACGGCGTACCGCGAAGATGTAATTTAATCTGCTCAAGATGTGCCCAATCTTTGTGAAAGACCGCCGCCGCCGCTTGTTGGTGTTCATCGCGCTTCATCGCAAACCCTGCTTGCGGAAACCGCCGGCAAAGTGCGGCAAAGCCAGTGTCGTGGCTGGGCGTAAATGCCAGATGACAAATGCCTTTATAGGTTGAGGCAATAAGCACCGGACCGAAGGGGCTGGCGTCAAAATTATAATTTATCTGCAGCCCGGCGCCACCGTTTTTATAGTCGCCCGGGGTCATCGCCTCTATGTTCACAAACAAATCATGTAACCTGCCGCCACCCGAAAGCCCAGCCCCATAAGCCGCATCCAAAATACTGGCACCACGCCGCAATCGCGCCTTGGCCGAAGCAAGAACCAAAAACTGTATGAATTTTTTAGGGCTTACACCAGCCCATTTGGTAAATAACCGCTGAAAATGGAACGGGCTGAGATGCACCGCTGCCGCAATATCGTCTCGCGATGGATTAGCATGACGATGCGCCGCGATGAACCCAATCGCGCGCTCAACACGGGCGTAATCAATGTGCGCTTGGTCGGTCATATTACCGCTCCTTCGGCGTGCGATATCAGATTCTATCGTCATAGCCACACCGCCGCGGCACAGCAAAACAGACGCCAAAAAACAAGGCGGTGCCATATGATTAAGACATAGGATAAGCCACAAAACCCACCGACACGACCCGTTTCTTGCGCTGTTTTATAGGAAAATTATTATGGAAAAGTTTAATGGGCGCACTTTTATGCACAACGTCTTGTGGACAAATGATGGCCCATCTGCCGCTGGCGCCAACTCAAACACCGTCCCACTTTGCCAGAGTTTTGCGTGACATATTGTATAAGATGATAATAACATACAGCGTTTCAGGCCGTAAGTTTGCCTTTTCCAAACACCCTAATAACAACCCTTCATTCGCGAGGCCTTCGTGCCAATTCATTTCTTTTTTCTATTGGCTGCTAACGCACTCAATTATCTGATCACAGCTATGATGTCAGTTGCTATTGGCTGGCACATTTATCAAAACACCGGGAACCCAATTCATCTTGCTCTGGTTGGGTTAATGCAAGTTGCACCCGTGTTTGTATTTTTCTTTGCAACAGGTTGGATAGTCGACACTTTTGCCAGAAAAAAGATTTTGATGAGTTGCGCTTTTGCAGATGCGCTTGTTCTGGCTGCTATAAGCGTGGTCATGCTCGCCGATACGCTAAACCTGACAATATTATTTGGCCTTTTATTTGCGCATGGCAGTGTTATGGCGCTGTATTTTCCGGCAAGCCAGGCGATAATTCCCAACATTGTGTCAAAGCATCAAATCAGAAAGGCAATTGCCCTAAGCTCAACGGTCAACAACATTGCGCAAACCGGCGGCCCATTAATAGCCGGGCTTTTGATCGCGGTGATTAATTTCCATATCTATATGGTGTTGTCCGCAATGATGTTTACGTCATTGCTGTGCTATAAATTATTGCCAAAACTGCCACGCATCAACCCAACACCGCGGTCTTGGTCAAATATCATTGGTGGATTGAAATTTGTTAAGTCAAATTCGATTGTGTTTGGTGCGATAGCGCTAGATTTATTCATCGTGATGCTTGGTAGTGTGGTCACGCTTTTGCCAATCTATGCCGCCGATATTCTTATGGTTGGCCCAGAGCAATTAGGTGTGTTGCGTGGCATGCCCGCATTTGGCGCTGTGTTTGTTGGTATTGTGCTCGCCAGCATGCCTGAAATGCGCCATTGCGGCTGGAAGCTATTTGCTGCGCTATTTGTATTTGGCATTTCAATAATTGTTTTTGGATTGTCGACCAGCTTCTGGCTTAGTGCCGCAGCGCTGTTTGTTTATGGTGCCGCAGATATGGTTAGCGTGAATATTCGGCTAAGTCTCATTCAAATCGCCACACCAGACCATTTGCGCGGGCGTGTCAGCGCTGTGAATGGCATTTTCATTTCATCTTCAAATGAATTAGGTGACGTGCGTGCCGGCAGCGCGGCAGCGTTTTTCGGGCCTATCACCGCGGCAGTCTTGGGCGGGGCGATGGCCATCGGCGTTGCGATTGCGGGCGGTCTAATTTTCGCAAAATTACGCGGCTTGGACAAAGTTGTCGACGCATCATCAAAAGATGAAGAATGCGCTTAATTTTTTGCACTTAAAAAAGCGCCGCAACTGACGCTCTGCTTCAAAAATATAGAGGAAAAATGGTGGGCGTGACAGGGATTGAACCTGTGACCCCTACGATGTCAACGTAGTGCTCTCCCGCTGAGCTACACGCCCCACGCATTTTGCAAACGGCTGTGAAACCATGGCCCAAAAGCCCCTATCCATCAACCTGCGCTATATCTGCACCAAGCGGCGGCGCTTATCAAGCTTTTTTCGCTCTGTCTGCACAAACTTCATACCAATATAGGTTTTCAGCAGGCGCACCGGCAAAGTGGCGGCCAAGTGGTTTTTTTCCACATGCCTGTGATGGTGATTGCAGAGCAGCCGAGGCGACGTTACTATTTATCTTGTGATGCGTGTTGTCGATGTAAAATTAAACCTAGATGCAGATGTGCGAGGCAGCACCGTATCGGCGATAGCGCCACCGGCACGGGCCGCCGATCTTGCGGCACATGCCATAGCCTTGCGGGCGCCAGACCCCACTGCACTGCCTTACCGCCTGATTGGCGGCGCCCCTGAGGCTCACCATAATGGCCACAATGACAACAATGGTTACGACAGCACGCCAAGCGCCGTAGTGGTATCATGCCCACATGCCGGCAGGCAATATCCAGAAGACTTGCTTGCCGCAAGCACCAGCGGCCTTGCGGCGTTACGCGATCTGGAAGATTTTGCCGTTGATCAACTGCTCGGCGGATTGCACGGCAGCTCTATCGGCGGCATCAGCAACACCATCGCGCGCGCCTATCTTGATGTGAACCGGCCAGAAGATGCGCTGGATCAAACCATGTTTTACGAACCTGTCAGCACCGTAAAACCGTCGCGCAAAGTGCTGGCCGGTTATGGGCTGTTGCCACGCCTGACCGGCGCACGCACCCCAATCCATAAGCACCTTTTGCCAGCCAGTGAAGTGTCGCGGCGTCTTGCACTAGTGTATTGGCCGTACCACAAGCAACTGCGACACCTGCTTGATCAGGCCACAAAAAATCATGGCCGCTATATGCTTCTTGATTGCCATTCAATGCCGGCGCTAGACCACCACAACAAAAAGCTGCCTGATATTATTTTGGGCAATTGCCATGGCCGGACATTAGACCCACAGACCAGCAAACATATTGATAATCTTATTCGGGATAATGGCTTCAGCCTTGCCTGGAACACCCCCTATTCTGGCGGCTTTATCACCAGCCATTACGGCACTGCCGCCAGCCTCGGACAATCCTTGCAAATTGAAATAAACCGGGCGCTTTATATGTCGGGAGCAGACCAATTGGATGAGACCGGCACGCAGCGCGTCACCACATTACTAGCATCGATTGCAACACAGCTTGATAGCGTAATTACATCTTGGTAGCACAGCACAGTGACGGCACATCAGGCCAGACCAATAGCCAAAGACGCCCCTATGAAGGGGCAAATGGATTTTCCCGCTTGCGCATCACCATACGGATCGGAATGCCGCGCAGGCCAAAATCAGCCCGCAAGCCAGCTGTCAAATAGCGTAAATAGCTTTCTGGCAAATCTGCTGGACGGCTGACAAATAGGGCAAATGTTGGGGGGCGCGTTTTGATCTGCGTCATATAGCGGATACGCAGACGACGGCCTTCAACAAGCGGAGGCGGATGCGCTTCCAGCATGGTTTCAAGCCATCTATTCAGGCGCCCAGTTGAAATCCGCATATTCCAGATGCTGTACATCTCTTCGGCGGCTGCAAGCAATTTTGACAGGCCTTTCTTATGAAGACCCGAAATCTGCACAACCGGCACCCCGCGCAATTGCGCAAGCGAGGTTTGCAGGCGGTCTGAAATCTGCGAGGTTGCCTCTTGTTTATCGCGCACCGCATCCCATTTATTGGCACCAATCACGATGGCGCGACCTTCATCTTCAATCAAACGCGCGATGCCAAGATCCTGTTTATGGATTGGCTCTGTCGCGTCAACCAGCAACACACAAAGATGCGCATATTGGATGGCGCGCAAGGCATCATCCACCATTAATTTTTCAACCTTATCAGCAACCCGGGCGCGCCGCCGCATGCCGGCTGTATCGACCAATTTATAGGGCTTTCCCTTAAAATTGAAATCCAGCTCGATAGAATCACGGGTAATGCCGGCCTCGGGCCCAGTCAGCAACCTGTCTTCACCCAAAAGACTGTTGATCAGGGTTGATTTTCCCATATTGGGACGCCCGACAATAGCGATCCGCATTGGCAATTGGGCCTGCTCATCAACCCAGCTATCCAGTGGATTGCCATCGTCATCATATTTTTCATCTTGCTGCTCGGCATCATCATCAGACAGTTCTTCAGTGGCCGCATCGCCAAGCAAAACCGCTTCCATGCCTAGCTTACGCGCCGCCGCAAGCAGCGCATCATGGAGGTCGACCAAACCTTCGCCATGCGCCGCTGAAATGGGAACTGGCTCGCCAAGGCCAAGGCTCCAGCATTCGGCAAGGCCAGACGCGCCGGCTTTGCCTTCACATTTATTAGCAACCAGCACAACATGCGCGCCAGATTTACGAATTTCACCAGCAAAAAACTTGTCAATCGGCGTAACCCCGGCGCGCGCATCAATCACAAGAAGTGTGGCATCAGCCTCACGGATCGCCATTTCGGTTTGCCGGCGCATACGATCTTCCAGCGTACCGATATTCGCGTCTTCAAGGCCCGCCGTATCAATGACCCGAAATGCCAGCCCAGCCAAATAGGCGTCACCTTCACGCCGATCGCGGGTAACGCCGGGTTGATCATCAACAATGGCGTGTTGTCGGCCGATCAACCGGTTAAACAGGGTTGACTTGCCAACATTGGGCCGGCCAACAATCGCGAATGTCATGCTCATAAAACCGGAATGATCCTAATCAAATGCGGTCAAGGTACCGCTATTATCCAAAACAAAAAGCACACCAGCCGCAAGCTGCGGCGCTGTAACCACACGGCCACCCAGACTAATTTTGTCTTGCAGCGCGCCGGTATCGGCGTCAAACACCAAGATAGCGCCACCGTCTGACACGGTGACAACAGTGCCGCCTGCGACCACCGGCCCGACATAGCGCGGCACATTTTCCGCCACCACAACACCAAGCGGCAACGCGCCCGGCAATTCGGCGATCCAGCGCACTGCACCATCTGTCCGGCGCAGCGCATATAGCCGCCCGTCAATCGTGACCACAAACACACTATCGCCCGCAACCCACGGCATTTCTACGCCGCCAATCGGCAGCTCCCATAACAGCAAGCCCGAACGTACCGCAAACGCCCCCATGCGCCCTGATTGGCTGACAGCAAAAACAAGCCCGCCATCATGCACCGGATGGGCACGAATATCGCCCAAACTCTGCAACGGTGTTTTTGGGTTAAAGGCGGCCAATGAATCCGTCCAAATGACCTCGGCGTTGCCTGCATCAACAAGGCTAATCTCTCCACCATGCGCCGCCATAACAATATGATTTTCATAAACAGCCGGTGACGGGGCACCATAGACAACGGTGCTAGATGGCAACCCGGCACGGTCCCACAACACCGCACCATCCTTGAGATCAAGAACAAACATATTCGCATCAAGATCCGTTACCACCAACGCCCGCTTTGCCAGAATTGTTGGCCCGCCACGCACTGGCAGCTTAAATTTTTGCGACCAGATAACACCACCATCAGCTATCGACAGCGCCGCCAGATGATAGCCGCCGGCATGCACAACAAGCGTGCTATCACTGATCGCCAACCCACCAGCAATTCCCGGAATTGGTTCATCAAAGGTGTCTACAGTGGCGCTCCAAGACAGCTTTCCGGTTTCAATATTGACCGCTGACACCTCACCGGATGCCGAAACCGTAAACACATGCCCGTCGGCAACAACCGGCACAGCAAGGTCGACAAGGTCATTGCCACCGTCCCCAATATCAAAGCTCCAGCGCTTGGAAAGGGGCATGTCTACCGCAATGTTGCCACCAGCGTGACCGGCATTTAGCCCTGGGTGCGATGCCACCAAAGTTGCTAATGGTGACGCCAAGCCCGCGCCTTCGGTAAAAGCGTTCTGATCAACTGACAGCTGCTCTACATCTTGCAAAATGGAGATGCGCTCACCCGGCAGCACCAGTTCCGTTTCAGAACAGCCGGTCAGCCCAAAAACCGCAGCTCCGACCACAGCAAAAACAATGGTGCGACAGCCGGCCACACGCGCCAAACATGATGGATAAATTCTCATTTCATCCCCTTATAGACTTGATAAGGCCAAACTTGTCATGCCCAACCTTATTATGGCGCATCTGGTCACGACCAGACTGGACACGGTGCGTCTGGTCATTCGCTTGCCAGCATCACAATCATGCGTTCAGCACGTTGCCGCATGCCAGCAGGAATATCAGCCATCTCAACAATCATTTTGTATTTTGCTGCTGCCGCAGCTTTGTCACCCGACCGCAACACTAGACCAGCGCTCGTTTCCAATGCCATGGCCTGCCATGGACCAGCCGCTGTTTCCAAGTCGGCAAGACGCGCAGTCAATGCCGTGGAATCAGCCGTCTTTGGCGCCACCATTACCGACAACAACACCGCCGCCTGCTGATAGAGCGGTTCTAAAGACTGGTCACTCGATAAAGCCAGATAGGTCGCCTCGGCCGCTGCAAAATCCTCGCTCTTGGCCTGCTCGGCAGCGATTTGAAACTGTGCCACCATTGCATAACCATCTGTTAAATTGCCTATTTGCGCCTGTAAAGCCGCAGCGACATCATCGCTTTTTAAGGCCTGATGATAGGCCGTTGCTGAAGTTTCAGCTTGGTCAGTTTGCCACGCCACATAACCTTGACGCAAAGCAACACCCAACACCACAGCCGCAACAGCTGTCATCACAATTTTGCCATAGCGCGCCCACAGCAGCTGCATCTGGTCGCGTTTTAGGTCCTCGTCAACTTCATCAAAAATATCGGCCATCAAATTATCTATCGCTGGCAAAAACAGACACCCAGTTTTGGCGCTGCCCTTGCGGGTTTCACTCTTATGCCCTCGCTCGGTCAAAAAGCCTGATCGCTGACACTGTTAATAGCAATTCTTTCACACAAAATGCCACAGCTTTATTGACCTTGGCGCAAAGCTGTCTCAACATAACCGTATAAAGCGAAAACAGCCACCATTAAAACAGGGTCCATATAAGTCTGATGTCGCGCATAACAAGCCCAAGAAAACTAAGAAAACCATTATTTTTTAATCGCATCGAATTAGGGCAAATTTTGGCAACATATAGCAGCCGTGTGGCCAGTGGCGAATGGCGCGATTATGCCATCGACCATATGCCCGGCGCCGCCGCGTTTTCAATATTTCGGCACACCCATGAAACACCGCTTTATGTTATCGAAAAACAGCAACGCCACGCCAAAGATTCGGCCAAATTTATTTTGCGTGAACGCCACAAAACCGTGGTGAAAGCCAGCTCGTTAAGTGATGTGATTGGCTATTTCAATCGCTTGCCACGCCTTGTTTCTGGTTGATTCCACGACATTTTAGTGACATTTTGCATTAGTGCATTTTGCCCAGCTTTTGCCCGGCTTCAAACCGTGGCCTGATCACAAACACTCCCGCAGCAGCAAATGATGCTTATGCTTATGCATTTTGCCTCTTGCCAGTTTAATTAGTTAATTCTAAATTAGAACAAATCATGAACATATGGTATGGTAGCGAATAGAGGGGCATATGGGTTGGTATAAATCTCAAGATATTGCCAAAAGCGAGCCATTGCAGCCAGCAACCCTTGGCGACATGATAGAGGATAGCTTGCTTATCTTTTGTTGGTGTAACCGGTGCGGTCATAATGCGGCACTCGATCCAAAGCTTTTGTCAGCGTCGCTTGGCGCGTTATTTCCAGTTCCTGAAATTGGGCGGCATATGCGCTGTAGCGCGTGCCAGACGCGCGATATCGCCACACGGCCACACTGGCCCACACATGGGGGGCAAATTGCACGGCATGGATAACTAAATCGTGACATATGCTTGCCAGACAAGGGCGCATCGGGTAGTCGTGTAAACCGAAACTAAAACATCATAGCAGCAAGAGGCCAAACCATGAATGTCAGTGATACCGCAAAAATCCAACGTTACCTGCGACAGCGCTTTGGCAATCATAAATTGACGCTGGCGCGGCGCGAAAACAAGGATGATTCGGCTGAACTCATGTTAGAAGACGAATTTATCGGCGTGGTGTTTCGCGATGATGAAGATGGCGAGACATGTTACCATGTGCAAATCACTGTGCTGGCCGAAGATTTAGACGACTAAACCAGGGTTTAGTGCCCCTATAAGCGCCACTTTAGGCGCCTATTTGCCACCCATATTGATTAACGGCGCCACCTCTATGGTGCCATCATCAAGATGCGGACAGGCTTTGATTAAATCCAACGCCGCATCTATATTTGCGGCTTCAACAATCGAATAGCCACTTAACGGATTAGACCCGCCATCGTCGGTTACGCCAGTAGCGCTAAGTGTTTTTGATTTACCAACAGGCGCCCCCGGCACAACCAAATGGGTGCCAAGACTATCCATCCATTGCCCCCACCGCGCCATTTCATGCGCAATTTCATCTTCGCTTTCGGGCATAGAGCCCCCATGGTAAGCCATCATAAAATGCGGCATAGTTTACCCTCCTCTGTGCTTATCATGGCAATGCTTTTCTCATGGCAATGCTTTTCCAAGAAAAAGCCTAGCATTTGATGATTAAGGAAAGCTTAAAATTTGCCAAAAACAGATGAAAAAGACGTACTAAGACAGCGCTGCACCAAAACGCTATAACAAAATATTTTGCCTATACCCAGCCACCAGCGCGTGCCATGCCAAAAGCCAGCACCAGCATTACCAGCGCCACACTAGCATCAAGTACACGCCACGCATGCGGGCGCGTCATAAAGCCAGATAGCAGCGCCGCGCCATAGCCCAAACCGGTAAAAAATGTGAAACTGGCACATACGGCACCAACCGCATAGGCCAGCTTGTCGGCACCTTCAAATTGCAACGACACGGTGCCAATCAATACCACCGTATCCAAATAGACGTGCGGGTTACCAAATGTCAAAACCGCCGCGATGAGCATTGTTGGCAGCAGCGGTTTCTGTTTGGCGCTGCCCGCCTCTAGTACTGCTTGTCCGCGCCACGCTGCATAGCCGCGCATACCGCCATAAACCCCCAGCCACAGCGCTGCGCCCAAAAACACCCATGCCTCTAGTGCGGCAAGGCTATGCGCGACCATCGGCGCCAACCCACCAACCCCGGCGATAATCAGCGCTGCATCTGCCAGCGCGCAAAATAGAACCAGCGGCCCCACATGCCGGCGCAATAGGCCTTGACGCAACACAAAGGCATTTTGGGCGCCAATCGCCAAAATCAAAGAAAAGCTTAGCGCAAAGCCCACCCCGAAAGGGGCTGCCCAAACTGGCACAATCCCGATCACTTTGCGGTCATTTCATAGAGCGCCCAGTCGGTTTTTTGCGCCAGCTTGTCATACAAACCACGTGCCCGATAATTATTATCACGGGTAATCCAGCGCACCACGCCCCAATTTGCGGCGATGGCATGCTGTTTTACCGCGGCCATCAGCGCCGCTGCTGCGCCGCTAGAGCGGTGGTCAGGCACAACAAATAAATCATCCAAAAACCCTACCATATGGCCGCGCAATGGGCTGGGCATGCCGCGAAAATGCGCCAGCCCAATGATGGTGTCATCATCTATGGCCACAAGACCGTTACAAACATGGCCGGTCGCCATCAACCATGACCAAGTGGTTTGCACGCCGGCATCGGTTAACGGCACCTTATAAAAATCGGCATAGCCTTGGTAAAGCTGCCGCCATTGCTGGTAATCTGCCACGCCAAGCGGCCTGATCGTAATAGCTGCCATCTCTTTGTCTATATTACCCTAAACGCGCGTTGCTGATACGCCCCACTAAACGGCAAGCCACAGCAAAAAGCAAGATTTGTCAAAAAAGCAAGATTTGTTATTTGCGGGTCGATTGGGTGCGGCGCATCAGAACAGCCCAAAATACCGCATGATTCCATAGCCATAGATGAGCAGAAAAATCACATTGATCCATTTTAGTTGTGGTTCAGTATGCAACCACCCGCAATAAATCCAAATCAAACAAAACGGGAATGACAAAAACATAGTGTAGGGATACCAATCAAAAATGATTGCTATCGCACTTAATATGCCGAGGCCAAAGGCGGTGTTTTTGAGATGCTTTTCGGCGGCTTCAGATAGCTCAAACCGGCCATTTTTTCTGTTCATTAAACACTATATCGACCAGTTAACGAAATCTATGAAGACCTCTTTTCTCCGCGCCGTTCAGCCACCCACCAGATATTACCAAAAGGATCACAAAACCCGGCCATGCGGTCTCCATGCGGGCGCATCATCGGCGCCATCAGGCTGGTCGCCCCGTGTTGTAACGCACATTCATAGGTTTGGTCACTATCGCTAACATATAAATGCATTTGGGACATGTTAGGGGGATAGTCATCGCAGGCTTCATTCAACATTATAACGCTGTCTTCAATAAGCAGTCTGGCGTGCTGAAGGGTGCCATCAGCATGGCGGCTGTCCTTAAACACTGTGGCATTAAAAACCCGGCTCACAAAAATGATAAAGTCGTCTGCATGCTGTACCGTGAAATAGGGGGTGAGAGAGTGATGACCAAAAACAGATTTTTTCATAAGCCTAGCCATTAGACTCCACTTTGCGATCTTGCGCGCCCCTATCCTTGCGTAAATTTACAAAATAATACGCCCATTAATAATTTTATGCCGCTAAACGAAAATGCGATTTCATTATTGTTTTTGTTTTGATTTATTTTTGAGCAAGTAATAATTCCTATAAAATCAATTACTTACACTTAAATAACTACTCCCACTC
>Ga0181607_10001643_pt1 | contig 19895 bp, 21 predicted proteins | sample 041ome_9_FD_132420 | JGI IMG/M metagenome (GOLD analysis project Ga0181607, IMG submission 132420) | Coastal salt marsh microbial communities from the Groves Creek Marsh, Skidaway Island, Georgia - 041413US metaG (megahit assembly) | ecosystem: Environmental > Aquatic > Marine > Intertidal zone...
CAGAAAAACGGTTGCGAGTGTTGGCAGCGTTGTTACCTGCGCCAATTGCTCTAACAAGACGATCTGATGTAGGCATGATTGTGACATAATAAACCTCAATTGTATTGATACAAAAACATAATTGTTTAGTAATTGTACTATGCGTTAGGCTAGAAATGAAGGGCGTTAGGCTAGAAATGAAGGCAAAGGATGAATTGTGATGAATACAATTTCCCAAAGGTTGCCAAGCGGGGCCAAGAAAACAAAATACGATAAGCTGATCGGTTTGTTGAAAGAACAGATCGAAACAGGGCGTCTTAAAGCGGGTGACCGTTTGCCGCCTGTTCGGAATTTGGCTTATGACATTGGTGCGGCGCCCGGAACGGTTGCGCGTGCCTATAAAGAGCTGATCAAAAATGGCTATCTAGAAGCGGGCGTGGGGCAGGGTACCTTTGTGCGGCGATTCAAGGCTGCAGTTATTAAATCCTCGGTGCGCACAATGTATCTCCGCTCGCCCCGTTTGCCAGATATTGGGCAGGTTGATATTTTACGCCTTGGCTTTGTTGAATTTGCCAATTCGGCGGGTTTTGATGAATTGATGGCCTATCCAACGCGTGCAGACACTTATGACCTGCAGTCTGCTTATCTGAGTTATTTCGATGATGTACCTTTAGGGTACGTTGAACCAGATGACGTGGTCATTACCCATGGTGGCCAACATGGCGGCGTTGTTGCATTGCAAACGATCCAGAAATTGCGCCCCGGGGGAATCATTGTCGAAGACCTATCGTATCAGGGTTTCAAATCTGCGGCAGATTTGGTCGGTATCACCGTTCACGCAGTGGGCATGGATGAACATGGACCAGATCCCGATCAGATACGTGCCATCATTGCCGAACATCGGATCGCTGCAATTTTTTCATCCGCCGAAGTCAACAACCCAACGACTATTCGGACAACAAACGAGCGCCGCGCCGAAATCGCCGATATCGCGCGGGAACATGGGATCCATATCGTCGAAGACGATTGTTATCGCGTCGGGGCATACAGTGGGGTCAGCTATCGATCACTTTACCCCCAACGCTCATGGTATATTTCGTCCTTTTCTAAATCTATTTCGCCTGCATTGCGGATCGGTTGCGTCATCTGTCCATCTGGCACCGCATCCATGTTGAAAAACACGGTCTTTTTCAATTCTCTTGGGGTATCACGATCAAATTGCGAGGTTGCAAAATTCGTATTGTGTCACCCAAAAATTGGTGAAATTCAGGCGTTGATTTCAGAAGAAACAAACAAATACTTACAAGAAACCGTCAACCGTTTGGGTCAGTTCGCGATACGCTGGCGCGAAAATGTGCCGATGCTTTGGCTAGAATTGCCGCGGGGATGGCGGACAACTGCGTTTTGCCAGGCGGCGCAAGATCGCGGTGTGCTGGTATCATCTTCAGAAGTCTTTACCACCCGCGACGGCAACGCCCCCCAAGCGGTGCGCATCGCAGTTAATGCCGAATATGGATTGGAGAGATACCTTGAGGCGATTGACGTGCTGGCCGATCTGTTGCGCCATCCTGATTATGTTAGTGGGGTTTAGAGCATGTTAATTTTGGGGTAAAATAATACCTATTTTTTAACCCATTGTTTTTGTTATATTAATACATGAATTGTGCCATTGACTGTGTCTAAAAGCCGTATATAAACCGCCCATCACGATCAGTCGGGGCAGAATCCCGTCTGTGGGCAATCTAAACCAAGGGTAACCTTCGATGAAAACATTCTCTGCAACACCAGCAGACATCGAGAAAAAATGGATCCTGATCGACGCCGAAGGCGTTGTTTTGGGCCGTTTGGCGTCTATCGTCGCGATGCGTCTGCGTGGCAAGCACAAAGCTTCCTTCACGCCGCACATGGATTGTGGTGACAATGTCATCATTATCAATGCGGACAAAGTTCAAATCACTGGTAACAAGCGTCAAGAGAACTTCTATTGGCACACTGGTCATCCAGGCGGTATCAAATCACGCACCAAACAACAAATCTTGGAAGGCGCGCATCCTGAGCGTGTTGTCATCCAAGCGGTCAAGCGCATGTTGCCTGGTAACCGTCTAAGCCGTCAAATCATGACAAACCTACGCGTTTACGCGGGTGCAGAGCATTCACACGAAGCGCAGCAACCAGAAGTTTTGGATGTTAAATCCATGAACTCTAAAAACACTCGGGTGGCGAACTAATGGCTGAAGAAATCAAATCCTTGAGCGATCTAGAATCTGTTGCAGGCGACGCCGCAGCAGTTGTAGAAGTTCCTGCACCTCGTGAACCTGTGCGTGACGCATTGGGCCGTTCATACGCAACTGGTAAACGTAAAGACGCGGTTGCCCGTGTTTGGATTAAACCAGGTTCAGGTAAAGTCACCGTCAATGGCAAAGAAATGAACGCATATTTCGCGCGTCCAGTTTTGCAAATGATCCTGCGCCAACCTTTCCAAATTGCAGGCGTCGAAGATCAATTTGACGTGATGGCAACTGTTGCTGGTGGTGGTCTATCTGGCCAAGCCGGTGCTGTTAAGCACGGTATTTCAAAAGCACTGCAACTGTACGATCCATCCTTGCGCGCCGCGTTGAAAGCCGCAGGCTTCCTGACACGCGACAGCCGCGTTGTTGAACGTAAGAAATACGGTAAGCCTAAAGCCCGCCGTTCGTTCCAGTTCTCAAAGCGATAATTTTTCGCTTATATCGTTCAAAAAGGTCCGCTTTTGCGGGCCTTTTTCTTTATGTGTTTAATTGGTTTTAGAATAAAAAAAATTTTAAACGTCGGTTTTTGTTAATGGCTTAGTTTGACGATGCTTGATTACGGTTTTTTTGATATCACGATTATAATTGTGAAAATCTTGATCTGCGGCGTCGCAGTTATGTCGGCGATCTTTGGGGGGTATTGGCATATTTCGCGCCCAAATCATGTCGATCATCCAGCCCCCGCGGGATTTTGGCGGCGCGCTGGCGCGGCTATGATAGATTATTCCATTCTTGCGGTTGCTTGTTCGGTTCCGAGTCTTGCCGCAATGTTAATTGCTGAAACAGCGACCCAAGCAAACAGCCAAGCAATGATGGTCTTGGTAGGCTTGGCCTTTTTGATCGTCATTGGTGCGCCTGTCGGGTTTTGGATCTATTGTGCGGCTATGGAAAGCTCGGCACGTCAGGCGACCCTTGGGAAAGCCCTTTTGGGTCTACGTGTTATTGACCTTGACGGGCACAGAATTACCTTTTCACAAGCAACGCTGCGCCATTTTGGAAAGATTTTATCCATGTTAAGTTTTTGTTTTGGATATTACATGGCAGGATGGTCGCACAAAAAACAAGCTTTGCATGATATTCCTGCGAAATGTTTGGTTGTGCGTGCGGACACACAATGATGATCAAGAGTTGTCTGGAAATACAGAGGTTCGCACAAGGTATTTTTCAAAGAATTCGGCCCTGACTTTATAGATGATGCTAATAAATGCCCAGGCGCACATTAGGCTAAATAGACCCCGTGCAATCAAGATAAAGAAAACGCTTGGTCCCAGCAGCATCATGACCGTCGTATCCTCAAATACCGAATGAAACAGATTTATCAGGATCAACGCACTGATTGCGTCGCGTGGTCCAACATTTCCCTCTTTGACGTCTTTGATCATCAGGCCCCCGCCAAAGCCTAGGCCAAGCGTCAAGCCCACGATTACGATTGTCGCCGCCTGATCGCCCATACCCAAAAGGCGCAGGAATGGCCGCAAGATCCGCCGCAATATGCGTTCAATGCCGATTATGCGTAAGCCCTCTAGAAAGAACATCAACACCACGATGACGCAAAACACGAAAATTAGGCCTTTGACCTGGTCAATGCACCAAGTTATCAGATCGGCTTCAGCCGTGAATTGCGGCAGGTTAAGGATCGCGGCACCTTGAAAGCTATCAGTAACTGTGAACCCCCAATGCAACAGGATCCCAAATATAATTGCAGCGCTGAGGCGAATAATCACCACTGCACTGGCCTTGATACCCGCTTGGCGTGAAATTGCCGCTTCAACAGGTAAACCATGGGTGAACAACATAAACGATGCCATGATTGTTGTCTGCGCAACGCTTAGGCCGCCTGAAATCGGCGTCGCAGCCAAAACCATTAATCCCGCGTATGGGTTGGTCAGTGCGGTCGTCGTCAACACAATCGCCACATCTTGGGGCAAACCCATCATCGTAACAATCGGTGCCGTGAGCTTTGTCAAGAGAGCGACAGCGCCTGCCATCTGGGCGATTTTGACAACGATCAGCGTCGGAATCATGACCCTAAAGAGCGCATATGAGACTGTAAAAATATCGTTTATGACTTTTTTGAACCGATCCATTGCCGCCTCTGAGTTTTTGTTTATTGCTACACCGTGCACGGACCCCTTTGCAATCGTTGCTTTGGGGTTTTCCTTTGAATGAATTCACGGTATTGCCAGTACAAATTCGAACAAAACAAAGCGGGTCACATACATGGCACTGGAAAAAAATTTCAACGCGGACGAGGCCGAAGGCCGCATTTATGCGAAATGGCAAGCGGCGGGCGCGTTCCGTGCGGGGGCAAATGCAACCAAGGATGAAACCTTTACCATTATGATCCCGCCGCCCAACGTGACGGGCGTTTTGCACATGGGGCATGCGTTCAACAACACGTTGCAGGATATTTTGATCCGTTGGAAACGGATGCAGGGCTATGACACGCTGTGGCAGCCCGGGACAGATCACGCCGGCATCGCGACGCAAATGGTTGTGGAACGTGAATTGGCCAAAGCCAATCAACCCAGCCGCCGCGATATGGGGCGTCAGGCCTTTTTGGCCAAGGTGTGGGACTGGAAAAAGCAATCCGGTGGGACAATCATCGAACAGCTGAAACGCCTTGGTGCGTCGTGTGATTGGGATCGCACGGCCTTTACCATGTCAGGGGCACCAAACGCCCCCGCGGATGAGGGCGGCAATTTCCACGATGCGGTGATCAAGGTCTTTGTTGAGATGCATAAAAAAGGTCTGATCTATCGCGGTAAACGATTGGTCAACTGGGACCCGCATTTTGAAACAGCGATTTCCGACCTTGAGGTCGAGAATGTCGAGGTTGCGGGCCATATGTGGCATTTCAAATACCCATTGGCGGGCGGTGAAACCTATACCTATGTCGAAAAGGACGCGGATGGAAATGTTATCCTGACCGAAGAACGCGACTATATCTCAATCGCGACAACACGGCCAGAAACCATGTTGGGGGATGGCGCCGTTGCGGTTCATCCGTCAGATGAACGGTACGCGCCAATTATCGGAAAACTATGCGAAATTCCCGTTGGTCCCAAAGAACATCGCCGTTTGATCCCGATTATCACCGATGAATATCCCGATCCCAATTTCGGATCCGGCGCGGTAAAAATCACGGGCGCGCATGATTTCAATGACTACCAAGTGGCCAAGCGTGGTGGCATCCCGATGTATTCGCTTATGGACACACGTGGCGCAATGCGCAGCGATGGCAAACCCTATGCAGAAGAGGCCGCCGTGGCCCAACGCATTGCCAATGGTGAATTGGAATTTGACGAAAACATGATTGCGGCGATGAACCTTGTCCCCGACGAATATCGCGGATTGGATCGGGCCCAGGCACGGAAATTGGTTGTCGACACGATTACCGCCGAAGGCAACGCCGTGATGATCGCCAACCCCAAAGCGGGTGAAGAGGGCGAACCAGACCTGATCCCATATGTCGAAAATAAACCGATTATGCAGCCCTTTGGCGATCGCTCCAAGGTCGTGATCGAACCGATGTTAACGGACCAATGGTTCGTGGACACCGCCCAAATTGTTCGCCCCGCATTGGATGCGGTGCGGAATGGGCGGGTCAAGATCATCCCTGAGTCGGGCGAAAAGACGTATTACCATTGGTTAGAAAATATCGAACCATGGTGTATCAGCCGCCAATTGTGGTGGGGCCATCAGGTGCCTGTTTGGTATTCGCTTCCAGTCGGAGCGCTAGACGATGCACATGCAGGTTTAGGCCTAGAGCGTATTTTCAATACAACTAAGCTGATTGGGACGGATGAAGGTGACACAGCAGGGATTCCACACGGGAATACCGCAATTGAAGTTTGCCAAACATCGCCAAGTGAAGCCGCTAAAGTTTTTGATGCGCATACTCGACAGTTTTTGTTGGATCAACATGCGAACTATGTGTTTGATTGTGAGGAAGTGAAAAATAAAGATGAAGCGATAGCTTTGATTTACAATCAAAGAAATCTGAATAAACGTGTCATACCTTTTTGGCGTGACCCTGATGTTTTGGACACCTGGTTTTCTTCGGGCCTTTGGCCGATTGGTACATTGGGCTGGCCTGAAAAGACGCCCGAGCTTGGCAAATATTTCCCGACCTCTACCCTGATCACCGGTCAAGACATCCTGTTTTTCTGGGTTGCCCGGATGATGATGATGCAGCTTGCTGTTGTCGATGAAATCCCGTTCGATACCGTGTATCTGCATGGTCTGGTCCGCGATGCCAAGGGCAAGAAAATGTCAAAATCCACCGGCAACGTGATCGACCCGTTGGATATTATCAATGAATACGGCGCGGATGCGTTGCGTTTTACCAATGCCGCTATGGCGTCGATTGGTGGCGTATTGAAACTGGATATGCAGCGGATCCAAGGGTACCGTAATTTCGGCACCAAGCTATGGAATGCCACCCGTTTTGCCGAAATGAACGGCGCGAAATTCGGGGCGGCACAGCCAACCCCGACGCAGACATTGAACCGCTGGATCATGGGCGAAACTGCAAAAGTGTTGGCCGAGGTGAATGCAGCCCTAGAAACCTATCGGTTTAACGACGCGGCGCAGGCGCTTTATGCCTTTGTGTGGGGCAAGGTGTGCGATTGGTATGTTGAGCTGTCCAAGCCGTTGTTTAATAGCGACGATCAAGCGGTCATCGCGGAAACGCGCCAAACCATGGGTTGGGTGATGGATCAGTGCATGATCTTGTTACATCCCATCATGCCGTTCATTACCGAAGAGCTGTGGGGCGCTGTGGCGACCCGCTCTAAATTGTTGGTCCACGCCGATTGGCCGACCTATGCGACGGAATTGGTCGACGCAGACGCAGATCGTGAAATGAACTGGGTCATTGGCTTGATTGAAGGCATCCGATCAGCGCGTGCGCAAATGCGCGTGCCCGCGGGTTTGCAAATTCCGATGGTGGTCACAGAGTTAGACGCAGCTGGAAAATCTGCGTGGGATCAGAACGAAGCGATGATTTTGAAACTGGCCCGTGTCGTTGCATTGGACCAAGTGACAGCCATGCCCAAAGGCACAATCACCGTTGCTGTCCCAGGGGGCACGTTTGGATTGCCTTTGGCGGATGTCATCGATATTTCGGCCGAAAAGGACCGTATTCAGAAAAGCCTGGATAAGTTGGCAAAGGAATTGGGCGGCTTACGGGGACGTTTGAATAACCCAAAATTTGTTGAAAGCGCACCTGAAGATGTCATCGATGAAACGCGCGCAAATTTGGCAGACCGTGAAGAAGAAGAAGCCCAATTCAAGGCAGCCTTGGCACGTCTGAACGAGCTTTGATGTTTGATTGCCTAGGCGATCAGAAGAGCGCGGGCGAAAGCCCGCGTTTTTTTTGAGTATTTGAAAAAGTAGAAGTCTATAGACAAGAGCGTTTAGCGGCTGTTTTTTTCTTCAATCCCGGATTGCCCCTGGCGAAGTGCCAATTCTGTCATAACGTCGTGCAAGTGAACATCGCGGGATTTGAGCATAACCAGAAGGTGAAAGAGAACATCTGCGGCCTCGGACACTAGTTTTTCGCGATCGTTCTTGATGGCTTCGATGATGGCTTCTACGGCTTCTTCACCAAATTTTTCCGCGCATTTTTCGGGGCCTTTTGCCAATAATTTGGCGGTCCAGCTGCTGTCTGGGTCTGCATTGGCGCGTGTTTCGATCGTTTGAAAAAGGTCGTCCAGTGTCATATCTTCACATCCTCATCGGTATGCCGGCGGCCTGCATATGTGCCTTGGCTTCGCCAACTGTGTATTCACCAAAGTGAAAGATTGACGCGGCCAAGACAGCCGATGCGCCGCCTTTGGTCACGCCTTCGACGAGGTGGTCAAGGTTTCCAACGCCACCTGATGCAATGACGGGAATGGCCACAGCGTCGGAAATTGCCCGTGTCATCGGCAAATTAAAACCTGATTTGGTACCGTCTTTGTCCATCGACGTCAAAAGAATTTCGCCTGCGCCTTTTGCGGCAATCATGGTGGCGAATTCGACTGCGTCGATGCCTGTGGGCTTGCGCCCGCCATGGCTAAACAGTTCCCACTTTCCGGGCGCAACCGTCTTTGCATCGATCGCACACACAATACACTGCGATCCAAAGTGATCAGCAGCTTGGGCAACGACGTCTGGGTTTGCCACCGCGGCCGAGTTAAACGATACTTTGTCTGCCCCCGCCAGCAAAAGTGCGCGGACATCATCCACGGTTCGGACACCGCCGCCGACAGTTAAGGGGATAAAACATTGTTCAGCCGTGCGGCGCACCATGTCAAACATCGTCCCACGATTTTCATGCGTGGCATGAATGTCCAGAAAACAAATTTCGTCAGCGCCCGCTGCATCGTAGCGCGCGGCAGCCTCAACAGGATCACCTGCATCCCGAAGGCCAACAAAATTTACGCCCTTAACGACACGCCCATCCGCGACGTCAAGACAGGGGATGAGACGTGTTTTAAGCATTCATTACCTCAAGCGCTTGTTTTAGGTCAATTGCCCCATCATACAATGCGCGCCCTGAAATCGCTCCATTCAATGACGCACCGCAATCGTGCAGAGCGATCAGGTCGGCTATTGAACTCACGCCACCAGAGGCGATCACTGGAATAGAGACGGAACGGGCAAGCTCAGCAGTTGCCTCGATATTGGGACCCTGCATAGCACCGTCGCGGTTAATATCGGTGTAGATGATCGCTGCGACACCGGCATCTTCGAATGATCTTGCCAAATCTGTAACCATGACATTGGTTTCCTCGGCCCAACCTTTGGTTGCAACGCGGCCATTTCTAGCATCGATCCCAACTGCCACTTTGCCTGGAAATTCGCGTGCAGCTTCGCGAACCAAGTCGGGGTTTTCAACGGCAACAGTGCCCAAAATCACACGCGCCAAGCCTTTGTCGATCCAACGTGCAATGGTGTCCATCGACCGAATACCGCCGCCCAGCTGTGCGGGAACCTTACATTCGCGCAAGATGGCTTCGACAGGTGCAGCGTTCACAGGTTCGCCTTCGAATGCGCCGTTCAGATCGACCAAATGCAACCACTCACAGCCCGCCTCAACAAACGCGCGCGCTTGTGCGGCCGGGTCTGTATTAAAAACGGTCGATTTGTCCATATCTCCACGCAATAAGCGCACAGCGTTACCATCTTTCAAATCGATTGCTGGATAAAGGATCATGCAGATCTTCCTTTTTATTTTGTGACAGTCCTTTTGCATGGATCTGGATAAATTGCAACGTAACCTTGCGACAGGCTTGCCATGAATCAGCAATGATCGCAGTATTGGGCGCAGGAACAAAGGAGTTCACATGAAAAAACTAATTCTTTCTGTTTTCACGGCTTTGGTTGTTGGCACGCCTCTTTTCGCGGATCCTATCTTTGGTACTTGGCAAACTGTACCAGATGACAATGGAAACTATGGCTATATTGAAGTCAAAAACTGTGGTGGTACGATTTGCGGTACGCTTTCCAAAAGTTTCGACTCGGCGGGTAAAACTGTCTCATCAGAACATAAAGGCAAGAAAATCATCTGGGATATGAAGCCAAACGGCGGTGGCAAATATTCTGGTGGAAAAATTTGGTCGCCAGATCGGGACAAGGTTTACACGTCCAAACTCGAGATGGTTGATAACAATAGCCTAAAGGTATCAGGTTGTATTGCCTTTATCTGTCGCGACGGCGGCACTTGGAAACGTATTAAATAATATTTTCTGTCTCAAAATATCCTCGCCGAAGGCATGCGCGTAGCGCATTCATATATCGGCGGGGATAAGATCAGCAAATGCAAACCCATTTCGGGTGTGACGTTCCCCCCAATGGGCAGGTATCGCTGTTTTATACAGGGGCATATCTAAAACAACGGTATGGAATTCGCCGTTTTCACCGCAGGGATCCACATTACTGGGAAGATCATCAAGAAACTTTTTATCCAACTGACGGCCAACGAATGAGGGATCCAAAACCTTTAAATCGCAGGCGACCACGCGAATATCAAATCCAAGATCTAACAATTCGCAAACAAGTGCGCGCGTGGGACGGCCCCAAATCGGAAAGACTGGGGTAATGCCACATCCTGTCATTTGTGTTTCGCGATAATGGCGAATGTCCTCTAAAAAGAGATCACCGAAAATCATTACCTCGATCCCGTGGCGACGCAAGTCGCTATAGGCTGCGTCCATGCGGTTTTGGTATATTTCGTTGCTACAAGGCCAAGGAATATGCGCCGTAAACAACTCCAGCCCAAGCGCGGCCGATTGCTTTTCTATAACCGAAAGCCGCGTGTCAAGCATGGCGATGCGTTGGCATCGTTCGGTTACTGTAGCGAACAAGCCAATGATGTCATAATCGCCAGATTTCATCGCAGACATTAAGGCGTATGAACAATCTTTGCCCGAAGACCAAGCCACAACAGCCTTTGGCTTTATGGGCGCCATGTCAAAAAGTTTCCGATCATCTTTAAGCCAAGGGTCGCACTTTTTTCTGGATGGAACTGTAGTCCGATCATTGTATCGCGGCCGACGATGGCCGTGATGTCGCTTGCGTAATCAACATGTGCCAACCGGTGCGCCGCAGTTGCCATTCGCATGTGGTAGGAATGAACAAAATAGACGTGATCACCATTCTTGACACCGTCCAAAACAGGGTGGGTCGCGTCTATAATCAGATCGTTCCAACCCATGTGCGGCACTTTTAGCGCTGGATCATTCGGCGTGATCTTGGACACTTCGCCGTCCACCCAACCCAAACCGCGGGTTGTTTCATACTCATGGCCCTGTTTTGCCATTAACTGCATTCCAACGCAGATCCCCATGAAAGGCCGCGCCTTTGTCTCAACCGCTTCAATCAGGGCTTGATAAACCGCCGATGACTCAAGCGCGGTGCGACATGCAGGAAAAGCGCCATCACCGGGCAAAACAATGCGATCTGCACCCGCGACCACATCAGGATCAGCGGTGACAACAACCTGACCTACGTCTAGTTCGCTGGCCATACGTTCAAATGCTTTTTGCGCGGAATGCAGGTTTCCGCTTTCGTAGTCAATAATTGCTGTCAGCATTGTGGTTACAATGCCCCTTTGGTCGACGGCAAACTGTCTGCCATACGCGGGTTGGTTTCAACCGCTTGGCGCAAGGCACGCGCAACAGATTTGAATGCAGCCTCGGCGATATGGTGACTATTAAACCCGTGCAATTTGTCTATGTGCAAGGTTATCCCGCCATGCGTCGATAGTGCTTGGAAAAACTCGCGGACCAATTCGGTGTCAAACGTTCCAATTTTCTGCGTCGGGAAATCAACGTTGAAGATTAAAAACGGCCGTGCGGACAGATCCAGCGCACAACGGATCTGTGCATCATCCATCGCCAAAAGACAGCTGCCATAGCGATTTATGCCTTTCTTGTCGCCCAACGCCTTCGCAATAGCTTGGCCAATCGCGATGCCTGTATCTTCGACGGTGTGGTGATCATCAATATGATAATCGCCCGCTGCCCGGATGGTCATATCGATCAGGGAATGGCGCGAAAGCTGATCAAGCATATGGTCAAAAAAGCCAACGCCTGTTTGGTTGTCATATTTTCCAGTACCGTCCAAATTTAGCGTTACTGAAATTTTGGTTTCAGCGGTATTTCTTTCGATTGTTTCGCGTCTCATGGCGATGCCTTTCGTCAATTTTGTCGATGTTATAGCGGGGCTGTGCGGAAAGTCCAAGCATCTGCAAACATTCGAGTCATCTGTGCCTTTTTTGTCTTAGATTCCAAAATGACGCGAGGATAAGCGAAATTCCGCTTGTCATGGATATCATTCTGCAATTACCGTGGTCGCAATGATATTTTCTTGTGCGGAGGAAACAATGAAAAAACTACTTATTTTATCGGTAAGTGTGGCGAGCATGTCCGCATCCATTGCCGCAGCGGGGGGCTGGCAAGCGTCATCGCTAGATACTGCGTTTATGTACAACACTGGTGCTTTCGCAGAAATTTCGTTCGGAAAAGTAACGCCAAGCATAAAAGCAAAGACTGCGATGGATTTTAGCGGAAACCTATCAGACAGCGGACGTTCGGTCATTGGCGATGAAAATCGCACATCCATGTCATTCAAAACGGATGTCGTTAACTTATCTTTTGGTGTGTCTACATACAAATATGGTTCGATTCAGATGCAGGGTGGCGCGTCAGATGCGCCGACTGGCACATGGATTCCTGATGCAGATGCGACCATCGATACAATTGCCATGCTTGGTAAGTGGAAAGCGACAGGCAACATTGACGTGCTGTTCGGCATGACAAGCAACACATTGCAAGACAGCACAGTAAATACGATAATGGGGCAGTATGATATCGCGTCTTCGTCGGCGACTCGTCCTGTGCTGGGCGTTGCCTATTCTATTCCCGACATCGCATTGCGCATCGAAGCACTTTACATGTCAAACACGAACATGACGTCTTCAACAAATTTTGTAGAGGCACAATACGGCGCGCCTGAATTGGCCGCATTTCAAATGCCAGCAATAAGCTATGGGGACGTTGTTGCCGCGTCGACTCAAAATCCAGCAATTTCGGGCCTTTTTCAGCAATATGGACAGGCACTCGCAACTAATAACCCCGTAACGATTACAAACTTCTTAAATACAAACATAGGTAATGGCGTAACTGCAAAGCAGGCTCTTACCTTGACCTCTGCGGCGACGTCCACGGTTTCCGGTCTTGATGCAACATTGATCCTTCCTGAAACGCTTCGATTAAATTTTCAAACTGGTGTAGCGGCGGATACGCTTTTGTTTGGCTCGATTGAGCACGTCAAATGGTCTGGTGCGCAGATTACGGTGCCGACTGGGTCATTAGCAACCAGCATCGAAACAGAATTTGCGGATACGACATCTTATAGTTTGGGTATTGGCCGCAAATTAAACGAGCAATGGTCGATTTCGGCGACATACTTAAGAGAGCCAGGCAACGACAGCACAAGCAGTAGTCTATTTACCGTATCAAACGGAACAGAAGGCGTGACATTAGGCGCGCGATACACCCAAGGAAACATGGTTGTATCTGGTGGCGTAAATTACACGCGCGTAGGTGCCGTAGATATTGTTACAGCCAGTGGTCAGACTTTGGCGACATATAGTGGGAATACCGCCATGGGTGTTGGTCTAAAATTAGGGTTTACATTCTAATAGTGACTTAAGAAGGGCGCGGATGTCGGTTCGCGCTTTTTGTTTTTTAGTTTTATAAAATGAGGTTTTATATGAACGGCTCATTCGCGGCGTTGATGATTGGTTTGGGTCTTTGGGATATGGGCGTCAATTATTGCCCATCAACAGGGTGTTTGGCCCCGAATAATGTGGATGCATATGACAGCTATTCGATCCACCAAAATTCGGTAAATGATGCCGCCACCGGGACGGAATTTTATTTCCGTCGGAAAACAGGGCATGCAAATGGACCATTTGAAAATGTCTGGGGGCTTTCGGTTTCTGATAAAGGTGAGTTATGGGCAGGGATCGGACATGCCTATGATATCGATACCCCCATCGACCATCTTGGCATCCAGCTGCATGCGATGACGGGTCTTTATGAACCTGGTCAGGGCACCGACCTTGGCGGCCCGATTGAATTCCGCTCAGGCATCGAAGTCACGTATGAATTAAGTGACGGTTGGCGCATCGGGGCAGGGTGGGATCATCGCTCCAACCTAGGTCTATATAAAGTAAACCCTGGACTTGAGACCACATTTATCCGACTTTCGGTTCCGTTGCGTTAATCGGTAAAAAAATCTTGCCAATTTAGCTGAGGTTTGTACTCTTGTCGACATAATCATCAGGAGGACTTCATGAAAAGATCAACGACTGCACTGATCAGTGCTGCGATATTTGCAGCATTTGCATCCGAAGCCATGGCAACAGAGTGGAACGTTTCTCTCTGGGGCAAACGTCGTGCGTTTACCGAACATGTTGAAAAAATTGCTGAATTGGTCAGCGAAAAAACAGGTGGCGCGTTCACAATGAACATCAGCTACGGCGGCTTATCAAAAAATACTGAAAACCTGGACGGTTTGTCCATCGGAGCTTTTGAAATGGCCCAGATTTGCGCAGGGTATCATACGGATAAAAACCCGGCTGTGACTGTGCTTGAGTTGCCGTTTTTAGGGGTAAATACCCTAGAGGAAGAAGTGGCCGTATCAAACGCAGTCTATGCGCATCCCGCAGTAAAGGCAGATTTTGAACGCTGGGGCGCAATGACCCTTATGACATCACCGATGCCACAATATAACCTTGTTGGTACAGGTGAACCCCGTGACACATTGGAAAAAATGCAAGGCATGCGCGTGCGTGCAACAGGCGGTTTGGGTGCTGCGTTCAAAGCCGTGGGTGCGGTTCCAACATCCGTGACCAGCTCGGAGGCATACAACGCCATGGAAGCAGGCGTGGTTGATACAGTCGCGTTCGCACAACATGCGCATTTGTCGTTCCGGACTATCGATCAGGCGACATGGTGGACCGAAAACTTGAACCCCGGCACAGTGAACTGTCCCGTATTGGTTGGCATTGATGCCTATAATGCACTGTCTGATGAAGAGCGCGCGGCACTTGACGGTTCAGTGGACGAGGCAATCGCATATTACCTTGAAAACTATGGTAAATTGCTGGACCGTTGGGAAGAAGTTCTGGCCGAGAAAAACGTGACCAAGGTAAAAATCTCTGACGAAGAACTTGCGTCATTCCGTGTAACAGCGGCTGGTGCCATTCAATCTGCGTGGGTCGAGGATATGAATGCTAAGGGCATTCCTGGTCAGGAACTGTTGGACATCGTGACAACGACTTTGGCTGGCATGCGCTAGGTCTTATTGGGTCGCACCCGAGATGTGCGGCCCTTTTCCCATTAGGAGTTAGGCTGATGTCAAACGCTCAGGTTCTGAGCGATCAAACGTCTCTCGGACGTTTGGATCGTAGCTTATACAAGGTTGAAGCTTTTTTCGCGCTGGGCTCTGGGGTAATGACCCTCACGCTTATGGTGCTTGCTGTCATTTCTGTGTCGGGGCGTCATTTGTTCAATGCGCCGTTGCCAGGCTATGTTGACTGGATTTCACAGGCCATGCCCTTTATTGCCTTTTTGGGTTTGTCTTACACGCACCGTGATGGTGGTCATATTCGCATGGATTTGGTCATTGGGCGCTTTCAGGGGCGTTGGATGTGGCTGATTGAAATGTTTTCATCAATATTCGTGTTGGGCGTTATAATCCTGTTAATCTGGGGATCATGGTCCCATTTTGACCGCAGTTTTGACTGGGCCTCTCCGCTATTTAGTCGTGACAGTACGATTGATATCAACTTACCGATTTGGCCAACCAAACTTTTGGTGCCGATCATGTTTTCAGTTTTGGCTTTGCGCACTGTTTTACAGATTTGGGCATACGCACGGGCTTTTGCAAATAACACCGAACGACCGATTGCTGTGCCTTTGCCGCAATCGATCGCAGACCAAGCCATGGCCGAAGCCGCAATGGTCGATAAACAAGGATAACACAGATGGAACCTATTGATATTGGTATTGCTGTATCGCTGATTCTGGTGGTCTTTGTGGTATTGGGGATGCGCGTTGCATTTGCCGCTGCGGTCACTGGGTTCATTGGTCTTTTGTGGATCTTCTGGGCAAAAAAGGGCTATGATCCGGATGCGTTTGGTTGGGCTTTTGGCGTTGCGGTGAAAACCGCGGGGCAGGTGCCCCATTCTAAAATAAGCTCACAGGCACTATCGTTGATCCCGACCTTTATTTTGATTGGCTATCTTGCCTATTACGCGGGTCTTACAAAAGCGTTGTTTGAAGCCGCAAAGCGGTGGGTCGGCTGGATGCCTGGTGGTATGGCCGTGTCAACCGTGTTTGCAACCGCTGGATTTGCTGCGGTTTCTGGCGCGTCTGTCGCAACGTCAGCTGTTTTCGCCCGCATAGCTATTCCAGAGATGTTGGCTGTCGGATATAACAAACGCTTTGCTGCGGGGGTTGTGGCGGCCGGTGGCACGTTGGCGTCACTTATTCCGCCATCCGCAATCTTGGTGATTTATGCGATTATTGTGGAACAAAACGTGGGAAAATTGCTTTTGGCTGGTTTTATTCCCGGTGCGTTTTCGGCCGTGATTTATGCATGTCTGATTGTCGGTATGGCATTGACCATCAAAAACTTTGGCCCGCCGGTTGGTGGATTTACTTGGGGGCAAAGGTTTTCGTCTTTGTTGCCTGCTTTTCCAATCTTTTTCGTGGTCTTTATAATCATCTTTTTCATCTATAACCCGTTCGGCGGTGATCCGTTCGGCACACCGACAGAAGGTGGCGCATTGGGGGCTGCGGTGGTTTTGCTGGTTGCGATCCTAAAAGGCATGAAATGGTCTCAGTTGAAATCTGCTTTGTTGGAAACTGCTAAACTGTCTGCAATGATTTTTGCAATCATATGGGGCGTCTTGATCTATGTCCGTTTCTTGGGGTTTGCCCAATTGCCCAAGGCGTTTTCCGCCTTCATTTCGTCACTTGACCAGCCGCCGATGATGACCTTGGTGATGATCCTTCTAGCTTATGCTGTTTTGGGGATGTTCATGGATGCGATCGGCATGCTGCTGTTGACTTTGCCGGTGGTTTATCCCGCGGTTATGGCCCTAAATGGCGGAGAAATGGTTTCGGCCGCTGACAGCGCTTTTGGCATGTCGGGCCCGATGTGCGCGATATGGTTCGGGATTTTGGTCGTCAAAATGGCCGAGTTCTGTTTGATCACCCCACCGATTGGCTTGAACTGTTTTGTCGTTGCGGGGGTCCGAGACGATTTGACAGTACAAGATGTGTTCCGTGGCGTAACGCCATTCTTTGTCGCCGATGCGATCACTATCGCGCTACTGGTGGCCTTTCCAGCGATTGTGTTGTGGTTGCCGTCGATGGCGTAATAGTATGGGTACGCGGCAGGGTTCCGATCTGATTGGAACCCTGCGCTGCGCGCTATTCACATTCAATATATACGACTGTGCGGCCTTCGTCTAAATCTAGGACTGGTGTTAGATCGACTGCCGTGATTTCGTATGGTGTTACGCCGCTCAGAATTGGGCTAAGGCACTGGGCGTTCATGGCACTTGCTGATAATGTCATGGACAGGGCTGTGATTGAGATAAAAAGATATTTCATTGCTATTCTCTCTAGATTAAAACTATGGGTTGATGTCTTTTTGCAATATGACACACCTCATTCTGAAATGTTTTTTAGGGTTTATAAATAGCATGGTTTGAGATTGATAAATCTTTGATTTATTTATGAACAGTTTTGGGATTCAAGTTGTCATCCATCACCTTTAATTTTAGCATATTGAAATAACCGTAGATAGGGTCAAGATTTGCATATTTTCATCACAGGCATTGCAGGGTTTATTGGATCAACTTCGGCACATTTGTTGTTAGATCAGGGGCATCAGGTCTCAGGGATTGATAACCTGAACGATTATTATGACCCCAGTTTGAAACAGGCCCGTTTGGATCGGCTGATGGCGCGCGATGGGTTTTCATTGATCCATTTGACGGCCCAAGCGGGCGTGCGATATTCTATCGACAATCCGCGCGCGTATCTTGAGGCGAACCTTATCGGCACTTTTGAATTGCTTGAGGCCGCGCGTGCCTATCCACCCAAACACATGCTGTTGGCATCCACATCATCGGCCTATGGGGCAAATACAGATATGCCCTATTCTGAAACGCAAAAGGCCGATCATCAGATGTCATTCTATGCGGCCACGAAAAAATCGAACGAAGCGATGGCGCATTCCTATGCGCATCTGTTCGATCTGCCGATTACGTGTTTTCGATTTTTTACCGTTTACGGTCCATGGGGGCGGCCCGATATGGCGTTGTTTAAATTCGTGGATGCCATTCAAGACGGGCGTGCCATCGATGTTTATAATCATGTCCACATGAAACGCGATTTCACCTATGTCTCCGATTTGGTGCGGGCCCTCACCCTGTTGATCGAAACGCCACCGATCATGGGCAATCCAGTCGGGGATTTCGACAGCTTGTCGCCCGTGGCGCCCTACCGCGTTGTCAATATCGGCAATAATGATCCGGTCGAGCTGGGTGATTTCATCGCCGCGATTGAAACCGCAATGGGCCAGGAGGCGGTCAAGAATTACATGGAGATGCAAGCCGGCGATGTCCCTGCAACATGGGCCGAAACGACGTTACTATAGGCCTTGACGCAATATAAGCCGACCACAGATGTGAAAACGGGGGTTGCGGCATTTGTGGCATGGTATCAGGACTATTATCGCGCTAAAGAAAGCGAACAGACCACATAGGACCCCAACATGACCAAGGATATCAGCGCCAATGAAACCGCCCGCCGCGTGTTAGGGATCGAAGCGCGCGCGTTGGATCAATTGGCGGATGAACTTCCTGTTGATTTCGATGCGGCACTGGCGGCGATCTTGGCCTGTCGGGGTCGGGTGATCGTGTCGGGCGTTGGCAAATCAGGCCATATTGGCAACAAAATTGCCGCGACCTTGGCCAGTACGGGCACACCGGCAAACTTTGTGCATGCGACCGAGGCAAGCCATGGTGATTTGGGCATGGTCACCGAACAGGATTTTTGCCTGTTGATTTCGAATTCCGGCGAAACCGCCGAGCTGCGCGATATTGTGGCCCATACGCGGCGCTTTTCCATTCCGATGGCGGCGATTTCGTCCAATCCTGACAGCACGTTGATGCAAGCGGCAGATTACAAATTGACCCTGCCCAAAGCGCCTGAAGCCTGTTCAATTGGTATGGCGCCTACGACGTCAACCACATTGACACTGGCGCTGGGCGATGCGTTGGCGGTGGCGTTGATGGAGCGGCGCAATTTCCGGCCCGATGATTTTCGCGTGTTTCATCCCGGCGGCAAGCTGGGCGCGCAAATGGCAACCGTTGGTCAGTTGATGCACACAGGGGACGAGGTTCCAATCGTCGCCCATGATATGCCGATGCAGGATGTGTTGATCACCATGACATCCAAGGGCTTTGGCACCGCGGCGGTGTGTCAGGATGGGCGTTTGATGGGCGTTGTCTCAGACGGGGACTTGCGCCGTCATATGCATCATTTGATGCAAAAAACGGCAGGTGAAATCGCAACGATCAACCCGATTACGGTGAGGAAAAAACAATTTGCCGCCGAGGCGTTGAACATCATGAATACGCGGAAAATCAGCGTCCTTGTGGTGGTCGATGATACACATCATCCCATCGGTGTTATTCATATCCATGATCTTTTACGCGCAGGTGTCGCATGAAAACTGTTATCATAGTTCCCGCCCGTTATGCCTCAACGCGTTATCCGGGCAAGCCCTTGGTCGAACTGACGTTGCCTGATGGCACACGCCAATCCTTGATTGAACTAAGCTGGCGCGCGGCCAAGCGGGTCAGCGGCGTTGATGCGATTTATGTCGCCACCGATGATGATCGTATCGCAGATGCGGCGCGGGGCTTTGGCGCGGATGTCATCATGACCTCATCGAGCTGTCGCAATGGCACCGAACGCTGTGCCGAGGCGGTGCAAAATGCGGGACTTGATGCGGATTTGATCGTGAACCTGCAAGGTGACGCGCCCC
>Ga0181607_10001646_pt1 | contig 19876 bp, 12 predicted proteins | sample 041ome_9_FD_132420 | JGI IMG/M metagenome (GOLD analysis project Ga0181607, IMG submission 132420) | Coastal salt marsh microbial communities from the Groves Creek Marsh, Skidaway Island, Georgia - 041413US metaG (megahit assembly) | ecosystem: Environmental > Aquatic > Marine > Intertidal zone...
CGCCATCTCGGTTCCGTTCAGGCAGGCAAGCAGATCCTCGAGCAGATGGTCAGGCGATAGCATCCGTCGCCAGAAGGCGTCGCTCCCGGCGGTGCCGCCAGCCACACGATGACGGCCGAGAATCTGAAAGCCCCAGTCGTTAACGGTGAAGACCAGCGTGGCAGGGGCCTCCTGAGCAATCCGCCAGGCCACCAACGCCGCGAGCCCTTCATGCACAAGCCTCCCCGCAAAGGGATAGAGAAATGCATGGTGACCATCACGACTGGCAACGAGTTCGATCAGCAGGCTCTCACGTTGCGGTCGCCGGCTCCACTCCGCCTGTGTGGCCAGCAGTGGCTCCACGGCGATCACCTCGCTCAACCGTTCCATGCCAGCAGGCGTCTCTGCGACGAGTGCCTGCACCTCTGACGCGAGCAGCGTTGAGAGAGGCATTCGTCCGCCATTCCACCGCGGCACCGAGACGCCTGCCGCAGAAGGCTTCGCCCGCCGCACCCATGCGGTGAGCCCATCAAAGCGAAACAGCCGCAGCGTCCGTCCCGCAAAAATGAACCGATCACCCTCATTGAGTCGCGAGACAAACGACTCTTCGACGGTGCCAAGGCGGCCACCCCGCAGCCACTTTACCTCGACCGCTGCATCACTCGTGATCGTGCCGATCGACATCCGATGCCGTCGGGCGATTGCGGGGCTGGCGACATACCAACGCCCAAAGCGTTCACGAATCCGAGCAAAATCGGGATAGGCCGCAAGCGCCGGACCACCGCGGGCAGCGAAGTCCATCGCCCATCGCCAGCTGCGTTGCTCGAGGTCTGCAAACGCGGCCGTGCTCCGAACCTCCTCGTAGAGTTCCTGCTCGCGGAAACCACCGCTGCAGGCAACCGTGACAATATGCTGCGCCAAGACATCGACCGCACCAGTCAGCGGACGGCGTGGCTCGGTGGCCCCGTGGCCGGCCGCCTGCCGTGCCGCCGCACACTCCACTAGTTCCAGCGCATGCGTCGGCACGCAGACCAGCCGACCGACCGCTCCAGGCCTGTGGCCGCTGCGGCCGGCCCGCTGGAGGAGCCGGGCGATCCCCTTCGGACTACCAATCTGCAAGACCTGCTCGACCGGACCGAAGTCGACCCCGAGATCGAGGCTACCGGTCGCCACCACAGCCTTCAGCTTCCCGCGTCGCAGGCCCTCTTCCGCTGCCGTGCGAAGTTCTCGATCGATCGAGCCGTGATGAAGGGCGAGTTTCCAGTCTGGCTGCGAGCGTTGAATCGCCTCAAACCACCGCTCCGCCTGTGAGCGGGTGTTGGTAAAGACCAGCGAAGTCGCCACTCGTCCAAGCACCTCCACCACCTGCGGCAGCAGCCGCATCCCCATGTGCCCCGCCCAGGGAAACCGCTCCATCGGCTTAGGAATCAGCGTCTCAATCTCGATCGCTCGAGGCACATCAGCCCGCACGATCCGTGGAGAGGCGGAGGCGGGCCCCACCAGGGCGGTGGCGGCTTCGTCGATGTTGCCGAGCGTCGCCGAGATTCCCCAGGTCATCAGCCCTGGGGCAAGGCGACGAAGACGGGCGAGCGCCAGTTCCGTTTGCACGCCCCGCTTGCTCGAGAGCAGTTCGTGCCATTCATCGACCACCACCAGCCGGAGGCCCGCGAATGACTCAGCGGCGTCTTCCAGCGAGAGCAACAGCGAGAGCGACTCAGGCGTGGTGATCATGGCTGTCGGTGGACGCATCCGCATCGCACGCCGCGCCGCAGTCGGTGTGTCTCCCGTCCGCATGCCCACGGTCCAGTCGGGAGCCAGCTGGGGCAGCGGCTCGCGTAAGGCTGCAGCCGAATCAGCCGCCAGCGCACGCAGCGGGGTCAGCCAGATCACCCGCAGCGGCTCCGCAGACCAGCCAGCGGCCACAGCCCCCAGCCAGACCGCCAGCGTCTTGCCGGTTCCGGTCGGGGCATGGACCAGCCCACTCTCTCCAGCACAGACCGCCTGCCAGACTTCACGCTGAAACGGAAATGGCTCCCAGCCACGTTCACGGCACCACGCGGCCGCTGTCTCACGGCGGTGCGTCGGCCCATCGCTTGCGAGGCTCCCCGCCACTCCTGACTCGGGCTTTAACTCACGCTTCATGGCCGCTCCGCCTGCTGCGACGGAGGAAGCAAGGCCCGCAGATCTTCAAGCCGCCCCGCCTCAGCAGGCTGCTTCTCACGACGCCAGCGGGCAATCCGGGGAAACCGCAGCGCGATGCCAGACTTGTGACGCTTCGACGCAGCAATGCCATCGAAGGCAAGCTGAAACACGAGCGTCGGCTCCACGACCCGCACCGGTCCGTGACGCTCGCGTGTCGTCTGACGAATGATCCGGTCGATTTCCGCAATCTCAGCGTCGGTCAGACCGGAATACGCTTTGGCTGCTGGCACGAGCAGGTCACCATCCCAGACACCGAGGGTGTAGTCGGTGTGCAACGAGGCGCGACGACCATGCCCCGCCTGGGCGTAGAGTAGAACCGCATCGATCTCGAGCGGATCCACTTTCCATTTCCACCAGTCACCACGTGGGCGGCCAACCCGATACGGGCTTTCACACCGTTTGAGCATCAGCCCTTCGACACCACGTTCACGGGATGTCGCCCGGGCTTCAGCGAGTGCTTCCCAGCTGTCGGCTGAGACCCGCGGCGAAAAAAATAGCCGAGGAGCTGGGGCTTCCTCCACGCCGTCGAGCGGAGCGGTCGGCTCGGTTCGGTCGGCCGTTTCCTCAAACGCAGGAAGCCCAAGCGCTGCGAGTCGTGCCCGTCGCACATGCAGCGGCTCCTCTCGCAGGTCTTGGCCGTCGGCCTCCAGCAGATCATACGCGACAAACACACAAGGAATCTCACGCAGTACCTTGGCTGTCACCCGCCGACGACCAGCTCGTCGTGAGAGTGCGGCAAAGCCGAGCAGCTCACACTCGTCGTAGGCCAGTACTTCGCCATCGAGCACACAGCCTTCAGGCAGGTGTTCGGCCGCAGCGATCAGTTCAGGAAAAGCATCGCTGGCGAGTTCCTCCCCTCGCGTCCACAACACCCGCACGTCACCACGACGAATCAGCTGGGCACGCATCCCATCCCACTTCCATTCCGCACTCCAGTCCGCCACATCCCCGAGCGAGGCCACAGCCTCGTCAACGGGTGAGGCGAGAAAGAACGGGTATGGCCGGGTCGGATCATCGACAGCGGCGTCTGCATCAAGCAGCTTCTGGTAGTCCTCGGCGGTGATCGCCGAAAGGCCCATCAGCCGATGCGCCATGGTCGCCGGCTCAACACCCGCGATCTCCGCCAGGGCCCGGGCGACGAGCGTGCGGGCCACGCCCACACGAAAACCGCCCGTGATCAGCTTGTGCCAGACAACCCGCTCGTCGCGGTGCAGCTGCTGCCATGTTGCGGTGACGATCCGCTGCTTCTCTGCAGGATCGGCAGCCGCCAAAGGCTCGATTGTGGCGGCGATCATCTCTGCCAGGCCACGCGACGGTGCGTCGACCGCGGCGTCAGGAAGTACGAGGGCGATCGTCTCGGCCAGGTCGCCGACCGCTGCATACGACTCTTCCAGGAGCCAGTCTGGAATGCCAGCCGCTTCGGCTGCCCAGGCACGCAGCAGGGTGGTGGTCACGCCTCGCCGTTGCCGTTTCCCCGAGAGCATCGCCAGGGCAACCGCGGCATCCTCCGCGGGAGCCTCGCTGAAGTAGACAACTAACGCTCGCACTTTCTCGGCAGTCCGAGTCGTCGCATCCAGGTCATGGAAGAGCCGAGCGAAGCGTCTCACGAGGTCTCCTCAACGGCTTCTTCATCAGCCTGCTCGTCCGGCAGGGCAGGGGAGTCGCTGTCGGCCGCCGGCTGATCAACGTCGCTCTCGTCACTCCCTTCCTCGCCATGAAAGCGGGTGCTGAGTTCGGAGGCCTCGATGCCTCGTTCACAGAGGAACCGAGCGAAGCTGGCGGTGCTGCCATGCGTGACGTAGACCCTCCGGGCTCGGGAGGCTTCCACCGCCTGCACGAGGCCTGGGAAGTCGGCATGATCGGAAAGGATGAAGCCGCGGTCGAAGCCACGTCGCCGTCGCACACCACGGATTGTCATCCATCCGCTGGCCATCGCTACCTGCGTCTCACCAAACGTCTTGAGCCACCGGCTCCCGGCAGCCGATGGCGGCGCAATCACCATCGCGCGGCCACCGCCCGCTCGTCGTGTCGCCGGGGCGAGCTGGTCGATCGGGGGGAGTCGCACACCGCTGTCACGATAGGCCCGCACCATCTTCATGACCGCCCCATGGGCGTAGATCGGCCCGATCGATGGGTCGAGCATTGAGGCAAGTCGCTGGGCTTTCCCCAAGGCGTACGCAAACAGCACGCATGTCCGCCCCGCCTCTCGACTGTCGCGCCACCAGGCGTTGATCGAGTCTGCCGTGTCTTGGGGATCTCCCCAGCGGTAGATCGGGAGGCCGAAGGTCGACTCGGTGACGAGCACGTCGGTCTCGACCGGCTCGAACGGATCGCAGGTTGGGTCGGCTTCTAGCTTGTAGTCGCCCGTGACCACCCAGCGGACCCCGCGGTGGGTGACACACACCTGCGCCGCTCCCAGGATGTGGCCGGACGGCACGAGTTTGAGATCCACATCCCCCACCCGCACCTGCTCGCCACGCCGCAGGGTGTCGATCCTGGCCGAGCCACCGACCCGCTCCCGCAGCACCCGTTTTCCGGTTGAGAGGCAAAGATACTGTCCGCAGCCGCTACGGGCGTGATCCGCATGGGCATGCGTGATCACTGCTCGTGGAACGGCCCGCCAGGGGTCGATGTGAAAGCCACCCGCCGGACAGTAGAGCCCCGCAGGCGACATCTCGAGCGTGCCAGGCATCTCAAGTTCGGTCGATCGCTGCGGCAGGGTTGGCATCGTTGAGGCAGACCTCCGTCGGCGAAACGACGGCAGACCAGCCAACACCGCCCCTAGCGGTAGGCCGAACTGCCCACGGCCGGGAAGCGGTAGCCGCCGAATCCCATCGGAGCGTAGCTGGGAAAGTTGCCCGGGACGAGCCCCTTAGGCAGACCGTACATCTCCCAGGTCGGTGTGCCCGGCTTCGTCGGCGGCACAAAATACTTCGGTCGGTCGTTGATCCCTGTCTTGTAGGGCGACTCACCCGGCTTGTAGGGAGCCTGATGCTTGGGCGTCCCCCCGGCGACACCGCGTGTGGTGTAGCCCCGCTTCCACCACTTCCCAGATGCTTCGGCCTCTGAGGGCAGCGACGTCACCAGCAGGCCGCCGGCCATCGCGAAGAGAAGCATGGCTCCAATGTTGGGCAGGCGGATCGGCATGGAATCGTTCTCCGGCGAGGCAAGACATGCTGCGGTCAGAAGCGACCGCGACCAACGGAGTCACTATCGACGCTCCCGCTTGGCCGACCTCAAAACTGTCCGGAAGTACCGGTCAGGCAGACTGGGCGGTTGGGTGGCCTTCCCAGCCAATGGTCACCGGCATGCCAAAAACCTGCTCAAACAGCTGCCGCCGCCGCTCGGCCCCCCAAATGTCCACCTGCGGCTCTTCGACCGCCATGGTCACCAGCGTGACGCGATCGTCCTCAATCACCGCTCGCACATCTCGGACCTGCTGCGAACGGCTGCGATCGAGCCCCCCGGCGAGCCTGAGAATGGCCGCCAGCCGCCGCACCCGCTCTTTTTCGCCAGATGAGAGCCGCCTGAAACTGTCGTGCTTCTTTTTCGGGGACGCGCCGCGGTGATAGCGAGCGACGTTCGCAATCAGTTCCAGATCGTGCTGCCGCACACCAGGAAGCTGGCTGTTGCGAATCAGGTGATAGCTGTGTTTGTGGTGCTGCTCATAGCTGATCACATAGCCAACATCCTGCAGCCGAGCGGCCATCTCGAGCAGTTCCCGATCTCCCTCAGGCATTGAGAACCGCTGCTGCAGGTCAGCGAAGATGCGTCCGGCCAGAAAGGCAACCTGCCGACCATGCTCCGCTTCTCCAGAGCATGCGTCAGCAAAACGATCCACCGCCGCCACTCTCGCTTCGACGGTCGAACCCTCGCTATCACCCGAGGCGCGAATCATTTCTCGCAGCAGCCCATCACGCACGCCGCGGCTATGCACGATCAGGGTGTTGACCCGAAACCGCTTCATCATCGCGTCGATGATGGCGATACCCGCGACGATGATGTCAGCTCGGTCCGGCGTCATCCCCGGCAGCGATCGCCGCCCGCGAACCGGCATCTTGCGGAGCCGATCGAGCAGATGGCGTACGTCTGCATGGGAAGCACGAAACCCTGCCACTTCTTTGTCGCTACCACGCTGCGACGCCATCAGCAGATCCGCAAGCGTGGTGAACGTCCCACCGCAGCCAACCATGAAGTGCGGCGCAAAAGGTGGCTTCGTGGTCATCCGTTTAAGACAGTCGGCGATGTCGCTTTCCAGCTTAGGAAACATCTCTGCGATATCGGTCTCGCCGTTGGCCGCAAACCGTTCGGTCAGCCGAACAGCCCCGAGCGGCGTGGAGTAGATCTCTTCGATCATCTCGCCGGTGGAAAAGACAATCTCCGTGCTGCCACCTCCGATGTCGGCAACAATCACGTTCTTGCCGCTGAGATCAAACGCGTGCTGCACGCTCGAAAACGCATAGCGGCCTTCCTGCTCACCGGAAATCACCTCCACCTCGAGGCCAATCTCTTCGCGAATCCGCTGACAGAAGGCCGGCCCATTCCCCGCCTCGCGGATGGCGCAGGTGGCAATCACTCGGAGGCTCTCGGCCTGGAACCCCGCCGCGATCTGCTGAAAGGTGTTGAGGGCTGCGAGCGTCTGCTCCATCGACTCGGCATCAAGATTGCCGTCGCGGCCCACTGAACGACCGAGCCGCGTCGGCTCCCGTTCCTCATCGAGAATTCGGTAGTTTCCACCCCGCACAGCCTCCGCAACGATCAGGCGAACGCTGTTTGAGCCGATATCAATCGCGGCCAGGCGACCGGAGAGGTCGGCGGAGAGATACCGCTGCTGATTCGATTCGATGCCCACAACAGTTCCCGCTACGGTGGTGGCCGGCAGGAAGCCATGATAGCCTCCGCCGACGTCGTTGACGTCTGTCCGGAGACCAGCAGCAAACCGACGACTTTTTCCATCGGAACCTGGCGTCCCAATCTTCAACTGATGTCCTCACGCGAACTCTCTGATCTCCCGCTTCCGACGGCCTATACACGTGGCCCGGAAGGTGTCGTCTCCAGTCTCCACGATCCGACTGCCCAGACAGCCCCGCCGCCAGGGCCGCACTCGGCCGGCAGAGTCGTGACTGTCGGCAACTTCGACGGCGTGCATATCGGTCACGCCGTCATCGTGCACCGTCTCTGCGAAATGGCTGCCGCAAAGAATGCCGAGTCTGTGGTCCTCACGTTCGATCCCCACCCCGCAACGCTCGTGCGGCCAGACAAGGCCCCCACCCCACTCTCCACGGCCGTGCGGCGGGCCGAACTCCTGCTCGGCCTTGGTGTCGACCGTGTGCTGGTGCAGCCCATGGTGCCGGCGGTTGTCGCGCTGACGGCCACGGAGTTCTTTGACCAGGTGCTCTGCGATCGGCTGGCAACGGTCGGTCTTGTCGAAGGCGTTGACTTTCACTTCGGCCGCGGACGTGAAGGCAACGTCGACACACTTGCGACGCTCTGCCAACAACACGGCATTGCTTTTGACGTTTTACACCCGGTGCAGCAGGACGAGTCCACCATATCGAGTTCTCGTGTCCGCAGCCTGATCGCTGCGGGTGAGGTAGCCTCCGCCAACCGACTCCTGACTGCTGCCTACCGCGTCAGTGGAACAGTTGTGGAAGGCGCTAAGCGAGGCCGCACGCTCGGCTTCCCAACTGCCAACCTCGGGGATCCCCAGACACTGCTCCCGGCTGCCGGCGTGTACGCAGCAACAGCAATGGCAGAGGGTGATGGCACCGATGATGACCGCTCCGGCTGGTATCCAGCGGCCGTCCATATTGGTGCCAACGTGTCATTTGGAGAGACACACCTCTCCGTGGAAGCACACCTGATCGGCTTCGAGGGAGACCTCTACGGCCGCACCCTGCACGTTGACTTCCTGCAACGGCTGCGGGAGACTCATCGCTTTGATTCACCGGGGGCACTCATCTCCCAGCTCAAAGCAGACGTCCAGCAGGCAGCTGACCTCGTGTCCGCCTCGGGACGGCTGCTCCTGCCATCCCGCACCTTCCCCTTGCCCCCACATCCACATGCGTCTTGACTGGGCTAGTCTTCTCGATCTTCTTCGCACCACACGGCGTTTCGTGCTCACCAGCCACATCCGCCCCGACTGCGATGCCCTCGGTAGTGAACTCGGCCTTGCAGCAGGGCTCGAAGCACTCTCGAAACGCGACGGCATCGAGCGTCATGTACGAATCGTCAATGCACAGGCCACCCCTGCGTCGTTGGCCTGCCTCGATCCCACTCGTCGCATCGAGTCGCTCGAGCAGGGAGTCACCGCTGCCGACCTCGCCGACCGGGAGATGCTGATCGTGCTCGACACGAGCGCCGTTGCTCAGCTGGGAGCGATGGCAGACGTGGCAGCCGGTATGCGTGAGAAGGTGCTCGTCATCGACCATCATGTGAGCGAAGACGATATTTCGGATCGCTGGTTCAAAGACACCGCTGCCGAGGCCACGACCCGCATCGTGTCGGAGATCCTGATGCGGCTGGGTGTGTCCTATACCTCAGAGATCGCCACCCCGCTGTTTGCAGGCCTGGCCACCGATACCGGCTGGTTTCGCTTCCCCAATGCCACCGGTGAGACCTTCCGTGTCGCCTCACGGCTCGTCGATGGTGGAGCCGATCCCACAAAGATCTACCGCGAGCTGTTTGAGCAGGAAACGCTCGCCAGGCTCCACCTCGTTGGCCGCACGCTCGCTGGAGCCATGGCAAGCCATGAAGGCAAGGTGATTGTGAGCACGGTCACCCAGGAAGACTTCAAGGCCACCGGCGCAATTCGCAGCGACACCGAAGACCTTGTCAACCAGACGCTTACCGTGAAGGGAACCCAACTCGCAGCCATCGCCATCGAGCAGAGCGACGGCACCATCAAAGCGAGTTTCCGCAGCCGCTGCGGCGTCGACTGCAGTGCCCTCGCTGGCACCTTCGGTGGTGGTGGGCACAAGGCCGCTGCCGGAGCAACCTTGGCTGGACCGTTTGAGACGGCCCTCGCGGCCGTGCAGGCAGCGGTCGACAAGGCCTGGACTGCCTATGCCGCAACAGACCATGCCACTTCCTAGCGCTGCAGAACGTTCTTGGACCAACAATCCGCTTCGGCCAAGAGATTTTCTGCCACCCACGACAACACGTTGAACAACCAGCAGATGGGGCCTACAGCGAGGATCCTATGTCAGAGAACGCTCCTATTCCTCCGGCTGGCGACCGGAGGTCATTCTTGGCAAAAATCGTCGCCATGGTGGGAGGCGGACTCGCCACGCTCACCCCAGTGGCAGCCGGCGTGTGGATGTCCCTCGACCCACTGCGACGCAAGTCAGCAGCGGCCACCTTCCTCCCAATCGCCGACGTCTCCAGCGTGCCTGACGACGGGATGCCGCGACAGTTTCCGGTAATCGCTGACCGCACCGACGCCTGGACCGGGTTTGCTGCGGAGCCGATTGGAGCGGTGTACCTCCGCCGCGAAGCAGGCTCCGATACCGTCCAGGCCTTCACGGCAACCTGTCCACACGCTGGCTGCTTCATCGAGCTCGATCAGAGGGATCGCTGCTTCCGCTGCCCCTGCCACAACAGCTCGTTCACACTCGATGGCGGCATCGTTTCGCCAAGCCCGAGCCCTCGTGCCATGGACACCCTTGAGTGTGAAGTTCGTGATGGGCGAGTGTCCGTGAAGTGGGAAAACTTCTACTCCGGCATCGAAGCGAAGGAGGCCCGGCCATGAGCAGTGCATCTGGGCCCCGCACCGGCTCTGAGCCGGGGAGAAGGAGTGGCCCGCTGAAGAAGTTGGCCGATTTCTTTGATGATCGCACTGGCTACCGAGCCTTCGTGCACGAAGCGCTCTACGAGCGTGTGCCGGGGGGAGCCCGCTGGCGGTATGTCTGGGGCAGTACCCTGGTCTTCGCCTTTATCACCCAGGTGATCACGGGACTGGTGCTCTGGTCGAGCTACTCGGCAAGCGCTCAGACCGCGTGGGAGAGCGTCTACTACATCCAGCATGAGATGGCCGGCGGCTGGCTTGTCCGCGGTCTGCATCATGTGATGGCCCAGGCGATGGTCGTGCTGCTGGCACTGCATCTCATGCAGGTGGTGATCGACGGGGCCTACAGGGCCCCCCGCGAGGTGAACTTCTGGCTCGGCCTGATTCTGATGAAACTCGTGCTCGGCATGGCGCTCACGGGCTACCTTCTGCCGTGGGACCAGAAGGGCTACTGGGCCACCCGAGTCGCCACCAATCTGGCCGGCCTCGTGCCGATGATTGGGCCCTCGTTGCAGCAGCTTGTCGTCGGTGGGCCAGACTATGGGCACCACACCTTAACCCGCTTCTTTGCGCTGCATGCTGGGTTCCTGCCCGGCACACTGATCGGCTTCCTGGTCATCCACCTGATCCTGTTCCGCAAGCATGGGCTCTGCGCGAAGCAGCCATTGAAAAAGCCAGACAGCATGTTCTGGCCTGATCAGGTGTTGAAAGACGTGGTGGCGATGCTTGCGGTGCTCGCAGTGGTCATGGGAGTGATCCTGTTACCAGCAGTGCGTGCCATGGTTGAGGGACGCCCGATTGTTCCCGGCGAACTGGGTGCTGAGCTCGGTGCACCTGCGGACCCCTCACAGCCGTACGCCGCCGCTCGACCTGAGTGGTATTTCCTGTTCCTGTTTCAGTTCCTCAAGGTGTTTGAGGGCTGGGGAGCCAACGGAGAGTTTCTCGGCGCGATTGTCGTGCCGGGAGCCGTGCTCGGCATGATGTTTCTGATGCCTCTGATAGGCCGCTGGAACCTCGGTCATCGCTTCAATGTGCTCTTCACCTTCGCGATCCTGGTTGGGGCTGGACTGCTGACAGGGATTGCCCTGCAGGAAGACTACGCCGCCCTCTGGGCAGACCGTGAGGCGTATGCCGACGCCGAACAGCTGATTGAAGAAACGCAGAACGATCCGGAGAAGATCGCCACCGCCCTCGGCAACGACGAGACGAGGCTCGCCGAGTTTCAGGCCGAGGCCCACGAGCTTGAAGCTATCCGTCGCTCGGAGGCCTTCCTCTCGGCGGTCCAGCAGGCTGAGTTCGATGCCCACCGCGCCGTGGAACTGGCTGGACGCCCCGAGCGGATCCCACCGGGTGGTGCCTTAGAACTGATCCGCAACGACCCGCTCTCACAGGGGCCACGCCTGTTTGCTCAGCACTGTGCAAGCTGCCATGCGCACGTTGACCCGACGCTCGAAGAAGCCCCGGCGATGCTGGCTGCGTCGTCTGCAGCCAATCTCTACGGCTTTGGGTCGGCCGAATGGGCCCGCGGGCTGCTCGATCCTGAGGCGGTTGTCGGCCCAGCCTACTTTGGCAACACCGCGCACGCTGACGGCGACATGGTGTCGTATGTCACCGACGACATGACCGATGCTGATACCTGGAGTGATGAGCAGATCGAGGCAGTTGTCCTCGCACTCGCTGCAGAAGCGGCGGTCGTCAGCGATGAGTCGGCTGATGTCGAAGGTGTTGATGCTGACCGTCTCGAGCAGGGCAGGGCGTTGCTCGCCGACGAAGAGCGGTGCGGAAGCTGTCATCACGCAGGTGAGAACGAAACAGAGATTGGCTACGCACCCGATCTCGCTGGCTGGGGCAACCGTGAGTGGCTGATCGGCATCATCAGCGATCCCAATCATGAACGGTTCTACCCAGAGACCAACGACCGGATGCCGAGCTTCGGTGTTGCCGAGGAAGGGGGGGTGCCAGCCCTCTCCGCCGCCGAGGTTGGCCTCCTTGCCGACTGGCTCCGTGGCGACTGGTATCGAGGCGAGTGAGCTCCCGCCATGGAAGGCTGAGCCCCACTAACGGACGGTTTCTCGGTACGAGGACCACTCCGCTACAGTGAACCGATCGCCGCACACGAAAGGATCGCATGGCGAAGCCTGCTTCACCGGTCGACTTCTGGCAGCTTCTGCTTGAGAGCCGGCTGCTTGCCGCTGATGAGTTTCCCACGCTCCGCGAGCAGTGTGAGAAAGCCTTACCAGCAGCCGACGCAACAGGCATCGCGACCTGGCTTGGCAGGCATGGCAAGCTCACCGCCTGGCAGGCACGGCAGCTTCTCAAGGGCCGCAACGGCCCATTTTTCCTCGGAGACTATCGGCTCCTTGAGCAGCAGAAAACGCCCTTTCGCGGCCGGCTGTTCACGGCTCGCCACGAACCGAGCGGTCGCGATGTCGCCTTGGTCGTGCTTGACTCGGAGGCGTGTGACAACGCCACGACCTGGGAAGCAATCGTGCAGGCAACCCAGTTGGCCACGGGGGTCAGTGATCCTGTTCTCTCCAAGACATGGGCTCTTGAGCAGGTGGGGCGACGGCGACTGATCGTCTGCGAACGGGTCGAAGGCACGCCGCTGAGTGAACAGTTCACTGAGCGGGGCTCGCGTCCCCTCGTCTCGACCGGAGAGCTCGCCTTCGAGATTGCCCGGGCCGTTGCCGAACTCCATCGCCACGGAATCGTGCATGGGGCGATCTCGCTGCACACGATCCTGAAAACGAGCCCCACTGCTCCAGAGAACTCACCGAGCGTTCGGCTCCTGCAGTTTCCGCTTGCCGCTGATCCTCACCTCCTGCCACCCCGACTGCCTCTCGCCAGCCCCCAGCAGCTGGAGGCCCTCGGGCAGCGGGTCTGTTTTTCCGCACCCGAACTCACCTCCCCTGGCAGCACGGCCACAGCCACCAGCGACGTCTACTCACTCGGCTGTGTGCTGGCGGCACTCCTCACAGGCAGCCTCCCCAACTGGGATGGCACCGTATCCGGCACACTCAGTCGCACCCAGCAGGAGGGCCTCGCAGCTCTCGCCACTGACGGTCTTCCCGAAGAAGTCGCCACCGCCATCAGCTACATGACGGCCCGCGATCCACTCGATCGCTACCCCTCTGCGGTCGATGCGGCGGCTGCGGTGGCAGCCTGTTTTGGCCTGCCGGAGTTTCCCCTCGATCCGCCGGCAACCGCGGTGATCGCCACCGAGGAGACCGGGCCGCAGGTGACAACCGATTCCGCGGTGGCTACGCCTGCCTCACGTCGCCGGCGTCGAGCGAAAGCCTCTCGCTCCCGGCGGTGGCAGACGATCGCCGTGGGGCTCGCCGCTGCCGTGATCGCCTGCGCGGGCGCCGCCGGCATCTGGATGGCACTGACGCCGAAGACCAATGAAGAGGTTGTCGGCGAGCCACCACTCGATGACAACGACGAGAGCGTGGGTCCTGAGCAACAAGGCGACAGCGATGAGGCAGGGCTCGCAGCTGGTCGGCCGCAGCAGCTACTTGATGACGACTCCCTGCCCTGGGCTTCTCCTACAAATGGGCTGCCACCATCGCTTGCCTATCTGCCTCAGGGCAGTCAGCTGATGCTCTTCGCCAGACCTGCAGATCTGCTGGCCAGTGATGAAGGCGAGCGGTTCCTCAAGGCGCTTGGCCCACGTGTCGAGGCTCTCCTCGTTCAAGTCGAGACGGTGACGGGAGTCTCTCGCACACACCTCGAGGAGCTGCGGATCGGCTGGAGTACCACCGCCGACGGTACCGCCACTGCTGGCGTGGTGGTGATCAGTGACGCACCGCTTGATGCCTCCGCTGCCGACGCCCGCTGGTCAAAAGGACCTGCCACCGAGCAGGATGGCGAGACGGTCTATCGCGTAGGCGATGTCAGCTACTGGCAGCCCACCAAGGAAGAAGGACGGGTGTTGGTAATCGGCTCGCCCTCTGGGATTGAGGAGAGCCTCGCCGCCGATGGGCTTGCTCTTGTCGCCCCCGACGTGGAACGGCTGGTGGATGCACTCGATCAGCAGCGGCAGCTGACGCTGATCGGCTCGCCGAGTTTTCTACGAAATGATGGCCGGCTCTTTCTTCCAAAGCAGCTCACTCCTCCGGCCAACACCATCGCCGACCTGCTCGGCGAACGCACTACCGTTGCCGCGGTCTCACTGTTTCTCGGAAACACCTGTTACCTCGAGGTCGACGCCGTGCCGACGACCGCAGAGGCTCCACAGCGTCTGGTTGACGATGTCGCTGAACGGCTCAACTCTTTGGCACTCGACGTGGAACAGCGATGCCGAGACCTTGCTCCCGGCTACGGCGGCCTGCTGATCGGCCGACTGCCAGGCATGCTTCGGGTGGTTGCCGCAGAACTCCGCTGGGGGATCGAAGATGGGCTGGCGGTCCTGAATGTGCACCTGCCACTCGAAGCCGCCCACAACCTCGCCCTCGCAAGTGAACTTGCCCTGGCTCAGGAGCCTGGTGGCCTTCAGGTCGCGGCCACGACGGCCCCTGTCGAGCCAGCAGCACCCGTGACGATCGAAGACAAGCTCGCCCAAAGGGTAAGCCTTGTGTTTGCCAAAGACACGCTTGAGAAATCGATCGAAATGCTCTCTTCAGAGAGTGGCATTCCGATGGAAATTCTTGGTGGCGACCTGCAACTGGAAGGCATCACAAAGAATCAGTCGTTCGGTCTCGACCAAAAAGATCAGTCGGTCGACGCGATCCTGCGTGTCATCCTCGAGAAGGCCAATCCCGATGGCAAACTCGTGTATGTGTTGCGGGGAGAGGGTGACGAGACGTCACTTGCGATCACCACCCGAGCGGCGGTGGCGAAGCGAGGTGACACACTGCCCGCCGGCTTCGAAGAGCCCTGATGCCACAGGCCTGCAATCGCGTCATTGCAGCAGCAGCATCCCGATCGCCATGTAGATCAGGATTCCTACAACGTCGACAATCGCTGACACGAACGGGTTGCTCATCAGGGCGGGGTCGAGGCCGAGTGAGCGAAACAGCAGCGGCAGCACCGAGCCGACCAGCGTGCCCATCATCACAACCCCGAGGATCGTGACCGGGATCACCAGAGCGGCAACCAGGTTTGGGGCGTAGAACGCCGCCAGCAGATAGCCTGGCACCGCCAACAGGCCGCCCAGCAGCAGGCCGAGCACAATCTCTCGGCGGAGGATCCGTGGCCAATCGGCCAGCGTGCAGTCGCCCGTGGAGAGGGCTGTGATCACAAGGGTGGCAGACTGGTTGCCCGAGTTGCCACCGCTGGCGACAACCAGTGGTATGAAGGCGATCAGCCAGGCGTGTTGCATCGGAGCTCGGGCGAGCAGCATCGCAGTGATCGCTCCTGTCCCGAACAGAATCGTCAGCCAGACACCTCGTTTCCAGGTCATCGAGGTGACGGCGGCTTCGAGGTAGCTCTCCCCCAGCGGTGCGATAGCGGCGATCATGTGGGCGTCGTCTGTCGCGTCTTCGCGGATGGCATCGAGCACGTCGTCGTGGGTCACAATCCCGACCAGCCGATTCTCGTCATCGACCACGGGAATCGCGAGAAAGTCGAAGCGAGCCAGTTTCTGCACCACCTCGTCGCGGGGCTCGTCGAGCCGCACGCGGATCACGTCGGTCTCCATCAGGTCTCGTACCAGAGCCGTCGGCCTGGCCACGATCAGGTCTCTCAACGACACAAAACCGAGGAGGTGGCGGTCAGGGTCGAGCACGTAGATGTAGTAGATCGATTCACTGTCTGGGGCCTGGGCCCGCAGCCGCGAAATCGCCTCACCCGCCGTGATGCCGGCTGGGAGTGAGGCGTACTCCGTGGTCATCAGTGCCCCGGCTGAGTCCTCTGGGCACGAGAGAAGCAAGCGAATGCTCTGCCGTTCCGCCTTGGCGACAAACGGCAGGATTTCTTCGACGAGATCTTCGTCGAGTTCACGCAGAACATCGTCGCGATTGTCCGATGCCATCGACTCCAGCAGCTGGCCTGCTTTGGGGCGATCAGCGAGCTCGAGCAGGGCCACCTGCTCGGCCATTGGGTAGTAGGGAAATACCTCTGCCTGGCGATTGACCGCCACACTGTCGAGTAAGGCCCAGATTTCCGCCGGCTCCAAGCCCTCGGAAAACTCTGCCACCGTCGCTGGATGCAGTTCTTCGGCAACCTCGCGTAATCCCTGCAGATCCCCCTCGGTGATCATGCTGCGGAGTTCAGGAAGCAGGATGGGGTTGGCGGGATTCATGGCAGCAGGTTCTACCCTGGCGAGAAGGTTTTGCCATGGTCAGCATCGCAAGGATGCAGGCTCACTTCGCAGGCTCCATTCGTTGTCGATCACACGCCAACGCGCTAGACTCCCGCAGGGGCGTGCGAAACCCACGCTCTTGTTCCATCCTACGTCGGAAAAAATGGGCTGCATGCGTGAGAGCGTTTCTGCGTCAGCGATTCTGGCTTCTCTTCGTCCTGTTTGGCGGTCTCTCGACCACGCTCACTTCTGTGAGCCTGGCCGTACCAGCCGCAGGGCAGGAGGACGCCAGCGACTGGACGCCCTCGTCGCCAGCAGCTGCCGAGGGGCTCGCTCTGCTCCGCTCGCGGGCGTATCTACCAGCTGATCTCGACGCCGACGTTTTTGCAGCGCTCCCTGAAGTCTGGGAAGAACCGCTCCGGAGCCAAGCTGCCAAGGCCACACCCGCTGAGCGGGCCCGCATGGCGATGGAGCGGTATGGGCTTACCCCCGATCCGGACGATCCTTCACAGTCGCTGCAGTACGTGGTGGGAGCGGACGGTTCGTGGACGATGAGCTGCCTGGCGTGTCACCAGGGACAGGTGGCAGGCAGGGCGATTCCCGGAGTGCCGAACTCAACGTTCGCCCTGGAGACGCTCACGGAGGACGTGCGGCTCGTCAAACTGCGACAGGGGAAGCCGCTTGGACACATGGACATCGGATCGCTGCTCCTGCCACTCGGCACCACCGCAGGCACCACGAATGCCGTCGTGTTTGGGATGGCGCTGATGCACCACCGTGACAAAGATCTCAACATCCTGTCAAAGCCACCCCGCCTCAACATGCCTCATCACGATATGGATGCGCCAGCCTGGTGGCATGTTCAGAAGAAAAAGCGGCTTTACGCCGATGGCTTTGCACCGTCGAACCACCGCATCCTGATGCAGTTTCTGCTGGTCAAAGAGAACGGCCCCGAGCGATTCCGTGAATGGGAAGACGACTTTCGTGCGATCGAGTCATGGATCATGTCGCTGCAGCCGCCAGCCTGGCCAGGGGAGATCGACGCCCCACTTGCGGAGCAGGGCAGGGTGGTTTTTGAAGCCCACTGCAGTGAATGTCATGGCACCTATGCTGCAAGCGGTGACACCTACCCCGAAAGGATCATCCCGATCGACGAAATCGGCACCGATCGGCGTCGATACGACGCGCTTACAGCCAGCCATCGCCGCGATTTGATTGAGAGTTGGTTTGGCAGCTACGGCAGCGATGGAGGTCTTACCGAGCCTGAGGGCTATGTGCCGCCACCACTCGATGGCATCTGGGCCACAGCGCCGTACTTCCACAACGGTTCTGTTCCCACGCTCTGGCACGTTTTGCATCCTGACGAGCGGCCGGCTGTCTGGAAGCGAACTCCGACCGGCTACGACCAAGCGGCCGTCGGCCTCGAGGTCACCAGCTTCGACGCAATGCCGACTGGGCCCATGCCGACTGCTGAACGGCGACGCTACTTCGACACCAGCAAACCTGGGAAATCGGCCGCTGGCCATGACTACCCAAGCCGGCTCAGTGCCGAGGAAAAGCAGGCCGTTCTCGAATACCTCAAAACGCTCTGAGAGTGCCTCCGTTCGGCGGCACGCGTCACGACATCAGGGGAAGGGAGGCTCTGGCCCCGCCAAGAGGCCACGCACGGCCTCCCTACAGGCGACACGCCCGTTTTCTGCTACCGTAATGGCGACAAAGCCAACCCTGACGGAGTTTTCCATGACACAGCTTGAAGCCGCTCGCGAAGGTGACCTAACGCCAGAAATGGAGTATGTGGCGAAGCGAGAGGATCTCCCCGCCGCCGTGATCCTCAAAGAGGTTGGTCGCGGCCGGATGGTGATCCCTGCCAATACGGTCCATCTCAGCAAGAAGCTCGAGCCAATGGCCATCGGCATTGCTGCCAAGACCAAGATCAATGCCAACATCGGCAACTCCGCGGTCACGAGCGACATCGACGGAGAACTTGAGAAGCTCCACATGGCCGTGCACTACGGTGCCGATACGGTGATGGACCTCTCCACTGGCAAAGACATCGACTCGATCCGACGGGCGATCATCGACGCCTCTCCGGTGCCCATCGGCACCGTGCCGATCTACCAGATGCTCGAGGAACTCGGCGGCGACATCGAAGACATGACGCCCAAGCACTTCCTCGATATGTGCGAAAAGCAGGCACAGCAGGGCGTCGACTACATGACGGTGCATGCCGGGCTGCTGATGGAGCATCTCTCGCTGACCACCAACCGCATCACAGGCATTGTTAGCCGCGGCGGCTCGCTGATCGCGAAGTGGATGATGTCCCACCGCAAGCAAAACCCGCTCTACGAACACTTCGAAGACCTCTGCGACATCTTCGCTGAATACGACGTGACCTGGAGCCTTGGTGACGGTCTTCGTCCTGGCTCGATCGCCGACGCCAGCGATGAAGCGCAGTTTGCCGAACTGCATGTGCTTGGCGAACTCACGCGGCGAGCCTGGGCCAAAGGCTGCCAGGTGATGGTCGAGGGCCCAGGCCATGTGCCGATGGACCAGATCGACATGAACGTCAAGCGTCAGATGCAAGAGTGTGACGAGGCGCCGTTCTACGTTCTCGGCCCGCTCGTCACCGACATCGCTCCTGGCTACGACCATATCACCAGCGCTATCGGTGCTGCCCTTGCTGGCTGGAGTGGTGCCGCAATGCTCTGCTACGTCACTCCAAAGGAACACCTCGGACTGCCCGACGCTGACGATGTCCGCGAGGGCGTGATCGCCTACAAGATCGCAGCCCATGCCGCAGACCTTGCACGTCACCGCAAGGGCTCACAGGACCGTGACGATGCCCTCTCCCGTGCCCGGTTCACCTTTGACTGGAACGAGCAGTTCCGTCTTTCGCTCGATCCGGAAACGGCCCGTCGGTATCACGACGAGACCCTGCCACAGGAGACCTTCAAGAGCGCTAACTTCTGCAGCATGTGCGGGCCGAAGTATTGCTCGATGAAGATCACTCAAGAGATTCGCGAGATGGCGGGAGAGGCCGCCCCAGAGCAGCCCGCAGACCCCGGCCAGCTCCCCGTCATTTCGCAGTAACGGCTCAACTTGGCGGGAGAAGCCGGCTCCGGGGCGGCAGATGTCGCCTCGCTCGACGCTGCATTCACTCGGCCCCACAGGGCCAAATGAGGTCACTACACGCGCCTTCAGCGAGGGGGAGCCCGGCGCTGATCCAACGGCGTGGGTCTTCGAGCGAAGCCTGGAAGGCGAAAGCGAGATACCTCGAGTGAGCGCAGGCACGGATGCCGAAGCGAACGCCCGGTGGAGCAGCACTGGGCTCACCCGAGCACACCACCATGCGGGCCCCGGCTCGTTGGCTCCGGCTACGCGGCCGCAGATGTCGCGTCGCTCGACTTTTTCGCCAGAGACCTGTGCAGAAGTTCGCTGCTCACCGAAGTGGCGAAAAACTCGAACGCTCCGCGAGCACCCGCCGGCCCCTCCGCCTCGTCAGTCGACGCTGCATTAACTCGGCCCCACAGGGCCAACTGAGGCCACTACACACGCCCTCAGCGAGGGGGCGCCCGGTGCTGATCTACCGGCGTGGGTCTTCGAGCGAAGCCTGGAAGGCGAAAGCGAGATACCTCGAGTGAGCGAAGGCAGGGATGCCGGAGCGAACG
>Ga0181607_10001651_pt1 | contig 19868 bp, 20 predicted proteins | sample 041ome_9_FD_132420 | JGI IMG/M metagenome (GOLD analysis project Ga0181607, IMG submission 132420) | Coastal salt marsh microbial communities from the Groves Creek Marsh, Skidaway Island, Georgia - 041413US metaG (megahit assembly) | ecosystem: Environmental > Aquatic > Marine > Intertidal zone...
CAGACGGGGCGACTTGCAGAACCCTGCAAGTCGGCTCAACCCCAAAACGGCTTCGGTGCTCATCGATGAAGGCCCACGCTACTTTAAACGGCGGTCGAGCTCCGCCTGGGCGAAAAAAGCGCTCGCGAGCTTCAATATCTCATTGGCTCGTTTGAGCTCTCGAACCTCACGTTCGAGCTCCTTGACCCGAGGAGCACTGGCTGCATCGTCGGCATCGGCCTTACCTTCGGCTTTGGCAATCCAGTTCTTAAGAGTCTGGGCTGTGTAGCCAATCTTCTGGGCCACCGACTCAATGGCTGCCCACTGAGACTCATGATGTTCACGCTGCTCGTAAACCATGCGAATCGCTCGCTCTCGCAGCCCCGGGGGATACTTCGTTCGTCTGTTCATGGCTCCATCTTCTCAAAGGTAGGAGCCTCCGCAAAACCCGGGGTGGTTCACTCGCCAGGCCGCTCTACTTTTATAACCCGGGCACCAAGATCGGCAAGCTGTCGAGAGGCAAAAGGCGCCGCAATGGCGTGTTCAAGTGAGACAACGGTGATACCGGATAGAGGGAGTATCTGCGGGGGCGCTGCCACAATAAATCTCCAAAGGGGTTTGTGAAGATTCCCCGAGCGTAACGCTGAAAAAGCTCATACGTTTAAGTTTCTACCCCGTTGCTGAAAAGCTTGGCTTTTCTGGGGCTAATTTTGTCTAACGAAGTTCTTCCTCGGCCTTTAACTGGTAACAAGTATCAGTTCATTTTCTATTTCTCCAATCCCTTCTACAGCCACCCTGACCTTGTCGCCAGCACGCAGAAATTTGGGGGGTTGGAAGCCAATTCCGACGCCCACTGGCGTGCCTGTCGCGATAATGTCTCCGGGTAGAAGAGTTATACCAGCCGACAGCGTGGAGATAAGGGTCGGAATGTCAAAGATGAGCTCGCTAGTTCTTGAGTCCTGACGTAACTCTCCATTCACCCAGCAACGAATAGACAAGTTTTGTCCATCAATACTTTCTTTTGTGACTGCAGCTGGACCCATAGGACAGAAGTCATCGAAGCTCTTGCCCATATGCCATTGTTTATGACGATGCTGCCAATCCCTGGCTGTAATGTCATTAACTATTGTGTAGCCCCACACGGCGTCCATAGCATCCTCGACTCGAAGGTTTTTACAAGTTTTTCCTATGATTACGGCTAACTCTGCTTCATAGTCAATTGACTGGGAGACCTCAGGATTCGGAAGGCGAACTTTGTCAAAGGGCCCCACAACCGTCTCAGGAACTTTGGAGAAAATGATGGGGTCGCTTGGTAGGTCATTGCTCCCGGTTGACTTACCTGCATCGAATCCGCTTTGAGTGAATTCTTGCGCATGCGGCTTGTAGTTAAGTCCAACACAAAAAATATTTCGTCGAGGATGTGGAATTGGAGCAAGAAGCTCAACCTTATCTGCGGGAATTTCTTCTATGAATGGCGGTGTTTTACCCCCTCGGGCGTGTATATCGATTAACGCTAAAACGCCTTCTTGAAAGGTTTGAATTGGGAGGTCAAATACTTTGATTAACGCTTGGTCCAAAACACCCAATTGAGCTTGATTAGGGTTGCCTTTAATGCTAAAGCAAACTACTTTCATTGCACGCGCTCCTTACTTGAATTTTTATGAACTCTTATGAATCCTCGTGTAATTTCTATTAGCTTTTGTTTCAAAAGAGCCCACACTTGTTTAACTTGTTAAACTCTTAACTGACAGTTTATTTAGATAAAGCAGTGGAATCGTTAGATTATGACAGACCCCAAAATCAATAAGATCTTTCAAGAGCGTTTACCCCGAATCTATGCAGCAGGCGCTGATTTCAATGATGTGAGCGAAGTACAGAGAACGGTAGAATCGTTAGACGATTGGGCTTGTGTATGGGGAAAGATAGGGCAGCGTTACTTACAACAGGCAGAAAAACATGTCTCGCGAAATGAGTCTGTAAGTGCAGGTGAAGCGTACTCACGAGCAGCGCTTTATTTTCACTTTGGTCAGTTTGCCTATTTTAAAGAATTAGCCGTCAAGCAGCGATTGCAAGCACTTGAAAATCAATCGTATGAAAAAGCACTCCCTCTTTTAGACTGTAATGCATCTTTATTGCATATCCCACATAAAGAGTTTGTTATTCCTGCAATTTTAAAGTGCCCGACCTTAGATAAGCCCAATCCTTGTGTGATTCTCATTCCAGGGGCAGACTCAACAAAAGAAGAGTTTCAAACATTAGAGAGGGTCTTTCATAAACGAGGGTTTGCAACTTGTAGTATTGATGGCCCAGGCCAGGGTCTTACATGGCAAGCTTCAAAGCTTTGTTTTGATTATGAGCACTCTGTTTCTAGCGTCTTAGATGTTATAACGAAGCTCCCTTTTATTGACAAGTCTAGGATTGCGCTTTGGGGTAGGAGTTACGGCGCCTATGCCTGCCTACGAGCTTCGGTTGATTCGAGGCTGTCAGCTGCAGTCGCGATTGGGGGTTTTTTTGATTTACAGGACATTTGGCCGAGAATGCCTGAGTCCACCCAAGAGTCGCTTCTGTATGCTATGGGGTTCAGCTCGAATGACCCGTCAGTTCAAAGTGAACTGAGTCGATATACGCTCGATAATCATCTCCAGAACGTAAGGTGCCCTGTCTTAGTTGTTCATAGCGGCGGTGATGAGGTTTGTCCGGTTGAAGAAAGTATGAGAGCTATTGCTTGCCTTAAAAACAAAGAGTCTAGGCTCAAGGTGTTTGATGAGGGTAACCATGTCTGTGACAACATTCCGCACATTGTGAGGCCTTATATGGCAGATTGGCTTATGTCCACTGTTAATTTTGGTTAGGAAAATCCTACTTTTTTTCGTATTTCGTTTGTAGTTGGAGATATCAGCAAACCAAGTAAATCGAGTGCTTGCGCCTGATTTTTCGAGCGCTTACTAATTCCAGCAGAATAGATGGTCGATAAGTCCAGTCCTACTGGAAGCGGAGCCACCCAGTCAACTCCAGGCGTATTTAAAATCTCGGTAATTTGAGTACATCCCAGGGCGGATTGCTCTCTATTCTTTGCCATAGCTGCCATTGCAGTCTGCCCATTAGGGAAGATACGAAGAGATTGCTCTACATTGGAAAGAACGCCGAGCTTGGCGAGAACGTTTTGGAAATGGATTCCAGCGGTTGCCTTTTTAACGTCAGCAGTGTAGATGGCTTCAGAGTTTAAAAGGGCGTTACGTACAGCGTCTGTTGAATCAAGTGTTGGTGCGATGTGACCAAGTGGAACAGCAAAGCCGGTTACAACCTCCCCTAAATCGCAACACGTTTCTGGAATCAGCAAATCAAGAGAGGCAAGCTCTTGGATGAGCTTCTTACTCAGAATAACAACATCAACGTACTCTCCAGCCACCACACGGTCAAACATGCCCCCAACTGCACCGAACTCGCCTTCAATTTCACATGACGAAGACGCTCTTAAGCTCTCTCTAACGGCATTAATAAGACCGTTTGCAGCGCCACCACTTAACATTTTTAAAATGGTCATTAATTTGACTTCCTTTTTGGGGTTGGATGACGGTCATTCATTCTAGCTATTTATAGCGGCACTAAAAATGGCGTCGCGAGTCAATGGCAAATCTTTTACATGGGTTCCTATTGACCTAAAAATCGCATTGCCGATTGCGGCTACGGTTGGGCCTTGTGCTGCCTCTGCGCAACCCATTGGTGGAAGTTCAGGCCTCGGGATAAGTTTCACGCTTATTCGTGGTATTTCACTAAATTTAGCAATCGGATAGTCAAGCCATGAATCAACTGCAACTTGGCAGCCTTCGAACTTTACAGCCTCAAGAGTTCCCCAGCTCATAGCCTGAATGATACCGCCCTCAGTTTGATTGATAACGGCATCTGGGTTTATGACCTCTCCCGCATCCAATACCGAGATAATCTCCGAAATTTTCATTTCTTCAGAAAAGTCGATCCTAACAATTACGGCACAGTAAGCCGCTATGTTCTTGTACTTTGCAAAACCAAGCCCCCAACTTGAATTGGGTGTTTCGCTGAAAAACCCTGATGATTCCGAAAGCTGTTTTGTATGCTCAAGTACCGCCCTTGCCCTTTCGTCAGTAAGGTGCTGAAGCCTATATTCAAATGGGTTTTGGCCCGCTCGAGCAGCAAGTAAATCCATAAGGGTCTCAATGGCGTAGACATTGCCAAACGCTCCAAGACTTCTCATGGAAGAGGTTCGGTAAGGCAGGTCATGGATTATTCTTTTCCGAACCCGCAGGTTTAATATGTCATACAGCGGCACGGCATTTCGATCTGCCCCACCCCCACTCTCAAGTGGAATATCATTCGAGCGGCTAGGAAGAAACGCTTTTTTTAAGAAGGCCGCCGTCCTGAGGTTAGGTGATCCATTACGACCTGGACGATTGCCGTGGGATGCACTATTCACAAGAACGTCAAGCCCAAGAATAGAGCCATCATTACTCAAGGTAGCCGATAATTGAGTAACCATAGCCGGCCCCAGAGGTGAATTTTTAAACTCATCGGCCCTACTCCACACAACCTTAATTGGTGTGCCTTCAAAACACTTTGCAAGCAAACTTGCATCCATTGCAGCGTCGTCCGCTCCGTTATGTCCGTAACAGCCTGCGCCGGGCTTATGTTGGACAATGACTCTTTCGTTAGGCAGGCCGAGCACTTGTGCAATTGCATCTCTAAGGGGGTAAGGCCCCTGAGCATGTGACCAAACCCTTAATAACTGATTTTGGAACAACGCCACTGCTGCTGAGGGGCCGATCGAGCCGTGACAAAGAAAGGGTTTTGAAATTTCATGAGTGACTTTAGTCCCCGCCGTGTCATGAACAGCGCCTCTCTCGAAGACCTCTGTGATTGACTCCTTTGAATTTCTAATAAATGTTAAAGGGTTACGATCTTCTTTGAATTCTGGAACATCCCATACCGCCTCGCGTGCAGCCCAGGTTAGGGCCAGGTCAAGATAATGGAATGAGGCGGAGATAACTCCTACAACATCACCGTCACGCACGACTTCCTTAACACCCTTTCGCTTACTCAGCGCCTCAATATCCAAGGATCTCAACTTTGCACCATAGCAAGGCGGATGAAGAATTCGCCCATACATCATGCCGTCCATCTGCATGTCATGAACGAACGAACTTGTCCCTATTCGGCCGGGAAGATCAAGGCGAGGAGTAGAATTTCCGGCTACCTTACGATCTTGCGGTGATTTAGGGTTTGCGTAACTTAGAATAGGGCTTGTCCAATCAACGTAGGAGATGACCGAACTAATCTCCGCAGATTTTCCAGTATGAGAATTAAAGATTCGTGCATCCTTAATAGTCACTTGGGCTCTGGGGCATTGCATTATCTTGGCCGCTTCCTTGAGTAATAGATTGCGCGCTGCAGATGCGGCAAGCCTGAGAGCCATTCCGCCTTGAGATATAGATAGGCTTCCCGAGGTAAATCCCTCGTTTGGCGATTCGTCAGTCTTTGTTTCCGTGACGATTACTTTGTCTAGGGGGAAATCGAGCTCTTCAGCTGTGATTTGCCCCAATCCGGTAAGGTTGCCTTGACCAAGCTCAACTCGACCTGTAAGAACAAGGACCTCTCCCTTCCCTGTGAACTTAAGCCAATCGCTTACTTTTGGAAATAAATCTAAGATAGGAGGTGCTTTCATAGATCTGGTTCCTTGCTAGCAAGTAGATCTTGAACCACTTTTAATATCCGCAGGTGCGCTCCACAGCGACACAGGTGCCCGTCGAGCTCTAAAAGAACTCGATCTTTACTTGGTAATGGCCTTTCTCTAAGTAGTGATTCAATGCGAATGGCTATCCCTGAAATGCAGTATCCACATTGCGCGGCCTGTTCTCTGACAAGGGCCTTGAAAATGGGATGCCCTTCGTTCTCCGATAACAACGACTCTGCTGTTTCAACCTTTTTCCCAACAAGTTCAGAAACCGGAACATCGCATGACGTCACGGCTTTGTTATCCACAAGAATTGCGCATGCCCCGCAACTTCCCGAGCCACAGCCATAACGGGTTTGCATAAGCTTGAGATGGTCCCGGATGAAAAACAGTGCAGGCATATCGGCTACATCGGGATCGACGGGGACTGAAATGCTGTTGACTAGGATTGTTGTGGTAGAGATGTTGAGCTCCAATCTGTTAAGGCATGGCAAAAGCCAAAGCGAAGTACACGATTTCTGGAAAAGTCATTTGACGCAACTAGGGATCTCGATAATACAAAAAGAAATTTTTTTATGCCCAAATCAAACGGTAGTTAAACTAAATCGCAAAAAATTATGAAAAATGTTGGAGGAGACTGAAAATGCTTAAAAAAATGTTCGAAAGACCTGTGGCGCTAAAGTCCAGAGCAAGCAAGATTTTTAGGGCGGTAAGTTTTGTCCCGCTATTTGTCTTTGGGTCTTTTTCAAGCCTTCAAGCAGAGACGACGCTTTCAACCCTTACGGCCCTGCCAACTAAACATGCCCTCGCTCAGAGTTACATTAAGCATTTCATAGAGCCTTTAAATGCTCAGGGCAAAGGAATTGTAAAGATCAATCTTCTGGGTGGGCCGGAGGTCACGCCTGCAAAGAGAGCGCCTCAGGCCATGCAACGCGGGGTGGTGGATATTCTGTGGATTCCAGCTGCGTACGTTGCTGGCATCGTTCCAGAGGCTCAAGCCATGATGCTTCAAACTGTTGGCATCGAACAGCTTCGGTCGGGGTCGGGGTTCAGCACATTTGAAAAGGTTTTTTCGGAACGGCTCCAGTCAAAGCTTCTCGCCTGGGCAGAGACGGGCCCTGGCTCAGGTTATTACCTTTACACGAAGCCTGAGCCAAAAATGAAGGATGGTGTGGTCGATTTGACAGGGTTGACCATGAGAACTACTGGTGCTTACCGCCCAATTCAGGAGGCCTTAAATGCGACAACTGTTGCAATACCCTCTGGTGATGTACCTACAGGTTTGGAGCGGGGTGTTGTACACGGTTTTGGCTGGCCAACAGTGGGCTTAGGCTCAATTGGGCTCGCGGAGTTGATTAAGTACAGAGTGGAGCCTAAGTTCTACAATCTCGCGAATGTCGTTCTTATCTCCAATGAGAAGTGGTCCTCGCTTCCTGCTGAGGCACGCAAGATTATTGAAAAGGTGGCTAAGGAGTATGAATTGGCATCTGTCCAGTACATGATTGATCAGAATAAGGCAGATATAGATGTCGCGAACAAAGCGGGTGTTAAGCCTTTGGTGATGTCGGGTGAGGACGGGAAAAAATATCTCAGGATCGCGGAAGACGCGATGTGGGAGGTTGTCGCAAAGAAAGTTGATTCTGCTGAGGCCCGTCGTCTGAGGGACGTCATTTCAAGGTAGAAGTTTTCTGCTGACGAGAGCCTTTTCTGTGCGGCTATTTCATGATTTGTTCGCCTGGTGGGGAAGGGCTCAAGCCTTCCTCATCAACGCGTTTCTTGTTCTTGCCGGCGTACTCGTTTTGGCAGCAATATTTCTTATCATTATTGATGTCTGCATAAGAGCGCTCGGATTTAAGCCACCAGGCTACACAGTAGCTGTCGTTGAGTATGTTCTTCTCTATTTTGTCTTGTTATCAGCGCCTTACCTTGTCCGTACGAAGGGGCACGTTCTGACTGATATTCTTATTCAAAGATTACAAGGCCGTTCTCGTAACTTCGTAGAGAAGTTTGTTTATATCATCTGTATTTCTATTTCCCTTACCTTCGCCTTTGTCGGGGGCGCTATTTGTGTCGATAGCTTCCAAATGGGATACACGGACGAGCGGTCTATCGACGTTCCCTATTGGTTAATGTATGCGCTTTTCCCTCCAAGCTTTCTTCTTATTGCGTTTGAATTCTTGCGCTATTTGGTAGGAATCGATTCAATGTATTCCAAGCGCGACAAGTCGGAAGTTGTCTGATATGGAGTGGTACTTTGCGCTAGGTATCTTACTTCTTAGTGTGGTTGTTCTAATGATGATTGGCGTGCCGGTTGCCTTTGCTTTTATGGCGAGTAACCTGCTTGGCGCGGTCGTTTTTATAGGCGGTTCAGCCTCCATCCTACAAGTTGTTGATAATTCAACGTCACTTATTACCCGATTCCAGCTTGCCCCTGTCCCATTCTTTATTTTCATGGGCTCACTTTTTTTCCACTCAGGCCTGGCGGTTCGGGTGTTTGATGCGCTTGATCAGTTACTTGGGAGGATTCCAGGGCGCTTGTCGTATCTTACAGTTGCTGGTGGTACGGCTTTTTCAACACTAACAGGTTCGAGCATGGCAAATACAGCGATGCTCGGGTCGCTTATGGTTCCTGAGATGCAACGTCGTGGGTACCACTGGAAAATGTCACTTGGCCCCATCTTGGGTACCGGAGGTCTTGCGATGATTATTCCTCCTTCGACGCTCGGGGTACTTCTTGCTTCGTTGGCTGAAGTCGATGTCGGTAGGGTTCTTATTTCCGGTTTACTTCCCGGTCTATTGCTGGCTGTTTTCTACACGGGTCTCATAAGCTTCCAAGTCTGGCGACACCCAGATAGAGCTCCAAGTTACGAGACAGAAAAAATATCCGCAAGCCAAAAGCTTTACCTCGTTTTTGCGAATATTCTTCCAATGGGTGTTGTGGTTCTTATGGTAATTGGGCTAATAATTTTTGGCATTGCAACACCAACAGAATCAGCGGCATTTGGAGTTCTCGGAGTCATGATTCTCGCCTTGGTATTCCGCTCATTGACTTACGCTGTGATCAAGACAGCCCTTAAGTCAACTGTGGTTGTAAGTGGGATGGTGTTTTTCATTATTCTTAATTCAAGTATTTTTAGTCAGCTCCTAGCTTTCTCAGGGGCAAGTGCTGGCTTGTTGCAGTTTGCAATATCTTTTGACGTGTCGATCTATGTGATGCTTGCCTGTATTTTGTTATCGCTTTTATTTATAGGCATGTTCATGGACCCGGTTTCAATGATGCTTATAACCATCCCCATCTTTTTTCCGCTAGCCAAGGCCCTCGGGATTGACCCGGTTTGGTTTGCCTTATTTATGCTTATGGCGTTAGAAATGAGTCAGACTACGCCGCCGTTTGGGCTCTTGCTTTTCGTTATGCTTGGTGTGGCGCCGAAAGGAACAACCCTTCGACAGGTTTCAGTTGCTGCTGCGCCTTTCCTTCTTTGTGACCTTGCATTAATCATTTGTATGGTTGTATTTCCTGTCCTTGTTCTTTACCTTCCAAGCGTTATGCGCTGAGCAAGGTTCCCCGTAGGCGTTTACGCCTAGCAGGCAGTCACACCCTAATGTAAGCCGTCAACAACAATATTGGTGAAACTACTAGATGGCGACTTAATAAATACATGAGATAGTGATCAAGTGATTTCTTTCGATTGCAAATTTTCTTTTAACCGCGGCAACTCATAACGGGGATACGTTTTTGCGACAGCTTCGGTTTTTCTTTCCGTTTTTTGTCGTTGGAGCCATTTGGCAGGCCATGGCCTTATCGGGGCTGTTTCCGGAGCGTCTCTTACCTACCCTGCAAATCATAGCAACGGCTCTTTTGGGTTTGATTGAATCGGGCATCGTCTTTATTCATGCCTACCAAACCCTTGTAAGGCTCATCTTGGGGACCCTACTCGGAGCAGTCTTTGGAATTGCATTGGGTCTGCTTATGGGAACCAATAAGCGGGTGGAAGATATTTTGTCCCCCTGGGTCAGTATTTTTGCGCCAATCCCAGGGTTGGCCTATGCGCCGTTGTTCATGTTGTGGTTTGGCCTAGGTAATGTCTCAATTGTTATTTTGGTTGGTTTCGTCACCTTTTTCCCTATAGTTCTGAACACATGGGCCGGGGTGAAGGGCGTTAAAGAGCTCTGGGTAAGAGCGGCGAGATCGCTCGGAGCAGGGGAGCGCGTTATTTTTAGGAAAGTAATTTTCCCTGCCTCCCTTCCTCATACTCTTACGGGGCTTCGCCTCGGCCTTGCTCAGGGTTGGCGCATTCTTGTTGCTGCAGAGATGTTGGCTGCGGTTCCGTGGGGTCTTGGCTGGCTTATTTTTGGGGCACGAGAGTTCATGAATACGGACATTATGCTTGCCGGAATCGCTGTAATTGGACTCACCGGGCTTCTTCTCGAGCGCGTGGTGTTTAAAAAGATCGAGCAATACACTGTAGTTCGCTGGGGGATGATGACAGCATGAATCGCGCACAGGGAGCTAATTTGTATGCAGGGGCGGTTCGTGGACTTTTATCCTTAGTTGTTGGGCTCTCGATCTACCAACTGGTTTCGGAGTCTGGATCTTTTGCCAAGGCCTTGATGCCCGAGCTTTTAGTGATCTTTAGAACGTTTGCCGACATGGGGCTTGACGGGACCATGTTTGCTCATGCTGGGCATACCCTTATCCGGGTTCTCATGGGATGGGTTCTTGCCATTGTTATTGCAATACCCCTTGGGTTCTGGATGGCAAGAAACAAGTCAGTGGAAGAGTTTTTTCTTCCCCTCGTTAGTGTTTTTATGCCTATCCCCTCTTTAGCGTGGGTTCCAGTTTTTATACTTTGGTTTGGCCTGGGTGACACGACAACGATTATGGTGGTGTTTTATGCCGCATGTTTCCCAACGGTTATAAACACCTGGACGGGGGTTCGCTCGGTATCTCGTCTATGGATTCGAGCGGGACAATCCTTGGGGGCGAATTCAAGTCAGCTTTTTTGGTCTGTCATCATCCCAGGGTCTTCTCCGTTCATTATCTCGGGTGTTAGGCAATCCTTTCAAAGGGCTTGGATTGCAGTGATTGGGGCAGAAATGATTGCTGCTTCCGACTGGGGTCTTGGCTGGGTTATTTTTGACTCAAAAGAGTTCTTAAGTACCGACGTCATGCTTGCCTCAGTTTTAGTTATTGGGATTATTGGTTACCTCTTTGAAAAGTTTTTCTTGTCTAAACTCGAGAAGCACACCGTGGTTAAGTGGGGCATGCTAAAGAAGCAAACGGAAGAGTCTTGAATATGCAGCATATCGAAATTGACAACGTCTCACTAGAATACTTGACAGACTCACAGAGTGTTCTGGCACTTAAAGAGGCAAGTATAAACATTGAACAGTCTGAGTTTTGTTGTCTAATAGGACCCAGTGGGTGTGGCAAGTCCACCTTGCTAAATATTCTTGCAGGCTTTTTGACCCCTACACAAGGCGAAGTCCGAATTGCCGGTCGCGCGATTCAGGGATACGGAAGTGACCGGGGTATCGTTTTTCAGGACTTCGCGCAACTCTTTCCATGGCGAACAGCGCTTGAAAACGTTGCCTTTGGCTTGGAGATGAAAGGTGTAGATAAAGCTACTCGGGAAGAGAAAGCCAAGGATTATTTAAGTCTAGTAAAGCTCGATGGGTTCATTCATTCTTACCCCCATCATCTATCGGGTGGTATGCAGCAGCGAGTCGCAATTGCTAGGGCCCTCGCCTACGATCCTGAGGTGCTTCTCATGGATGAGCCTTTTGCGGCGTTAGATGCTATGACAAGAGAAAATATGCAGATCCAGTTGGCGGAGATCTGGGCAAAGACAAAAAAAACAATCATCTATGTGACTCATAACGTTGCGGAGGCCGTCTATCTTGCTGACAAGGTGGTAGTCATGTCTCCTCACCCGGGCCAAATTCGGGAGATCGTGGTCAATGACCTTGCTCGGCCCCGAGATGCCCTTAGTCCCGAGTTTGTCGATATCCAACGGCATCTTACGAGCCTCTTGATGGCGAGTCATCATTAACGCTTTTTTGTGGGTGGTTTGGGAGGAGTGGTGTTGTTTTAACTAAAGGAGAGAGCAAAATGAGTAAGTACGAGACAGAGACAAAAAGACGGCAGATTCTTCTGGCTTCTGGGGCCGGTTTAGTAATGTCAAGTTTGGGAATCCCGGGAGTGGCTCTCGCCAATACGAAGCTTCGCCAAGGGTTTCAGACGAATATGTGGGGTATGCCAACCTACTACCTCTTAAAGTCCGGCGCACTGAAGAAAGCCGGTATTGATTTTGAAGAGTTTGCGGTTCCGTCCGGTAATCTCACCATGCAACAAATGGTTGCCCGGCAGGTCGATCTTGGTACATATGCAGGCCCCTCTTTTGTGATTGGTCATGATAAAGGAGGTTTGGTAGCCATCGCGGTCATCGAGTACGTTGGAAGAACGGCGAGCGTCATGGCACGAAAGGAACTTAATATCACCAAGGTTGAGCAGCTGAAAGGACTTAAGATCGCCAATCAGACAGGCTCGTCGATCGCGAATATTTTCATGAACACGATCGCCCCTAAGTATGGCCTGTCAAAAGAGAGCTTCAGCGAAATACGAATGAATGTGAACGACATGGTTGCTGCAATGGCTTCCAAGACTGTCGACGCCATGGTTAACATTGAACCCTACAACTCCATAGCAGAGGCAGACGGTCTTGCCACAATGGTTGTAAATTACTATGACTTTGACCGTATGCCCGTGGTCATGGCAGCCACGCCAGAGTTCATTGAAAAGAACCCAGATATGGTGGTGAGTTATCTCAAGGCATGGCTAGATGTCGCTAAAGATTTTGAGACGAACCCCGCCAAAGTGTCGAGCGTTATTCATGACTTTTATACTTCGAAGGGTTACACCATCTCGAAGCAAACTCTGCAAAAAGCGCTTGCAAAGATTGAAGTTAAGCCACAATTTCCTGCCGATTTCGGAGGCTACATGCAAGAGCAGGCCGAAATTCTGTTAAAGGCGAATCGAATTAAGGCCATTCCTGATTGGAAGAAAGCTCTTCGCCCTGAGTTTATGCAGAAGGCATTAAAGGCTTAAGGACCCTTATTTGGAAGTAGCTTGTAAACTTCGGCTGGCCTCGAACAACAATCGTATCGAGTCTGGTTGAAGTTTGCGAGCAATGAAAACAAGTCTACTGTCCCGATTCTCCGAAGGCCATTCGTCCAGCTCAACGGGAGGGTGAAAAATATGCTGTACTCCTTGTATAACAAGGGGGCGCCCATCAACGTTAATAATGCCCTTTACTCGAAGTAAATCAGCCCCTCTTAGATCGGTTAATAGTTCAATGGCCGCTGAAAATGAATCCCATTGAAATGGCTCTTTAAAGACCAGGCTGAATGTCTCGATACCAGAAGGATGGCTGCGTTGAGAGAGCCCCAAGTAGCGCCCCTGCGTCTTATCAAGTTCTTCTTCTGTTTCTGTAGTGGGAAGTCCACTGAAAAGACGCTGATAGGCTTCACTTGATTTCCGACTTGACAAGCCAAGACCCAAAATTTCTTCCGGGTTAACTAGACCTTGCGTCACGCATTGCTGTTCTGCATTTTGGTTAAGACTTCTAAGCGTGTCTCTTAGGGCTGAGACCACTTCCTCTTCAACAAGATCTGTTTTAGTGATGAGGATTTTGTCAGCGAGACTAACCTGCTTCACAGACTCTGATTGCTGATTAAGTGTACTGCTGCCGTTAACTGCATCAACAAGCGTGACCAAGCCATCAAAGCGGAACTGAGCTACAAGCATGGTATCTGTGATGAGAGTCTGAATAACGGATGCTGGATCTGCGAGTCCAGTTGTCTCTAGAACGATACGATCAAAGTCCGGAATACGTCCCGCTCTACGATCGTTGTAAAGAGCCCGCAGCGTTTCTTGGAGGTCTGACCGAACGGAGCAACAGAGGCAGCCATTTGCGAGTAATGAGACAGACTCCGAAGACATACTCACAAGGTCGTGATCGATTCCGATTTCACCTATCTCGTTGATAACCACCGCCACCCTATTCATGCCGGGGTGCCTAACAAGTTTACTAATGAGCGTCGTCTTCCCGGAACCGAGAAAACCCGAGATTACGGTTACTGGCAGCTTACCTTTGAGGGGGTCACGCTCCATAGGCAATTCTTAAATTAGATGGTTAGCTCGAGCGTGTAAAGACCGCCCGTAAAACGATCTACAGCGTAGACAATTTGCTTCTCATCGACGAATACATCATTAATTTGAACTGCACCAGCCGGAGAGAGTCGAGGTGTCGAAGGGACAAAGTAGGCGAGCTCTTCAACCTGAAACGGATTAGACGTGTCAAAGACTCGCACGCCCGCATTAAAAAACGTTCCAATAACAATAGTCTCTGATTGAAAGGATGTTGGAATAGGGAGGTTTTCATGAAGATTATGCGCACCAAATCTACCTCCCTTTTTTATAAAGGCATCAACGGGTGCATTGGGAAACGTACTTATTGGAACAAGATTTTTTTCATTCCTTGAATCGACCATCCAAACCAACTTTGGCCAGTCAACACCATCATCAAGTACACATTCGTCGCTGACCACTAGCAGATCTCTACTAAATAGCGGCAAGACGGTATGAGTAAAGCCATTAAAGGGTGGCGAGTGGTTCCATTGACCAGCCACTTGGATCTTAGAGGGGTTAGAAATATCTAGAATAAAAGCGCCCCCGTCAATATAGCCAACATAGGCTCGATCGGGGCGTTGTGGGAACACATTGGTGTTGTGAGCTCTGTAGCCCATATCTAGAGGCGCCCGCATACGGGGAGGTGGAGGCGCATCATCTCCAACCCGAGTTCCAGGGTACCACCAGCGCCCCACTTCTCTGGGTTGACTTGGGTTTGATACGTCAACAATGCGATAAAACTGGTCATCAAGAGGGTTGGTTGGAGTGAAGTCTGAGGACCCTGATGACATATGAACTGTTTTCCCGTCCACAAACCATAGTGCGTGGACACCTCGTGAATGGGGGCCAGAGCAGTCAAAATGCGAAATAAGTTTCGGATTTTCAGGTGTCGACACATCGAATAGATCAAACCCTGCAGGCTTAAGTCCGACCGTCTTAGTCTGGTAGGCAACTGCCATTAGGTTTCCAAATACATCCAGAGAGTTTGATCTAACGTTAGAGTGTGGCAACTCGGTTTGAACGATAACGCGGGGATTTCTTGGGTCCGTAACGTCAACACCAGTGAAATTCTTGGGGGCGGATTCGTGCGCCAGCCAGAGAATGCGTCGGCCGTCAGCTGCTTGTTGCAACGATATACCTTCGCCAATACCTCCGAATCCATCAAGCTCACTTTGAGACAGTAACTTCATATTTCTCGACATGGATTCGTTAGCTAGTGCCATAGTGACCTCGAGTATTAAAAGAATTAAACAAACGATAAATGATTCTACTCGCTGTTTAGTCATGGGGAAAACGCTAGGTCCTTACCCACGGAATCGACATTCGGATAGAGTAGATTTGGGATTTTGAGGGGGGGTCATGAGGATTGCTGTTGCAGGTGCAGGCGCAATTGGGGGGTTACTCGCTGCTAGGCTCGCACAGGAGTCGCACCAGGTAAGTGTTCTTGTCCGAGGGGCGAATCTAACGGCTATAAGGGAGAAGGGGTTAAGCCTAGAAACTAATGACGGCAAAGTAATAAGGGCAGAAGTCGGGGCCAGTGATCGGGCTGAAGATCTAGGGCAACAAGATATTGTTTTGTTGACGATGAAGGCCCATCAATTATGGGAAATGGCACCGACTCTCAAGCCTCTATTCGGAGAACAGACGCTTGTTGTAACCATGCAAAATGGTCTTCCTTGGTGGTACTTTGAAAAGCTTCCGGGACCCTACTATGGTCAAACTCTTCAGTCCGTTGATCCGAATGCGCGAATCCGGGAGCATCTGCCTATAGATCGAGTTATAGGCTCTGTTGTTTATCCTGCGGCAGAGCTCGTTAGGCCTGGCGTCGTTAGCCATATTGAGGGCAATCGTTTCTCTCTTGGAGAGTTAGACGGGGCTGATACAGATAGGCTTAAACTTCTTTGTCGCATTCTTATCGATGCCGGCTTTAAAGCCCCCCTGAGCCGAGATATTCGGGCCGAGATATGGGTCAAGCTTTGGGGTAATGCCACACTTAATCCGGTCTCAGCCCTTACTCATGCAACCTTGGCGGGTATTTGTAACGATCCGGTTTCCCGAGAGTTGATTCGTGAGCTCATGATAGAAGCGCAGTGCATTGGAGAGGCGCTCGGGATTCAGTTTAAATTGAATGTTGATCGACGCATCGAAGGGGCTGCCGCTGTTGGCGAGCATAAGACATCTATGCTTCAAGATGTTGAAGCAGGCCGGCCATTAGAGATAAACGCACTTATAGGCGCCGTGTGTGAGTTGGCGGATATTACCGCGACACCAGCCCCGCGATTAAAGACTATTTACGCCTGCGTCCAGCTATTACAGAATCAACTGTCAACCCAGAAGGGCCGACTCAAGATCAGTTCGAGTGCTTGATGTATGTCTAACCTTACAAGGAATCAATTTAGACCGATGGAAACAATCAACCAGTGCCTACAGGCGCAAGATGAGCAAGCAGTTGCACTTATTTCGATAGGGCGTGAACCCTTAACCTATCGGGCGCTTTTAATGCAGATTAAGAGCACTGTATCCTTTCTTAGGTTGTGCGGTGTGAGTCAAGCCGATCGCGTGGGCATCGTCCTTCCTAATGGTCCAGACATGGCAACAGCTTTTCTCTCTGTAGCCTCAGGTGCATGTGCTGCCCCTTTAAATCCAAACTACAGGGAAGAGGAGTTCGACTTTTATTTAACAGACCTGAACGCTAAGGCAATTATTCTTGAGAAGGATTCCGAGAGTCCGGCACGAATAGTTGCGCAAAAGAAAGGTCTAATGGTGATGGAGCTTGAGTCTTGCTCTGCTTACAGTGGAGAATTTTCTCTGAGTCTTTCTGCTTCGAACTTTGAGCGGTCGAGCAATCATTCTTTTGATCTTGGTTGGGGTAATGAGAGAAAGGAGCCTCTTCCAGCATCCTCAGATGATTTGGCTCTGATTCTTCATACATCTGGCACAACGTCAAGACCAAAAATAGTTCCGCTGACGCAACGTAATCTTCTCACCTCGGCAAGAAACATTGTTTCAACTTTGCAAATTACTTCGGCTGATCGAGGCCTCAATATAATGCCTTTATTTCATATACATGGCCTCATTGCGTCTTTACTTGCTCCTCTAAGTGCGGGGGCTTCAGTTATTTGCACCCCTGGGTTTGATGCCCTAAAATTTTTTAGTTGGTTACGGGAATACCGACCCAACTGGTATTCAGCCGTACCAACCATGCACCAGACTATTCTCTCTCGGGCTCAGAAGAATAGAGATGTTATAGATAGTGTCCCACTACGATTTATACGGTCGTCGTCTTCATCAATTCCACCTCAGGTAATTGCCGAGATGGAGGAAACCTTTGGGTGTCCACTAATTGAGTCATACGGCATGACGGAGGCAAGCCATCAGATGGCAAGTAACCCACTTCCCCCACTGAAACGCAAGCCAGGGACAGTAGGCTGTGCTGCGGGGCCTGAGATTGCGATCATGAACAATGAAGGAGCACTCTTGTCGCCAGGGGAAGAAGGTGAAATTGTGATTCGGGGCGTAAACGTAACGGCTGGGTATGAAAATAATCCCAAAGCAAACCAGGAAGCATTTTCGAATGGTTGGTTCCGAACAGGCGATCAGGGTGTTTTAGATGATGAAGGTTATTTAAGACTCACCGGACGACTCAAAGAGATTATCAATCGCGGGGGTGAGAAAGTAAGCCCTAAAGAAGTAGATGAGATTCTTATGGATCATCCGTCTATTGCGCAGGTGGTAACTTTCGGCATTCCCCATGAAAAGCTTGGCGAAGAAGTCGGCGCTGCAGTTGTACTTCGCGAAGGGCAATCGGTTACTGAAGAGGATATCCGTCGTTTCGCAAAAACACGGCTGGCTGATTTCAAAGTACCCAAAACGGTACTTATTTTGGATGAAATTCCTAAGGGGGCGACTGGTAAGTTGCAACGTATTGGCTTGGCTCAGAAACTAGGACTTGGAAAGTCTGAGAATTCAATCCATGGGACTGGCACATGAAAATTGCCATTCTGGAAGACTATCAGGACGCAGTGCGTCATCTTCCTTGTTTTTCTTTACTTCGTGGGCATGAAGTAGACGTTTTTACTAAGCCTATGACTTCAGAGGAAATGGTACGCCTGCTCTTTCCTTACGAGGCTTTCGTGTTGATTCGTGAGCGCACACGAATAGATGAGGTCTTGCTAAGTCAGTTACCTCAGTTGCGTGTCATTTCTCAGACGGGGAAGCTCAGTGGTAATGTCGATGTAAGTGCAGCACAGCGCCGCGGTGTTGCACTTTTAGAAGGCGTTGGAGACCCCACGGCGCCAGCAGAATTGAGCTGGGCATTACTTATGTCCGCCTATCGTCGTATTCCTCAGTATGTTTCAAACCTGAAAGAAAACCGGTGGCAATGCACGGCGTTAGAGAGTGCTCATAACACCATTGGGAGAGCGCTTAAAGGCGATGTCCTAGGTGTTTGGGGTTACGGCAAGATTGGCCAACGAGTTGCTTGCTATGCGCGTACATTTGGTATGGATGTCATAGTGTGGGGAAGCGAAGAGAGTCGATTGCGAGCGCTTTCAGATGGATACCAGGCAGCGCAATCGAAAGACGCTTTCTTTTCAGGGGCTGACGTTGTGACTTTACACCTGAGGCTCACCGAGTCTACGCGTGGACTGGTTCAAGCTAGCGACCTAGCATCTATGAAACCTACAGCTTTACTTTTGAATACGAGTCGGGCTGAACTTATAGCATCAGGGGCACTGCTTGAAGCACTCAGAAAAGGACGGCCAGGTTTTGCTGCGTTGGATGTATTCGAAAAGGAACCTCTCGGAGCAAATGATCCTCTCTTAAGAATGCCTAACGTAGTTGCCACACCTCATCTTGGCTACGTTGAACAGAAAAGTTACGAGTACTACTTTGCTGCTGCTTTCCGAAACTTAGTTGAATTTGCAAATGGTGCGAGATCTAATACTGCACATTAGTTTCCAGATTATCTAACTACAAGACTATTAATTTGATAGGAGGAGAGTATGGCAAGCTGGCGAGATATACGAATTATTAGTAAGGCCGAGATGATGACAAGAGTTGCACGATTCAAAAGGCTCAAGGGCTCTGATGGAGGACTTCCTGATAGCCCCTTGCCAGAATCTAAGCGTAAGCTCTTTGCTGTCATTGGTTTCCAACCTCCTAAGAAAAGCAATAAGGCGACCACCTCGCCAGTGGGAGATGATTCATCGGCAATGCCAGCTATTCCAATTTCTGAGGGTTTTAATTTGGGATATTGCAAAGCTAAGCCTGGGTGTGGTCCTCTTATGCATAATCACGACACTAATGAGACCTTTATTGCGTTAACTGGGAAATGGCGCTGTGAGTGGAATGAAGGGAAAGACAAGAAATTCGTGGACCTAAATCCTTACGACGTTATCTCGGTGCCGCCTGGTTGCGCACGACGTTTTATAAATATCACTAAAGATGAACCAGATACTGAACACCTTTTAATGTTTGTCATTTCGGGAGATGCTCCTCGGGCAGAGTTTCCGCCCCTGGCCATGAGACGCTGCGAAGAGTTTGCCAAGTCAATGTGTAGTCTCCCACTAAATTAAGACATTGGGGATGCGGAATTTTCTGTTGTTTGGCAGTATTTAACGACAGGAGGTTTTGTATGAAGAAAGCGCGATTCACACCAAGATTAGGCTTTTCACTAAATTACCTATGTTGAAATTAAACCATTCTTATCGCCGTGAAGGCGGAAAACGGATGAGTTTATTTGGAGGTGTCAACTCTTAGGTTTCTTGAGGTCGTTGATCCAAGGGCCTTGATCCATGGCCCTTGGTCAGTGTAACTTTGACTTCATGGAAACCAACACCACATGCACCACGTATCTCAAGCACCAGAAGCAGCCTTGCGGCAAACCTGTTGTCCCCGGTAAGACCAAGTGCCGTGGTCATGGGGGCTTGAGCACCGGCCCAAGGACCACAGAAGGGATTGCGAAGCTTTCTGCCCTGAAGACCGTCCACGGCC
>Ga0181607_10001653_pt1 | contig 19856 bp, 19 predicted proteins | sample 041ome_9_FD_132420 | JGI IMG/M metagenome (GOLD analysis project Ga0181607, IMG submission 132420) | Coastal salt marsh microbial communities from the Groves Creek Marsh, Skidaway Island, Georgia - 041413US metaG (megahit assembly) | ecosystem: Environmental > Aquatic > Marine > Intertidal zone...
GCCAGCTGCGCAAGCGCTATCGCGGCACCATTTGGTTGGCTGTTTTTTTTATGGCCATCCCGCTAAGCGTGCCCTTGATAAACCTTGTCATCCCGATTTTGGGCGCCGCCAACTTTACCCATATTTATCATGGACTTATAAAAAAGGGCTGATAAAAAAGGGCTGATAAAAAAGGCGGGCCGCAACGCCCGCCTTTTGCAGTGCCACCCATGTGCAATGGCTTAGCCCGCCTGCGGGCCCATGCGGTGGAACAGGTCAATATCGCGCACCGTGACGAAACCGCCCAGAATGATCGTGGCCAAAATCGCCCAAACCACCCCAGCCGCCACCGTGGTGATCAGTGCTTTTTTCTTCAGGTTATGCACCTCTGGGCTGCTGGCATGGGTGCCGGGCACCACATGGCCCACGTCACCTTGGGTTTGCAGGCGAATGGGGATGACAATGAGAAATGTCAAAAACCACAGCACTGCATACAGAACGATCCCCGAGGTGATACCCATTATACCTGCTCCAACTCGACCAAGCAGCCGTTGAAATCTTTGGGGTGCAAGAACAACACTGGCTTGCCATGGGCACCGATTTTCGGCTCGCCCGTGCCCAAAACGCGGGCGCCGGTGGATTGCAGATGGTCGCGCGCGGCGATGATGTCATCCACCTCGTAGCAGACATGGTGAATGCCGCCTGCCGGGTTTTTTTCCAGAAATCCGGTGATGGGCGAGTTTTCCCCCAAAGGATAAAGCAGCTCGATCTTGGTGTTGGGCAGTTCGATAAACACAACAGTCACGCCGTGATCTGGTTCGTCCTGCGGCGCGCCCACTTTGGCGCCGAGGGCGTTTTTATATTGGGCCGATGCCGCCTCTAGGTCGGGCACGGCGATGGCGACATGGTTCAAACGTCCGATCATGGCGGTTCCTCCGGTATGGTTTCTATATGGTTATGCGTGCCGGGCAAAAAAAGGGCAAGCGACAGGGCGCCGCGGCTGGCTTAACCAAGCATTAGGCATGTCGCGTCATCTTGGGCCTATCACCGCATTGCACGCCCCAACGGAGGACAAGATGAACGACCGCGAGTTTAGCCCCCTCTCCCAGCCCCTGCCCAGCGCCAACCGCCCCTTGCTGGGCCTGACCATTCTTGCGGTGGAAGACAGCCACCATGCCTGCGAGGCGCTGCGCCTAATTTGCCTGCGATCGGGCGCTAGGCTGCGCCGCGCCGATTGCTTGCGCTCGGCCCGGCGGCATTTACAGGTGTATCGCCCCGCGGTGCTGATTGTGGATCTGGGCCTGCCCGATGGATCGGGGCTGGAATTGATCGCAGATCTGCAAAACGCCCGCCCCCGCATTGGCGCCATTTTGGCCACATCTGGCGATAGCGCGCAATGTGGTGCCGCCCGCGCTGCCGGGGCGGATGGGTTTTTGCCAAAACCGCTGGGTTCGGTGGCCAGTTTCCAAGAAACCGTGCTGGGCCTTTTGCCCGCCGACCGCCAGCCCATGGGCCCCAGACGGTTGCCAGACGAGGTGCTGCACCCCGACCCCATCGCCTATGGCGATGATATGGCCCATGCCTTGGTGCTGCTGGGCAATACCGAGGCGGCATCGACGCTGGATTATGCGCTGCAATTTCTGGCCAGCGTGGCCCATAATGCCCAAGACACACCGCTGATGGATCTATGCACAAAGGCGCAAACCCTGCGCCGCAGCCGGGCCCCTGCGCCCACCATTCAGGCTGCGCTGGCGCGGCTGGCCGCCGCCGTGCGCGAGCGCCAAGACTGCCGCGCCGCGATTTAAACAAAACGGCCAGCCCCAATTCTGGGACCGGCCGTAGCTGCCTTAGCCGGGCGCCTTACTGATTTTGCGGAATAAGGCGCAGGCCCAGTTCCATCAGCTGTTCGGCGCTGGGGTCGCTGGGTGCGTTCATCATCAGATCTTCGGCGCGCTGGTTCATCGGGAACATGATCACCTCGCGGATGTTTTGCTCGTCTGCCAACAACATCACCATCCGGTCGATGCCAGCCGCGCAACCACCATGCGGGGGGGCGCCATATTGGAACGCATTCACCATACCGCCAAAGCGCTTGCGCACCTCGTCTTCGCCATAACCGGCCAATTCAAAGGCCTTGATCATGATGTCCAGCTTGTGGTTGCGGATGGCCCCCGAAATCAGCTCGTAGCCGTTACAGGCCAGATCGTATTGGAACCCCAACACTTTCAGCGGGTCGCCTGCCAGCGCGTCCAGCCCACCTTGGGGCATGGAAAACGGGTTATGGCTGAAATCAACACGCCCCGATTCCTCGTCCGCCTCGTACATCGGGAAATCCACGATCCAGGCAAAGGCAAAGCGGTCTTTGTCGGTCAGGCCCAATTCCTCGCCAATCACCGTGCGCGCCTTGCCCGCCACCCGTTCAAAGGCCGCCGGTTTGCCGCCTAGGAAAAACGCCGCATCGCCCACGCCCAACCCCAGTTGCTGGCGGATCGCCTCGGTGCGTTCGGGGCCAATGTTTTTGGCCAAGGGGCCTGCGGCCTCCATCGTGCCATCGGTTTCGCGCCAGAAAATATAGCCCATCCCCGGCAGGCCCTCTTTTTGGGCAAAAGCGTTCATGCGGTCGCAGAATTTGCGGCTGCCGCCCGTGGGCGCGGGAATGGCGCGAATTTCGGTGCCCTCTTGCTCTAACAATTTGGCAAAAATCGCAAAGCCAGAGCCGCGGAAATGTTCTGACACATCCTGCATCTTGATGGGGTTGCGCAAATCGGGCTTGTCGGTGCCATACCACAGCGCCGCATCGGCATAGGAAATCTGCGGCCAGCTTTCCGGGGCATCCACGCGGCGGCCACGGCCAAATTCTTCGAACACGCCCGCCATCACCGGCGCAATCGTGTCAAACACGTCTTGCTGGGTGACAAAGGACATTTCCAAATCAAGTTGGTAAAAATCGGTGGGCGAACGGTCTGCGCGCGGATCTTCGTCGCGGAAACAGGGCGCGATCTGGAAATATTTGTCAAAACCAGACACCATGATCAGCTGCTTAAACTGCTGCGGTGCCTGCGGCAGGGCATAAAACTTGCCCGGGTGCAGGCGCGAGGGCACCAGAAAATCGCGCGCGCCTTCTGGGCTAGAGGCGGTGATGATCGGGGTCTGAAATTCGCGAAACCCCTTGTCCCACATGCGCCGCCGGATCGAGGCCACCACATCCGAACGCAACACCATGTTGCGCTGCATGCTTTCGCGGCGCAGGTCCAAATAGCGATAGCGCAGGCGCGTTTCCTCTGGGTAATCTTGGTCTCCAAACACCATCAGCGGCAATTCGGCGGCACTGCCCAACACCTCGATATCGCGGATGAAAATTTCCACCTCGCCTGTGGGCAGTTTGGGGTTCACCAATTCTGGGTCGCGCGCCTTTACCTCGCCGTCGATGCGAATGCACCATTCGCTGCGCACCTTTTCCACCGCCGAGAAAGCCGCGCTGTCGGGGTCACACAACACCTGCGTAATTCCATAGTGGTCGCGCAGATCGATAAACAAGATCCCCCCGTGGTCGCGCACACGGTGCACCCAGCCTGACAGGCGAACATTCTGTCCGACGTGGTCCTTGGTCAACTCGGCGCAGGTGTGGCTGCGAAAGGCGTGCATGGCGTGATCCTTTTGGGCATGTGCATATGGAAGGTCCGCGCCGATACACCGTGACTGGGCATCAAAGTCAAGGGGCGCGCGCATTTGCGCGCCATAATGGGCTGAAATACAGGGCCTATGGCGCGCGGCAGCCGCGAATATCCACCGCCTGCCCATCTTCGGCCAAGACCGTCAGCCGCAGCGCCGAACGATCCAGCACAAAAGCCCCCCCCGCCAGATGCATCATCTGGGTCGTGGCGCGCAGCATGGGGCCGTTGCGCTGCAATTCGGCCTCGGCCACCCATACATCGGGGTCGGCGGTTTCTACCACCACCGCAGCAATACCCGGCAGGCGGGGCACGGCCAGCGCAGCGCGCAGCTCCATCCCTTGGCCCGTGGGCATGATATCGCATGTTACATCCTTGATGCCCAAATCGGCAGCCGCCACAGGGCGGTCGCGCAGCGCCGCTTGCACCAACGGGTCGGGCTGGCCCGTGGCGGGCAGCACCGCATCCAGCCGCAGATCAACCGGCACACAAATTTGGTTGCAAATGCCCAGCTGCACATGCCCACGCAGCCGTATCTCGGCGCCGGCACGCTGCGGTGTAATCGCCAAGGGCAGCACCAATTCGCGCTTATACCCGATCGAGCGCATGCCGTTCAGCCAAAACACCCGTGGTGTGGGCCATTCAGGGGCAACGGCTGCGATATTTTGCGAAGCTGACCAATCAAACAGCGGCGGAATGCCCGCGTCACCCGGCGCGCGCCAATAGGTTTTCCACCCATCCGCCAACTGCAGGCGCAGCCCGGCCATATGCTGGCCATTGTCCATGCGCCAGCCGGGTAAAACCTGCACAGTCACATTCTGCGCATAGGGGTTGGCGCGCAGCCCATTGGCCACGCAGAGCAACATCAAAAGACAGGCGGCAAATTTTTTCATATCGCCTTGATGGGGCAATTCGCGATGAAATCCAAGTCACGTTCGGGCGATCTGCCCGTACCCCATGCGCGCCCCCTTGCCCTACCCTAGCAGTTTGGCCATTCTGCGTGAAAGGACACAAAACATGCCCCACCCCACGGACACGACATTTGATCTTAGCGGCAAATTGCTGATCGCCATGCCCGGCATGGAAGACGGCCGGTTTGCCAAATCTGTGGTGTTTTTATGCAGCCATTCGGCCGATGGCACGATGGGGTTGATCATCAACAAACCCACCAGCGATGTGCGGCTGGGGCAGTTGTTGGACCAGTTGAACATTGCCCATATCGGCCATGCAGGCCAGCGGCAGGTGTATTTTGGCGGACCAGTCGAGCCGGGGCGCGGCTTTGTGCTGCATTCCACCGATTTCACCTCGGAATTCGAGGGGCTGAACCCCAGTGCAGGGTTTGGCCTGACCGCCACCCAAGACGTGCTGCAGGCCTTGGCACAGGGGCATGGCCCCGCGCAGGCCATTGTCAGCCTTGGCTATTCTGGCTGGGGGCCCGGGCAGCTAGAGAGCGAGATTGCCGATAACAGCTGGCTCAGCTGCGATGCCAGCCCCGCGCTGGTGTTTGAAACCCCAGATGCCGCCAAATGGGAGGCCGCATTGAACAGCATGGGCGTTGGCGCGCTGTCGCTTTCGGCCGCCGCCGGGCGGGCCTGAGTGCGCAAAGCCCACAACGCCTGTGTTGCCCCGCAGCCGCCACAGCCCTATAAGGCGGGCAAGATATGACGGGCGATCAGCAAGGAACACCGCATTGAGCTTTTCCAAACAGCACCTTCTGGGAATCGAGCCGCTGGCCCCCGCCGAAATCACCGAGATTTTGGATCTAGCCGACCAATATGTCAGCTTGAACCGCAACGAACATAAGCACGCCGATGTCCTGCGCGGGTTGACGCAAATCAACATGTTCTTCGAAAACTCGACCCGCACGCAGGCCAGTTTTGAACTGGCGGGCAAGCGGCTGGGCGCGGATGTCATGAATATGTCGATGCAGGCCAGCAGCATCAAAAAGGGCGAAACCCTGATCGATACAGCGCTCACGCTGAACGCCATGCACCCTGATTTGCTGGTGGTGCGCCACCCCCATTCGGGGGCCGTGGATTTGCTGGCGCAAAAGGTAAATTGCGCCGTGCTCAACGCCGGCGACGGCAAACACGAGCACCCCACCCAAGCCCTGCTAGATGCCCTGACGATCCGCCGTGCCAAGGGCAGGCTGCATCGCCTGTCGGTGGCCATTTGCGGCGATATCGCCCACAGCCGCGTGGCCCGCTCGAATATCATTTTGCTTGGGAAAATGGAAAACCGCGTGCGGTTGGTTGGCCCCCCCACCTTGATGCCCACGGGCATTGCCGATTTGGGCGTAGAGGTGTTCGAAGATATGCGCGAGGGGCTGCAAGATGTTGATGTGGTGATGATGCTGCGCCTTCAAAAAGAGCGCATGGATGGCGGCTTTATCCCCTCGGAGAGGGAATATTTCCACCGTTACGGGCTGGATGCGGAAAAGCTGGCCTATGCCAAAGACGATGCCATTGTCATGCATCCCGGCCCGATGAACCGCGGCGTTGAAATCGACGGCACCATCGCCGATGACATCAACCGCTCGGTCATTCAAGAACAGGTGGAAATGGGCGTGGCCGTGCGCATGGCGGCCATGGATCTGTTGGCGCGCAACCTGCGTGCGCGCCGCCAAAGCAGCCAGGCAAAGGGCATGCTGGCATGAGCACGCCGCAGCCCACAGCGCCGCTTTTGGTGCCCGCGGGCGAATACGGTAAATTGCGCGTCATCGCGCTGCCCACAGATCTGGCCCACAGGCTGGCCCCACCCGCAGACTGGCAGCCGCTCTTTGCGGCCTTGGGCGTGGATTATCTGCAAGCGGCTGATATTCAGCTGGTCGATATTGCCGCATTGGGCGACATGACGCTTGGTGACTTTCTGCAAGACGCCTACGAGATTGGCCCCGAACAGCTGGCGCCGGTGGCTACGAAGATACAGGCACAATCGGGGTATGTGGTGTTGCTGCGCTCGGGCGCCTTTGGCGGGCGGGCCCAGCAGATGGTGTTGCAAGACGGGGTTAGGTTGGTGGCATTTTTATCAGAACCGGGGCCCGGCCCCTTGGCCTTTGGGCCGCTGCCTGCGGCGGGTGCCGCCGGGCATTTGGCGGGGCCCACCCGCCCCATACCAAGCAATGCCGCCATTTTGGGGCGCGTGGCAACGGTGGCCTTGCTGGTGATTTTCGCCCTAACCGCCCTCATGGTTTGGGTGGCAGGATGAGCGCGCCCATGGCCATTTTCACCGCCGATCGCGGCGCCTATATCCGCGATCATGCCTGGATGGCCGCGGGCGCCATGGCGCTGGGCATGGCCGCGCTATGGGCCATCGGCAACCCCCATATCTGGACAGGCGCCGTGGGCGGCTTGGCCGCCATCGTGCTGCGCGGGGCCTATCTGGCCAGCGAGCAGCTGGCCGATACATGGCAGTTGCACGCAGACCATATCACCGGCCCCGGCGGGCGCCATGTGGCGCTGGCAGACATCGCCCAGATCAACACGCTGGGCAGCGCCGTGCAGATCATCACCCAAAGCGGCGACAAGCATCTGATCAAATACCAATCCGATCGCAGCGCCACCAAAGACCGCATTCAAGCGGCCTGCCAGCAGGCCCGCCATGGCTAGGCTGCGCCCCCAAAACCCCGATTTCGCCAGCTACCTGCAACCGGGCGAGGCGCTTGTGGCGGTGCAGTTCCCCTCGTTTCGTCAATATGTGCGCCGCGAATTGGTGGTTTTGGCCCTTACCTTTTTGCTGGCGCTACCGGTGATCGTTTATCTTGCAGATCCGCTGGCATGGTTAATCTTGCCCTTCGTGCTGCTGACCGATCTTTTTGTGCTAGACACGTTCACCGACTGGCAGCGCCAGCGCAACATGGTCTGGCTGATCACCAATCGCCGCCTGATCGAGATAGACCGCACCGACCCGCTGGACCCAAAGCAGATGTATCTGGCCGAAATTACCCGCCTGCGCGCCATGGTTTTTTGGCGGCTGATGGTGGTGGATTGCAACGCCCAAGTTATTGATATCGGCTATCCCCATGATATTGGGCAGCTGCGTGCACAGTTGTCGGCCGGGGCGGGGGGGGGCTTAAGCAAACCGGGCGCAGACCGCCCTTGCCCGCAACCGGGCGCCAATGATAACCGCAGCGGGCGGCACAAAGACCCGGCACAAAGGATCGCACCATGCGCATAGACGTTTTCACAAATGCCCAGATCATCGACCCAGAGGCGGGCAGCGTCACCTTGGGGGCGCTGGCCATCCGCGATGGCGTGATCATGGGGCATGGCGCAGATCTAAGCCTGCCAAAGGGGGCCAATATCATCGATTGTGGCGGCAAATTTCTGGCGCCCGGCCTGATTGATATCGGCGTCAAGGTCTGCGAACCGGGCGAGCGGCACAAAGAATCCTACCGCTCGGCCGGGCTGGCGGCGGCTGCAGGCGGGGTGACCACCATGGTCACGCGCCCCGATACCACGCCCGTGATTGACACACCCGAAACGCTGGAGTTCGCCGCGCGCCGCGCCGCCGAGGCAGCCCCGGTGCGCGTGTTGCCAATGGCCGCCCTGACCAAGGGCCAAGAGGGCCGCGAGATGACCGAGATCGGGTTTTTGCTGGATGCCGGTGCCGTGGCCTTTAGCGATTGTGACCATGTCACCACCAACACCAAGGTGCTGTCGCGCGCCCTGACTTATGCGCGCAGCTTGGGCGCCTTGGTAATATTGCACCCCCAAGAGCCGGGCCTGTCGCAAGGCGCCGCCGCCACCAGTGGCAAATTTGCCAGCCTGCGCGGCCTGCCCGCCGTAAGCCCCATGGCCGAGCGTATGGGCCTTGACCGCGATATCGCCCTGATCGAGATGACGGGCGCTGCGGTGCATTTCGACCAGATCACCACCGCCCGCGCCCTGCCCGCGCTGGAACGGGCCAAGGCCAATGGGCTGAACGTGACCGCGGGCACCTCGATCCATCATCTCACGCTGAACGAGCTGGACGTGGCCGATTACCGCACGTTTTACAAGCTAAAGCCGCCCCTGCGCGCCGAAGACGACCGCCAAGCCACGGTCGATGCGCTGCGGCGCGGGGTGATCGACATCATCAGTTCGATGCACACGCCGCAAGACGAAGAATCAAAACGCCTGCCCTTTGAAGAGGCCGCCAGCGGCGCAGTGGCGCTGCAAACGCTGCTGCCTGCCGCGCTGCGCCTGTATCATTCGGGCGATTTGACCTTGCCCCAGCTGTTTGCCGCGCTGGCGTTGAACCCCGCGCGCCGGTTGGGCCTGCCCCAGGGGCGGTTGGCGGCGGGCGCCCCGGCAGATTTGATCGTGTTTGATGCCAACGCCCCCTTTGTGATGGATCGCTTCACCTTGCTGTCGAAATCAAAAAACACCCCCTTTGATGGCGCGCGCATGCAGGGCAAGCTGGCCGCAACCTATGTGGGGGGGCGCTGCGTGCATGGGGGGTTGGGCGCATGATTGGGTTGCCTGAAATCACAACCACCCCTGCGCTGTTGGCCCTGTGGGCGGGCTTGGGCTATGCGTTGGGGTCTGTGCCCTTTGGTCTGGTGATGGCGCGGCTGTTTGGCTTGGGCGATTTGCGCAAAATCGGATCGGGAAATATCGGCGCCACCAATGTGCTGCGCACCGGCAACAAACTGGCCGCCGCGCTGACGCTTTTGGGGGACGCTGGCAAGGCAGGGCTGGCGGTGCTGCTTGCGCGGGTCTTTGCCGGCGAAGATGCCGCGCAATTGGCTGGTTTGATGGCCTTTGCCGGCCATTGCTACCCAGTTTGGCTGGGCTTTCGCGGCGGCAAGGGTGTGGCCACGTTTTTGGGCATGATGTTGGCGCTGAACCCCGTGTTGGGCGCCGCGCTTTGCGCCACATGGCTGGCCATTGCCGGGGTGGTGCGCATTTCATCGGCATCGGCCTTGGGGGCGGCGGCGCTGTCGCCGCTTTGGGCGTGGGGCTTGGGCCAGCCGCAGTTGGCGGGCTTGGCCTTGGCGCTGGCGGCCTTGGTATTTTGGACACACCGCGCCAATATCGCGCGGATCTGGGCCGGAACCGAGCCAAAGGTTGGCCGCAAATAGCACCCGCGCCTTAGCGGCCCATCGCCTGCCCTTCGCGGCGCGGATCTGCCGCGCCCAGCCAGCCCGTGCCATCAGGGGTGCGCGAAATCACGTGCAGGCCAGAATTCAGCGGCCCTATCTTTACCTCGTATCCCAAGGCCTGCAACGGGGCGGCCATGGCCTCGGCGGCGGTGCCCTGTTCCAGCTCGAATGTGCCAAAGCGGTTTAGCATATGCGGCATCGCCACGGCCTGCGCAGGCCCCATGCCCCAATCCAGCATCGCCACCAAGGTATTGGCCACGAACGGAATAATCCGGCTGCCCCCCGGGCTGCCCAAAATCAGCACCGGCACGCCCTGCCGCAGCACGATCGTGGGCGCCATAGACGAACGCGGCCGCTTACCCGGTGCCACCGCATTGGCAATGGCGCGCCCATCTTGATGGCTGCGAAACGAGAAATCCGTCAGCTCGTTATTCAACAAATATCCGCGCACCATCACCCGGCTGCCAAAGCCATTTTCGATGGTGCTGGTCATCGACAGCGCGTTGCCATAGCCATCGACGATCGAGATATGCGTGGTCGAGGGCAGTTCCAGCGCCTGATCATCGGCCCAATTCAGGCTGTGTTGAAACCGCGGCTGTCCGGGCTGCACCTGTTCGGGGGCCAAGGCCTGCGGGCCCACCATCAGCCCCGCGCGCGCCTGCAGATAGGCAGGCTCTAGCATGCCTTGGGCGGGCACGGGCACAAAATCGCTGTCGGCCACATAACGCCCCCGATCGGCAAAGGCCAAACGACTGGCATCGCCCATCCGCCGCCATGCCTGCACATCTGTGGGCGGTGGCAGCGCCGGGCCTTGGGCCAAGGTGCCCAAAATCTGCCCCACCGCCAAGGCCCCCGAACTGGGCGGGCCCATGCCGCAAATCTCGTGCCCGCGGTAGGGCAGGCAAAGGGGGCTGCGGTCTTTCACGCGGTAGATGGCCAGATCCAAGGGCGCCAATAGCCCCGCAGGGCTGGCGCCCTGCACCGCAGCCACGATATCGCGCGCGATGGCGCCGGTATAAAAAGGCGCCGCCCCTTCGCGGGCCAAAAGGCGCAAGCTGGCTGCATAGTCGGGGTTTTTCAACCGCGCACCCGCAGCCAAAGGCTGGCCATCGGGCACAAAATACCGCGCGGTGCCCGGCTGGCTGGCCAAACGCGCCGCATCGCGCGCCACCGCCGCGGCCAAGCGCGGCGATACGGAAAACCCATCTTCCGCCAGCGTGATTGCCGGTTGAAACAGCCCCGCCCAATCTGCCTGGCCCCAGCGGCGGTGCGCCTCGGCCAGCAAGGCGGGCGTGCCCGGCACCCCCACCGAGCGCCCCCCGACCACCGCATCGAAAAACCCCATCGGCGTGCCATCGGGGTGCTGAAACAGCCGCGGGGTGGCCGCCAGAGGCGCGGTTTCGCGCCCATCCAGCGTGGTGATCTGGCCGCTTGCAGCATCAAACCACAGCAAAAACGCCCCACCGCCCAAGCCCGAGCTTTGCGGCTCGACCAGCCCCAAAACCGCCTGCACCGCCACCATGGCATCGGCCGCTGTGCCACCTTGCGCCAGCACATCGGCACCTGCCTGCGCGGCCAAAGGATGGGCGGCCACCACCATATACTGCGCCGCCTGCACCTGCGCGACATCGGCTACCGGGGCTTGGCCCCATTCGGGCGCCACCGCATCAGTGGCCTGCTGGCCCCACAACGGCGTGGCCAACAGCGCCAGCAATCCTGCCCACAGCCCCCGCATGGCCCGGCCTACAACATGGCCGGCACCACCTGATCGGGCGGGCGATGGCCATCGGCAAAGGTTTTGATATTGATGATCACTTTCTCGCCCATCTCGACACGCCCCTCGCGGGTGGCTGAGCCCATATGCGGCAACAACACCACATTGGGCAATTCGCGCAGCCGTGGGTTTACGTCGTGGCCATGTTCGTAAACATCCAGCCCCGCACCGGCAATCTCGCCCGCGCGCAGGCCGCGCGTCAGGGCGTTTTCGTCGATCACCTCGCCACGGCTGGTGTTGACGATCACTGCGTCTGGCTTGATCAGTTTTAACCGCCGGGCGTTCATCAAATGAAAGGTCGAGGGGGTATGCGGGCAGTTGATCGAAATCACATCCATCCGCGCCACCATTTGATCCAGGCTTTCCCAATACGTGGCCTCTAGCGCCTCTTCGGTCTCGGCGCGCAGGCGGCGGCGGTTGTGGTAATGGATCTGCATACCAAAGGCACGCGCACGCCGGGCCACGGCCTGCCCAATGCGCCCCATGCCCAAAATGCCCAAGCGCCGCCCGCCAACGCGCGCCCCCAACAGGCTGGTGGGCGACCACCCTTGCCATTGCCCCTGTTGCATCATTGCCAAACCTTCGGGGATACGGCGCGTGACCGCCAAAATCAGCGCCATGGTCATATCGGCGGTGTCATCTGTCAGCACACCGGGGGTGTTAGAGACCAAAACACCCCGCTGGCGGGCGGTTTGCACGTCGATATTGTCAACGCCCGCGCCATAGTTGGCGATCAATTTCAGCTGCGGGCCTGCCTGCCCCAACATGCCTGCATCGATCTGATCGCCGATGGTGGGCACCAAAACATCGGTGCTTTGCATGGCTTCTACCAACTCTTGGCGGGACATCGGCGTATCATCATCGCGCAAGCGCACGTTGAACAACTCTTTCATCCGGGTCTCGACGACCTCGGGCAAGCGTCGCGTGACAACCACACTCAGACGTTGTGACGGCATTCGATCCTCCCACATCTTTTCAAATCAGGCTTTCGCTGGCATGGTGGCGGATGAATGAACGGGGCACAAGAACCCCAGCCGAAAAACTGGGCTTGAGCGAAAGCAAAACCATATGAATGCGACGATATTCAGTGCCCTTTTGTGCCTGTTGATGGCCAGCACCGGCGTGGTCATGGCGCAAGAGCGGGGGCCAGTGACCAACTTGCCATTGCCGCGTTTCGTGTCGATGCGCGCAGCCGAGGCCAATGTGCGCCGCGGCCCCTCGCTGACCCACCGCATAGACTGGGTTTTCAAGCGCCGCGACATGCCTGTTGAAATTACCGCAGAATATGGCCATTGGCGCCGTATCCGCGACCACGATGGCGCAGGCGGCTGGGTGCACTATTCGCTGCTGTCAGGCGCGCGCACGGCATTGGTGACACAAAATATGCTGGCCCTGCGCGCCCGCCCCGAGGCCGATGCCAAACTGCAAGCCCAGCTAGAGGCCGGGGTGGTCGCCCGGATCGAAGAGTGCCGCCCAATCTGGTGCCGCCTGTCGGTCGAGGGGCACGAGGGCTGGGCAGAAAAAACCAGCTTTTGGGGGGCAAAGCCCGGCGAAACCTTCGAGTAACGCCACAGCACAAGAATCAGCGCAGCCATTGGGTGCCAGAACCGCCCGGATCAGGGGCCAAATCTGCCACCGCCCTGCAGCGCAGCGCGCCCCCACCCCCCAGCAAAAACAGGGGCTGCAAAAAGAAACGCAAGCAGATGCATTTTTTCGCAATTCCACACTTGAACCTGCGAAAACAACCGAGTAATCAACACGCCACGTTGGGGTGTAGCCAAGTGGTAAGGCAACGGTTTTTGGTACCGCGTACCGTAGGTTCGAATCCTACCACCCCAGCCACTTTTTCCTGAAATCGACACCCCACAGATGCACCCATCACAGGTGCACCGAATAGGGTTTGGTTGAGGCTTTGGTTGGCCCATGCAAAACCATGCCCGCCACGGGCCGTGCCAATGGCGGGTGCCCGGCGCAGGCCCGGGCCGATTTGGGGCTTTGCTATTGGCTAAGGGCGGTATCCAGCGCGCGGCCCAGTTTTTCGACCAATTCGGCGATTTCAGCTTGGCTGATAATAAAGGGCGGGGCCAAAAGCACGTGATCGCCTTGCACCCCATCAATCGTGCCGCCCATCGGGTAACAGATCAACCCCTCGGCAAAGGCTGCGGCCTTGATCTTGGCATGCAGTTTTCGGCTGGGCGCAAAGGGTGCCTTGGTGTTGCGGTCAGCCACCAGCTCTAGCCCGCGAAACAGGCCGCGCCCGCGAATATCGCCCACATGCGGATGCTGGCCAAACGCCGCTTCCAAGGCAGATTGCAGCGCCTCGCCTTTTTGGCGCACCTGTTCTAGAAGATTGTTGTCCTCAATCTCGCTTAGCACCGCATTGGCCGCTGCCGCAGCCATAGCGTGGCCCATATAGGTGTGGCCATGCTGGAAGAACCCACTGCCGGCGGCAATAGCGTCGTAAATACGGCCCTGCACCAACAAGGCGCCAATGGGCTGATACCCCGCGCCAAGCCCCTTGGCGATGGTGATCATATCGGGCGCCACGCCATCCTCGGCGCAGGCAAACAAATGCCCCGTGCGGCCCATGCCGCACATCACCTCGTCAAAGATCAGCAACACGCCATGGGCATCGCAAATTTCGCGGATGCGCTGCAAATACCCCGGCACAGCGGGCACGGCGCCAGCTGTGGCGCCCACCACAGGCTCGGCCACGAAGGCCATGACCGTTTCGGGGCCTAGGCGCTGAATTTCGGCCTCTAGCTCGTTGGCCACGCGTTGCCCATAGGCATGCAGGCTTTCGCCCGGCGCTTGGCCGCGATAGGCATAGCAGGGCGCGATATGGCTGGTTTCGGTCAGCAGCGGCGCAAATTGCGCACGCCGCCATTCGTTGCCCCCCGCCGCCAGCGCGCCCAATGTGTTGCCATGATAGCTTTGGCGCCGCGCAATCACGCGGTGGCGCTGTGGCTGGCCAACCTCCATGAAATATTGCCGCGCCAGTTTCAGCGCCGCCTCTACCGCCTCGGACCCGCCCGAAACGAAATAGGCCCGCGAAATGCCCGCAGGCGCCGCAGCGCACAGCCGATCTGCAAGCCGCTCGGCGGGCTGCGAGGTAAAAAACCCCGTATGCGCAAAAGCCAGCTGATCCAGCTGTGCATGCAGCGCCGCGCGCACCTGCGCGTTGGAATGGCCCAAGCAACTGACCGCCGCCCCGCCCGAGGCATCAAGATAGCGTTTGCCATCTGCATCTATCAGGTAACAGCCCTGCCCCGCCACAGCCACCGGCATGGCGCCCGCGGTAGAACGACCAAAGACATGAGACATCTGCAGCTCCTTAAAAGGCGGGCACGGTTTGGCGCCGCCGTTGCGCAAAGATGACCAGCCCAAGCAACAGCAAGGCCGGGATATAGAATATTTCCTTCGCCGGGCGCGATACCGGCAGTTCCACCCGCGCCATCACCACCGGCTGGTCGCCGTAGAAATCGAAATTTTGGAAAGTTTCGAAAAACGGCGTGCCAACGAATGGCTCGAGCAAGGCGCCGGTGTCGGGGTCGTCCAAATCAAGGCCCGCCGCGCGCAGGCGCGCCACCGGGTCTGCCCCCGCAGGCAGCACCACTGGCACGGTTTGGCGTAGCAGCGTATCGGGCTTGTCAAAATCTGGCCCCTCGATCACCACCCGCAGCTCGTGGCCCGGGGGCAAAAGCGCCAGTTCCGCCACGGCCTGTGGCCCACTGAAATAGGCATAGGGCGGAATGGCGCGATCCAGCCAAAACCCCGGCCGCAACAAGGTCAGCGCCACCAGCAGCAGCGCTGCGGTTTCCCACCAGCGGCTGTGGGTCAGGAAATAGCGCTGTGTGGCGGCTGCAAACAGCAGCATGGCGATGGCCGCAACGATGGCGATGAACACAGCGCGCAGCGGCCCCACATCGATCAACAACAGTTCGGTGTTGAAGATAAACAAAAATGGCAGCAACGCGGTGCGAATATCATAGGCAAAGCCCTGAATGCCGGTTTTGATCGGATCGCCCTGCGATATGGCCGCCGCCGCAAAGGCCGCCAAGCCAACAGGCGGCGTGTCATCGGCCAGAATGCCAAAATAGAACACAAACAAATGCACCGCCACCAAGGGCACCACCAGCCCCGATTGCGCCCCCACCTGTACGATGACCGGCGCCATCAGCGACGAAACAACAATGTAATTGGCCGTGGTGGGCAGGCCCATGCCCAAAATCAGGCTCATGACCGCCACCAAAAGCAGCATGGCCATCAGGTTGCCACCAGACAAAAACTCGACGAATTCGCCAATCACCTGATGCGCCCCGGTCAGCGACACGGTGCCCACAATCACCCCCGCGGCCCCCGTGGCCACGCCGATACCAATCATGTTGCGCGCACCCGCGATCATGCCTTGGAAAAACTCTGCCCCACCGCGGGCAAACCCCGCCCGCCATGCAGGCTGGCCCCGCAACGCCCCTTTCAGCGGATGTTGTGTCAGCACGATCACAATCATCACGCTGGTGGCCCAAAAGGCCGACAGGCTAGGCGACAGGCGCTCGACCATGATGTTCCATACCAGCACCACGATGGGCAAAAGAAAATGCAGCCCCGTTACCGCCACGCTGCCGGGGCGGGGCAGCGGCTGGTCTGGGTCCAGCTCGGCTGGTAGATCGGGGAATTTTGCCGCGATGGCAATCAGCACCAAATAGGCCAGCGCCACCACCAGCGCACCGGGCGCCGGCAGCAGCCCCTGCGCCCAGCCCAGCGCAAATTTCACCCCAAAGGCCAGCGCCGCCATGGCCAAAAAGCCAAAAAGCGCCCCCGACAAGCGCCGCAGCAGCCCATGGCGGGCTGGCACGCGGGCCACGCCCTGCAGGCCCAGCTTCAGCGCCTCAAGGTGCACGATATAAATCAGCGCCAGATAGGAAATTGCGGCGGGCAAGATCGCGTGTTTGATCAATTCAGGATAGCTGACGCCAGTGAATTCCGAGATCAAAAACGCCGCCGCCCCCATCACCGGCGGGGTCAATTGCCCGTTGGTAGAGGATGCCACCTCGACCGCGCCGGCGCGTTCGGCGCTAAAGCCCGTGCGCTTCATCAGCGGTATGGTAAACGTGCCCGTTGTCACCACATTGGCGATGGACGAGCCAGAATACAGCCCCGACGCCGCAGAAGCCACCACAGCCGCCTTGGCAGGCCCCCCGCGCAAATGGCCCAAACCGGCAAAGGCCAGCTGCACAAAGTAATTGCCAGCCCCCGCTTTTTCCAAAAACGCGCCAAAAAGCACGAATAAAAAGATCATCGAGGCGGCAACGCCCAGCGCCACGCCGAAAACGCCCTCGGTTTGCATCCAGTAGTGCCACAGCGCCTTGCCAAACGAGGCGCCTTTCCACTGAATGGCCTCGGGCAGCATGGGGCTGTGGCCAAAAAAGACATACAGAACAAAGACCGAGGCCACGATCACCAACGGCAAGCCCAAGGCGCGATAGACCGCAATGCCAAGGCTTAGCATCCCCATGACAGACACCACCAAATCAGTGGCTGTGGGCAGGCCCGCCCTGTCGGCAATGGCAGATTTGTTGATCAACAAATACAAACAGCTTCCCGCGCCCATCAGCGCCAAGACCCAATCAAACGCGGGCACGCGGGCGCGCTGCGCGGGGCTGTTTTTGAACAAAGGAAAGGCAATCATCGCCAAAACCAGCGCAAAGGCCAGATGGATTTGGCGCATTTCGTGGTTGTTGAACACGAGGTTCACACCCAGATTTTGGCTTAGCCAAAAGGGCACCGCCGAGGCCATATAAAGCTGAAAGGCCGACCAGCTGAACGCCAGCGTCAAAAACACCCGCGCCGCCCAACCATGCGGCGTGCGGGCGCCGGTTTCTACCGTTGCCACCAGTTCTTCTGCCGCGCTTTGTGCCTTGGCCATAAAGCCCCCTTTCCAAAAGGCCCCGCGGATATGCCGCGGGGCCTGTCAGTTTTGCCAGGTGGCCCGGCTTATTTCCAGCCGCGTTCTTTGTAGTATTTCATCGCACCATCATGCAAAGGCGCCGAGAGACCATCGGAAATCATTTCCGCCTCTTTCAACGCCGAGAAGGCAGGGTGCAGCTTTTTGAAATCTTCAAAGTTTTCAAAGACCGCTTTGACCACGGTATAGACCACTTTTTCCGAAACATCGGTCGAGGTGACAAAGGTGGCGCCCACACCAAAGGTGGTGGTTTCGCCATCTGTGCCCTTATAGGTGCCGCCCGGAATCGTGGCCACGCGGTAGAAGGGGTTTTCGGCCACCAGCTTGTCGATCGGGGCGCCTGCCACCGATACCAACGATACGTCACAGGTGGTTGCGGCCTCGGTGATGGCGGCGGCGGGGTGGCCGATGGTGTAGATCATCGCGTCGATCTTGCCATCGCACAGCGCCTGCGCCATTTCGCTGCCCTTCAATTCGGCGGCCAGCGCAAAATCGCTCATCTGCATGCCAAAGGCATCCATCACCACTTCCATCGTGGCGCGTTGGCCCGACCCCGGGTTGCCAACGTTCACTTTTTGGCCTTTCAGCGCCTCGAAGCTGTCAATGCCGCTGTCTTTGCGCACCACCAGCGTGAAGGGCTCGGGATGCACCGAGAACACCGCGCGCAGGCCCTCGAATGCGCCTTGGTCGGCAAATTTCGAGGTGCCGTTATAGGCGTGATACTGCCAATCCGATTGCGCCACGCCGAATTCCAACTCGCCCGCGCGCACGGTGTTGATGTTGTAAACCGAGCCGCCAGTGGATTCGACCGAACAGCGAATGCCATGCTCTTTGCGGTCTTTATTCACCAGCCGGCAAATCGCGCCGCCAGTGGGGTAATACACGCCCGTCACACCGCCGGTGCCGATCGAGACAAATTGCTGCTCGGCAAAAGCCGGTGCTGCGGCCAACGCGAATGCGGCGCCAATGGCAAAGCTTGTCAGTTTCATCGTGGTCCTCTCTGCTGAATTTGGATTGGTGACTTGGACAATAATACAACTGTGATAGTTTTTGGCATAAAACAATGCAAACGATTTATTTTGCGCATATAGGCCACCAGCCCAAAGCACTGGGCCATGGCCAAAAGGGGGCGAGATGAGCACAGAAGACGCGCTGCAACAGCAGCTGGCCACAGTGGCGCGGGATGCCCCGCCAAAACTGGCCAGCTTTGCCCTGTGGCTGATTGATCATTTGCCAAACGTTGCCTTCAGCTCGATCCGGGGGGTGGCGGCGCAGGCGGGCACCAACCCAAACACCGTGACCCGGCTGGCGCAAAGGCTGGGGTTTGCAGGCTTTGATGCCTTCCGCGCCGAGGTGCGGCAGGCGCTGGCCCCCAGCACCGCCCCCTATGGCCAACGCGCCCAAGCGCTGCGCAATCGCCCCGGCACCGAAATCTGGGATGAGGCGCTGCAAACCAACCTTGAAAACCTTACCAGCTTTTTCCAGCCCAGCGGGCTGACCCGGCTGGAAGACTGCATAGACCCCCTGCTAGGGGCGCGGCGGGTGCATGTGGTGGGGGTGCGCAGCTGCCTAAGCGTGGCGCATTATCTGGCCTATGCCGGCGCCATGGCCTTTGATAATTTTGCCGAATTTCCCGCCATGCCCGGCGCGATCATGGACCAGATGTCTACCACCACCGCAGATGATATCGTGGTGGCCATCACCTATGCCCATTATTCCGCCGAAGTGGTGCGCGCCTGCCAAGTGGCGCGCATGCGCGGCGCACGGGTGCTGGCCATCACCGACAGCCATGCCAGCCCCATTGCCGAAGACGCGTGGCAAGTGCTGAAAATTCCCATGAACGGCCCGCAGCTGATGCCCTCGCTCAGCACGGCATTTGTGGCGGTTGAAGTGTTGCTTGCGGCCATGGCTGCGCGCTCGGACACAGCGGCGGACAACATTGCCAAACACGAGGCGCGGATCCGCGACTATGGCGGCTATATCGCACTGAAATAGCCGCGCCCGTTGACCGTTGGGTTTTGTGGCCCCGCCCCCGCTGCTATGCCTGTTGCAGGGCAAACCCTTCGTCCAGCCAGCCGGTAATGCCGCCTGCCATTATTTTCACCGGCCGCCCCAAATGGGGTGTTGCATTGGGCTTTTAGTTCGCGCCTGCCCTTGGCTGTGTCAATGCACGAAATGCAGCGTGTCAAAGCTGCGGCGCCATTCGGCCACCTGCGGGGCAATGCTGGCATCCCCCAGACCTTGGGCAATCAACCGCGCCAGTTGGGGGGCGTCTTTTTCGGTCATGCCCCAGCGCACCAATTCTGGCGTGCCAAGGCGCAGCCCGTTCAAATCGCCCGCCACCTCGGCCACTGGCAGGCCAATACCACAGGCCAAGAACCC
>Ga0181607_10001659_pt1 | contig 19831 bp, 18 predicted proteins | sample 041ome_9_FD_132420 | JGI IMG/M metagenome (GOLD analysis project Ga0181607, IMG submission 132420) | Coastal salt marsh microbial communities from the Groves Creek Marsh, Skidaway Island, Georgia - 041413US metaG (megahit assembly) | ecosystem: Environmental > Aquatic > Marine > Intertidal zone...
AGGATGCTGTTGCGCTTGCCAATCATGCTGCTGGCGTGGCGGTTGGAAAATCTGGCACTGCGATTGTGTCTCCAGGAGAAGTTCTGGCGCATATGAATCTGTCAAATGCAGTGCTAACGCCAGCCGCGCTGGCGCAAACCTGCCAGAATTGGCGGGCTGGCGGCGACAAAATTGCTTTTGCCAATGGCTGTTTTGATATTCTACATCCCGGCCATATCAGCCTTTTGCGGCACGCCGCGGCAATCGCAGACCGGCTGATCGTTGGGTTGAATAGTGACGCATCGGTGCGCCGCTTGAAAGGCCTTGGGCGGCCGCTGCAATCGACGGCAACGCGCGCAGGTGTGTTAGCTGCGCTTGATATCGTCGATGCGGTGGTAGCGTTCGATGAGGACACCCCAAAAAATCTGATCACCCTGCTGCAGCCAGACTTCATCGTCAAAGGCGGCGATTATAAAGCCGATGACGTTGTTGGCAGCGAGATTGTCAAAGCCCGTGGCGGCAAGGTGATCATTGTGCCCACCCACGCCGCCTATTCAACATCAAAGCTGGCAAACCCTAGCTAGCTGCCGGGCCTTCCCAATTCGGCAATGGCTGGTCACGAAGCAATGCCTCAAACGATTGCAGGCGCTTATATATCGAAATTAATTCGACAATGATCGGCCAACTGCGCACCAAAAATTGCAGTGAGGATTCAACACGACCAAAGGCCCGCACAATTTGCTGCATAACCCCCAAAGTGATGCCGGCCCCGACAATGGTTGGGGCTAGCGCCACATAGGGCACCAAAACACCGGCTTACAAATAGGAAAATTTGGCAACGTCAAAATACATGTAGTGGAAAAACAGCCGAAAATAATTCTTTCGCACCCGGCCAAAAAATTCTGCAACCGTGGGCGGTGTCAGCCGCTCTGGATGGTCTTCAGAAAATACCAGCTCTTTACGATAAGCCGCTTCGACAACCTGATTGTTAAATTCCAGCCCGGGCAGCTTTATGCCCACCGCGGCCAAAACAACCGTGCCAAATAAGGCAAAAATCACTGCCACATAAACAAGCGCATGATCAACAGGCCCAATCCATGGCAATTCCTTAATGTTTTTAGAAAGCTCCCACAAAATTGGCAAAAACGCCGCCAGAGTCATAATCGAGTCCAAAAGGGCGGTGCCCAGGCTCTCCATAATTGCGGCAAAACGCTTGGTATCTTCCTGCACGCGCTGTGACGCGCCTTCGACTTTGTGCAGCTTTTGCCAATGTTCGGTATAATAGTCATTCATGGCGGTGCGCCATCGGAACACCCAATGTTTGGTAAAAAACCCAAGCATCACCGCAACGATTACATAGATGCTAGCAATCTTAAAAAAGGACAAAAGCGTTGCAAAGAACTCAGCCTGATCTACAGCGCCGGGTTGCCCGAGCGCGTTTTGCACCATGTCGTAAAATTCGCCAAACCATTTGTTAATGGCAACATCCACCTGGACTTGATACCACGTGCCCCCAATAATGAGGCAGCCACCAAGCCACGCCCACAGCGCCCAGTCTCGGGATCTAAAAAATGAGGCAAACATATGTCATATCCTTTTATCTGTGGGGTGAGCACTGAGGCAGGGTCACAAGCCCAATTAACTCGTTAGTCAGTTTATTAATAAATTCTAATATTAAACAACCGACGCATTGCATTTAATCATCAAGACGGTCATGCACAAGGGCGCTGGTCACAATACCGAAACCGATAAAAACCGTCAGCATTGATGTGCCGCCATAGGAAATAAGTGGCAGCGGCGCCCCAACCACCGGCAGCAAGCCGCTAACCATCGCAACATTCACAAATACGTAGAAAAACAGCATCATCGCTATGCCCATACAGACCAGTTGGGAAAACCGGGTTTGCACACGATATGAAATACGCAAAATTGACAGCGACAATGTCAGATAGACCAACAGGATAAATAAATTACCAACCAGCCCAAATTCTTCGCCAATCATAGTAAACACAAAATCTGTTTGTTTTTCGGGAAGATAATCCAGCTGGCTTTGGCTTCCCATCAAAAAACCTTTGCCAAACAGCCCGCCCGATCCAAGCGCAATTTTTGACTGAGTGATCTGATAGCCGGCACCCAACACGTCGGATTCCGGGTTTAAAAACGTCATCACCCGTGATTTTTGATAAGCATGCAACTGCGACCACAACACTGGCAGCGCCGCCAAAATAGCCAGCACTGCGCCGCCGACATAGCGCCACGGCAGTCCCGCCGCAAACACAACCGACACCCCCCCCAACAACAGCATCAATGCGGTACCCAGATCAGGCTGTTTCATAACCAATAAAAACGGCACCGCAATCATTACCAGCGCTGGCAAATAGACAATGAGTGCGCGCATGCGGTCCTGCGGTTGGCCGTCAAAATAGCGGGCAAGCGCCATGATTACCGCGATTTTAGCGGGTTCAGAGGGCTGAAACGACACCCCGCCTATCATCACCCAGCGCGATACATTCGGGCCTGACCCGATCACCAACAACACCGCAAGCACGATAATCGCTGCTAACAGCAAGACATAAGACACACGGTGTAATAGCTTTATATCTATGAACGCCATGCAACATACCAGCCCCATACCAATGGCTCCGCGCACCGCGTGACGGCCGGCCCATGGTTGCCATGACCCTTCAGACGCTGAATAAAGCGCTAACGACCCCACCACAACAAGCAGCATTGCCAGAGTCAAAATATGCCAGGGGATTCGAAACAACACGCGCCAGAGACTCATAAAAGACCCCGCTCGGCGATTGTTTTGGCCAATATGTCGCGGGCCACCGGCGCCGCAGTGGACGACCCGCTGCCACCATGCTCAACAACAATTGATATGGCATAGCGCGGGTTTTTTATCGGCGCATACGCCACAAACAACGCATGATCACGTTCAGCCCATGGCCGGTCAATATTCTTTACTATGCCTTTTTCGCGTTGTGCCATGGTAATGCGCTTCACTTGCACTGTGCCGGTTTTACCAGCCATACCGCCGTATTCTTTACCCAATTTATAGTCATTGGCGGTACCAGATGCACCATGCATAACTTTGAACATACCACGCCGAATAATCGACAAGGCAGATTCGGAAATATTCAGCGGCGCAAAATTTGGGGGATTTTCGGCGTTTTGTGACAACAGCGATGGCACGATTGCGCGCGTTCCATTGGCGATGCGGGCCGTCATCACCGCTAGTTGCATCGGCGTTGTTAACACATAACCTTGACCAATACTGGCGACCACAGTTTCACCGGGCGTCCAAACTGTGCCTTTTGTCGCTAGTTTCCATTCATGGCTTGGGATAATGCCGTCTTTTTCACCCGGCAAATTGACACCTGTTGCCGTTCCCAGCCCTAAACGCAGCGCCATGTCGCGGATCCGCTGGATACCGGTTTTCAGCGCAATTTCATAAAAATACACATCGCATGATTGCTCTAGCGCCGACACCACATTCATCGCCCCATGCCCACCTTTACGCCAACAATGGAATGTCGCATTGCCAAGCTCGCGGTCGCCTTTGCAGAAAAACTCGGTATCTTCTGAAATAATGCCGGCTTCCAATGCCGCCAGAGCAACAACCATTTTAAAGGTTGATCCCGGTGCATAAAGCCCAGAGGTGGCGCGGTTTAAGAGCGGCCGCCGCGGATGTTCATTTAGCCGCCGCCAATCCCGCGTCAGCAACCTGCCAGTAAATAAATTAGGGTCAAACATCGGTGCCGAAACAAGCGAAACAACCTCGCCAGTGTGAATGTCCATGACCACAGCAGCACCCGACTCAGCTGGCACCAAACGCCCATTACCATCGCGCAAAATCATGTTGTCACCAACCGCAAGATGCGCTTGAAGATCAGTGTCCGCGGCCAGTGCCTTTTGCACCTCGTCACTGCCGAGCTCTACCTGCTGCCAGCGTCCACGCCGCAACCTTTCAGTTGCGTGCAACTGCACGCCGATGTCGATCGACAATTGCAAATCATGCCCAGATTGAGAGGCCACATCATTAAGCACTTTAATGGGGCGGCCTTTTGCATTGACTTCAATTTTTTCGCGACCGGGGATGCCGCGCAAATCGCGTTCATGCATATATTCAACACCGGTCTTACCGGTACCAATATTGGGCAAGATCTCTAGCGAATTATCTTGATCTATTTCACGCTGTGTTATCGGCGAGACATAGCCGGTTACATGGCCTGTCAGGGCCCCTTGCGGGTAGATGCGGCGTAGCGATTTGCCAAAACTTACCCCCGGCAGCAATGCGCTGCGCACGGCGAGGCGCGCTAATTCACGTTGTGACAAATCATCACGGATAGTGATTTCTCGGAATGATGGTAGTGTTTTCGCAATATCTAACACCGCCTCTTGGCGTGCCGCTGGCAGGTCAATTACGGTTGCCAGAAGCGCCAGTGTCTTTTCCAGATTTTCCGCATAAAGCGGTGTCACGCGCAATTCAAATGACTCGGCATTACCAGCCACCAGCCGCAGTTTATGGTCAAAAAGCCGACCACGTGCCGGCGGGACGACGCGTATGTCAAACTGGTTGCGATCTGACAAGCGCCGATAACGGCTGGTCTGGGAAACTTGTAGATAATAGAGCCGCGCCCCTAAAAAACTGGTCAATGTGACAGACGCCCCAGCCAGCACAAAGCCGCGGCGTGACATAGTGCGACGTAGGTCTTTTTCCTTACCGCGCTTCACCCTATCAACCTTATTGCTTCTAACAGGCGTTTTGTCGAAAACATCACAACAAACCCAATTGGAAATAAAATAAGCGTGAAGCCCACCTGAAACAATAAAGGATTGAGCGCCGGCACCGCCAGATTAATCAAACTAAACACAATTAACTGAAACAGAACCACCGCACCGCAGGACACTGAAAAATAAACCCACAAATCTAAAAATTCACTTTGTTGCAATCGCACCGCGCTCAGCCGCATTACAAAAGACAACAGCATAAAGGCGGTGGCGCGCCCACCCAAAATGTCAGATAACAGCAAATCAGCCACCAACCCCATAATAAATACCGTTATAATGGGCATCAGATGGTCATGATAAATCATCATAAAATACATGAAAATCAATGATAAGATTGGTGATGCGCTATAAAAAAAAGGCCATTGCGCCAACCCCACCTCGACCAGCACCAAAATCACACCAACCGTCAAAACCAGAAATTGCAGTGGCAAATCTGATTGAAATTCCGCCTTTTCAAAATACGACCTTTGGTCTCTCACTGGCGTGTTCCTGATGCATTTAATCCTTCAAGCAGACGGGTGTCATCTTCAACAGGCAACGGCGTAAAAAAATCACCAAGCGACAAATTCGAATTATCAATGCCCTCAATACCACCGATCAAAACCGATACATATCCAAGGTGCCTGAAATCAACTGCTGGCCGCACCCAAATCCGGTCATCTTCGACCCGCTCGACACGCCCAACCGCAAGCCCAGCAGGCAACACACCGCCATGCCCCGACGTCAACACCAGTTCACCTATAGCCGGCTTGGCTTCGGCAGGCAAAAATGCCAATTCTAAAAATTCACTGTTTTTGCCGATTGTCAGCCCGGGCCAAGACGATGACGACAATATAACCGGAATACGTGCATTGATATCACTGATCATCAACACCCGCGCATAGGCTCGCCCAACATCTATAACGATACCGACAAGACCATCTGATGTGATGACCGGATTACCTTGCACAATGCCTTTTTCACTGCCTATAGAAATCAGCACAGTGTGGGCAAAGCTACCGCCAGGTGCGGTCACGGCGCGTGCAGTAATTGGTTTGCGATTTTCATACGACACGGCGCCTGTCACACTGCGCAATTGCTGGTTTTCACTTTCCAGAATTTCGGCACGCCGCCGCCAGCGTTTCAACAAATCATTTTCAGCTTTTAATCTGACATTTTCAGCCCGCAATGACGCCACCGTGCGGATACCTTCAGCCATTGTTTGAATGCCGCGGATGGGGACTGAAACAAAATCAATAACAGGCGCCAGAAAATCATTGCTTCCCATACGCCCATCACGCAGCGAAACAAGATCTGCTTTGCCTAAAAACATAAGTGAAAAACTTAAAACGATAAGACCCACATGAGCCAAACGACGCTGTTTGATTTTGGTTTTATCGGACGGTCGCATAACAAGCTCCTATCCGCTCACACACCCTTACGCGCCGATCAGGACGTTTCGAAGTGTTTTAAGTTCTTCCAGACAACGCCCTGTGCCAAGCGCAACACAGCTTAGCGGCTCTTCAGCAATAGATATCGGCAGGCCAGTCGCATCGCGCAGCACCCCATCAATATCACGAAGCAGCGCGCCGCCTCCGGTCATAACAATACCTTTTTCAACAATATCTGCAGCCAGCTCCGGCGGCGCCTGTTCCAGCGCCATTTTGACACCTTCAACAATTTGGCGAACTGGGTCTGAAATAGCTTCGGCCACTTGGGCTTCGGTGACCGAAATTTCTTTTGGCACACCATTCACCAAGTCACGGCCACGCACGTCAATTTTATTGCCGCTACTCTTTTCTGGTTTGCGAGCCACTCCAATGGTCTTTTTTATGCGCTCGGCAGTGGCCTCACCAATCAGCAAATTATGGGTACGGCGCATATAAGCGATGATCGATTCATCAATCTTATCACCGCCAACCCGCACCGAATGCGCAAACACAATATTGCCCAGTGATAAAATAGCAACTTCGGTGGTGCCCCCACCAATATCGACAACCATTGATCCAGATGGTTCAGTCACCGGCAGATTTGCGCCAATCGCAGCTGCCATGGGTTCTTCAATCAAAAACACCCGGCGCGCGCCGGCGGCTTCAGCCGATTCCTGAATGGCGCGGCGTTCCACCGCAGTAGATCCTGACGGCACGCAAATAATCACCTGCGGGCTGGCGAATGACATACGGCCATTCACCTTGCGGATAAAATGTTTAATCATTTCTTCGGCGACTTCAAAATCGGCAATAACGCCATCAGCCATCGGCCGGATCGCGCGGATATTGCCGGGCGTTTTGCCAAGCATCACTTTGGCTTCTTCACCAACCGCCAATACCTGCGTTTTGCCACGCACCTCGGCCATCGCAACCACTGATGGCTCGTCAAGGACAATACCCCGCCCCTTCACATAAACCAGCGTATTTGCTGTGCCTAAATCAATACCAATATCAGCTGAAAAAAGACCAAAAAGCGCGCCAAACATATATATCTCCAGAATGTCACACTCAAACTTATGACATCATCCATGTCGTTCCAGCCCGTTCAACAGGCAAGCCACCAATATGCAAAGTTACGAAGCCCCAATCGGCGCCTCGTAACCCAGTATATGCATACAGTAACAATGTGGCAAAATCTAGTTTTTTGCCTTATCAACCAAACGGTTCGCACCAATCCAAGGCATCATCCCGCGGAGCTGCTCGCCAACCTGTTCAATTGGATGCTCAGCATTGCGGCGACGGGTGGCCTTAAAGCTTGTTTGATGCACACGATTTTCCAGCATCCAGTCACGCGTAAAGCGGCCGGATTGAATATCTTCAAGAACGCGCTTCATCTCGGCTTTGGTTTCTGATGTGATGATCCGCGGCCCAGTGACATATTCACCATATTCGGCAGTATTTGAGATTGAGTAATTCATGTTGGCGATACCACCTTCATAAATCAGGTCAACAATCAGCTTTACTTCATGCAGACACTCAAAATACGCCATTTCCGGCGCATAACCAGCCTCAACCAGTGTCTCAAAGCCAGCTTTGATTAGTTCACACAAGCCACCGCATAGGACTGCCTGCTCGCCAAACAAATCGGTTTCACATTCTTCTTGAAAGGTGGTTTCAATAATGCCAGAGCGGCCACCACCAACAGCAGATGCATAGGACAGACCAATTTCATGCGCATTGCCAGAATAATCCTGATGCACAGCAATAAGACATGGCACACCGCCACCTTTTACATATTCTGAACGCACAGTATGGCCGGGGCCCTTTGGCGCGATCATAAACACGTCAATATCATTGCGTGGCTCAATCAGATTGAAATGCACATTCAAGCCATGCGCAAAGGCAATGGCCGCACCCGGGCGAATGTTGCCGGCAATATCAGCATTATAAATATCAGCCTGCAATTCATCAGGTGTCAACATCATTACAACATCGGCCCATTGCGCCGCTTCGGCCACATCCATGACTTTGAATCCCGCATCCTGGGCTTTTGCACGGCTGCTTGAATCAGCGCGCAACGCCACGGCCACATCGGCAACGCCGCTATCTTTCAGGTTTGCCGCATGGGCGTGCCCCTGGCTACCATAGCCAACAATAACAACCTTCTTCTTTTTGATAAGCCCTACATCGGCATCCCGATCATAATAGACACGCATTGACAGTTTTCTCCTCTTGTTCTAATGGCTCAAGCGTGCCGACATAACGGCGGCCACGCGCAAATCCATTTATGTAATATAAAACCCTGTTGCCGTTCATACGGCAAAAACCACCTAAGACGCAAACATGTATTCGCAAAAAAGCGCTTTATTTCGCTGATAAATCGATACGATTGCCCCGCGAAATGGCAGAAACGCCTGTACGGGAAATTTCTACTTCACCAAGCGAGCGCATTAAATCGATGAATGCCGCAACCTTTGATGATGTACCAGTGATTTCAAACACAAAGCTTTCCAGCGTGCTATCCAGCGTGCGTGCCCGAAACGTATCAGCGATGCGCAACGCCTCGATCCGGTCATCACCATCATTGATAATTTTGACCAACGCCAGTTCGCGCTCGATAGACGCCCCCATTTCGGTAAGGTCACAAACCGAATGAATAGGCACAAGACGCGCCAATTGCGCCTTGATTTGTTCAATAACCATAGGCGTTCCCGACGTTACGATCGAGATACGCGACAAATGGTTCTGCACGTCAACTTCGGCCACTGTAAGGCTCTCAATATTATAGCCGCGGCCTGAAAAAAGCCCAATTACCCGCGCCAGCACACCAGGTTCATTATCAACAAGAACAGAAATTATATGGCGCTCAATTATATCGCTATTAGTCATCTAGACACTCCGTTGCCGGCTTGGCTTATACCAAGACCATGCCTTCTTCAGAAATTGGTTTTTCGGCTTGATCAGCTGGCCCAAGCAACATTTCATTATGGGCAGCACCAGACGGGATCATCGGAAAACAATTTTCTTCCTTAGCCACACAAATATCAGCAATTACCGGGCCCGGTGCGGCCAACATTTCAGCAATAACGCCGTCAAGATCAGCCGCGGTTTCCGCCCGCAAACCTTTCATGCCAAAGGTTTCCGCCAGCTTGATGAAATTCGGCAAAGACGCGCTGTAAGATTCTGAATAGCGGCCACCATGGATCAACTCTTGCCATTGTCTGACCATCCCCATCCATTCATTGTTGATGATAAACATTTTCACCGGCAGGTTATATTGCGCCAATGTTGATAGTTCTTGCATATTCATCATGAATGACGCTTCACCGGCAATATCAATCACCAGCGCATCAGGATGCGCCACCTGCACCCCCATCGCAGAGGGCAGGCCATAGCCCATGGTGCCAAGCCCGCCCGAGGTCATCCAGCGGTTTGGCTTTTCAAAATCAAAATATTGCGCCGCCCACATTTGATGCTGACCAACTTCGGTGGTTACATAAACATCATGTTTGGCGGTCATCTCACACAGCCGTTTAATCGCATGCTGCGGCTTGATAACATCGCCGCTTTGATCAAACGCTAGACAATCGCGTTGGCGCCAACTGGCAATTTGCTTCCACCATGTGGCAAGCGATTCTTTATGCGGTGTGAATGATTGCCGTTTCATTTCGGCAATCAGCATTTCCAGAATAATCGTCGCATCACCGATAACCGCCAAATCAACAGGCACATTTTTGTTCACCGATGATGGGTCAATATCGCAGTGAATTTTTGTCGATTTAGGTGCAAACCCGCTGATACGGCCAGTCACACGGTCATCAAATCTGGCACCGATATTCAGCATCACATCGCAGCCATGCATCGCCATATTGGCTTCATAGGTGCCATGCATACCCAGCATGCCCAGAAACTTATCATCAGATGCCGGCAGAGCGCCCAACCCCATTAGCGTCAATGTTGTTGGCCAGCCGGTCATATCGGCAAGTTCTTGCAACAGCAAAGAGGCTTTTGGTCCAGAGTTAACAATGCCGCCGCCGCCATAAATAATCGGGCGTTCAGCGCGCTTCATAATGTCTACAGCGGCTTTAATGGCATCAGCATCCGGCACGGTTACCGGGCGGTAACGCGCCTGCGCCACCTCGGCTACCCCAGCACTTTGATAGGCGACCTCACCCATCAAAATATCCTTTGGCAAATCGATCAATACCGGACCGGGACGGCCGCTGCGCGCCACATGAAACGCCTCTGCCACAGTTTTTTGTAAAACCGCTGCATCTTTCACAAGGTAATTATGCTTGGTGCACGCCCGGGTTATGCCAGTTGTATCGGCTTCTTGAAACGCGTCATTACCAATCAGATGGGTTGGCACCTGCCCGGTCAGACATACCACCGGCACAGAATCCATCAGCGCATCCGTCAGGCCGGTAACCGCATTCGTAGCGCCCGGCCCCGATGTCACCAAAACAACACCCACTCGGCCAGTCGAGCGCGCATAGCCTTCCGCGGCATGCACCGCTGCCTGCTCATGCCGCACCAAAATATGCTTTATCTTATTATTTTTGAACAACGCATCGTAAATCGGCAGAACCGCACCACCCGGATAGCCAAAAATGACGTCGACGCCCTCATCTTCCAAAGCCTTTAACAAAACTTCAGCACCCGCCATTACCATATCAGTAGGCATCTTATCAGCACCTGCGGCAGATTTTGCCATGTTTCACATCCTTATCACTGCGTCATTCATCGTCACTTTGTTCACCAGTCTCTTTACCGGTAATACCCCTGCCATTAGTCCGCAGCATGGCGCTTCACACAAAAACACCATCTATGACGATCACATCTCTGGAGAGGTTACTAAAGTAAGAGAGTACGTTAATTGCCAGCTTTCACGCAGAAGGTCAACCATTTTTAGCGAATAAATGAAAAGATTTTTCGCGCTAAGCTTTCAGAAAATTTCTTTTCTAACGCAAATTGCGCATTATAATTATTACGGACCCATGTCATTTGACGTTTTGCATAGCGGCGGCTGTCACGCTTGGCAAGGCTGGCAGCATCGGCCAAATCCATCTCCCCTTGCAGCACTGCCGCCAGCGGCGCAACCCCGAGCGCTTTCATCAATGGCAACCTCGGATCCAGACGCCGCGTCATCAAGCGTTTGACCTCATCAAGCGCGCCCGCTGCCAGCATTTGATCAAAACGCGCGTTGATACGGTCGTAAAGCACCGGCCGCGGTGGCACCACGGCAATCGTTACCGCGGTGCCGCTAAAGGCGCCTTTGTGCGGCTGTTGTTGCCACCAGCTAAGCGGGTGCTGCGTTGCCAGCGCCACCCCCATCGCCCGGATAAGACGCTGGCTATCACCCTCGACAAGTCGTTCGGCGATATCAGCATCCAGTCTGGCCAGTTCGCTGCGAAACTTTGCCGGGCCTAGCGCCCTGTGCATATCGACGCAGCGCTGATGCACCGCGGCTGGCACATCGGGCACTGGCGCAATACCACGAAGGCCAGCTTGCAAATACATGCCGGTTCCCCCAACAATGATCGGACATTGGCCCGCCGCCCGCACCGTTTCGATTACCTTGGCTGCGCGCGCCAGCCAGTCTGCCACAGACGCCCGGTGCGCCGCATCCAAAACCCCGAACAAATGATGCGGCACATTCTGTATTTCATGCGGCTGCGGGCGTGCGGTAAGCACGCTCAAATCAGCATAGAGCTGCATCGAGTCCGCATTAATCACCGCGCCATTACAGTGCACTGCCAAATCATAGGCAAGCTGCGATTTACCAGATGCTGTTGGGCCGGCAATCATGATATAAGGTGGTGCGGTTGTGTTTGTTTCAGCCATTGCGGTTGGCAACCATCATTTGTTTGCACGGCAGACCCCTCTGCCATTTGATAAAATTTTACAACGCCATATTTGGCGGTGGGTGACAGCACTATGCACTATGCGCTTGTTTTTTCAACGTCTAACACCACAACCGGCAGAGGCGCAGCAGCAGACTGGCTACGCCCCTTTAGCGATGCTATGGCAGGGTTTAGCCCGCAACAAGATGCAACATGGCTTGCCAACGGCGCCGCCGCCGAAATAATTTGCGCTAGTTCGAGCCAGCATACTGTGGATCTGGCTCAAAGCCCAGCCTTTGGCGCCTTGCGCAAAATTACCGATGCTGCTGGCATTGATGTTAATCTTGTGCCAACCAACAATCGCCGCAAACGCCTGTTGCTGGCCGATATGGACAGTACGATTATCACCTCTGAGTCACTCGATGAACTGGCTGAACTGGCCGGCATTGGCGCCAAGGTTACCGATATTACCCGGCGCGCCATGGCTGGTGAAATTGATTTTGAAGCCGCGCTTGATGAACGGGTGGCGATGCTAGCGGGCAAGCCAACCGCGTTGCTTGACCAAATGGTGGCCGCAAGCCAGCTTACCCGCGGCGCCATAACGCTGGTGCGCACCATGCGCGCGCAAGGTGCATTTTGCTATCTGGTGTCAGGCGGCTTTGATGTTTTGACCAAACCCATAGCCGCAACATGCGGTTTTCACGGTCACCATGCCAATCACCTGCATCTTGATGCTAATTGCCTCACCGGCACCGTACAAAAGCCAGTTTTAGACCGTCACGCCAAAATTGACTATCTAAACCATTATTGCGCATTACATGGGCTTGATGTGCAAGATAGCGCGGCTATCGGCGACGGGGCAAATGATCTTGGCATGCTGAAAACAGCTGGCTTTGGCGTCGCCTTTGACGGCAAACCCATCTTGCGGCAAAACATCAACCTACAACTCAATCATACTGATCTTAGCGGCTTGCTGTTTTTGCAAGGCATCCATCAAGATGAATTTGCCGCTTAATCACGGCGCCAAAAAAAGAGCAAGACCGCAAGCCCTGCTCTTTTTGCTATGCGTTTATATAGACACCGCAATACAGACGTCTTCGTAAAAGCGCTATTTTTCGGCAAAGCCTATTTGGATAAAGCGCTCACGGCCATCGCGTTCGATCAATAGCAAAACCCCTGAACGACCCGCGGCTTCGGCATCAGCGATATCCTTGGCAAGACTGGCAGCATCGTCAATCGGACGTTGCCCATAGCGCCGTAAAATATCACCAACCAACAGCCCCTTATCAGCCGATGGACTGCCAGGGATAACTTCACGCACCACAACGCCCGTCTTGCCTGCCTCAAGGCCAAGTTCTGCCGCCAGAGCAGCGTCAAGATTGGCAACGGTAAAGCCAAGGCTGCCAAAGCTAAAATCATCGCCTGTGCCTTTACCGTTATCAAGCGCCCCAGCCAATTCAGCTTTTTCTAATTCACCAAGCGTCACCGTAATGGTCTGGCGCTTGCCTTGCCGGAACAGTTCCACCTTCACTTCGGCGCCGATATCAGTTTCAGCCACAATACGCGGCAAATCACGCATTTTTTCGATAGGTTTCCCATCGAATTTCACGATCACATCACCTGGCTGCACACCGCCTTTGGCGGCCGGGCTTTTTTCATTCACCGAGGAAATCAACGCGCCTGTGTCATCATCAAGTCCCAAAGATTCAGCAATATCGGGTGTCACTTCTTGAATATAAACGCCAAGCCAGCCACGCCGTGTTTGGCCAAATTCAATCAATTGTTTGGCAACACGCTCAGCCAGATTTGACGAGATCGCAAAACCAATACCAACCGACCCGCCTGATTGCGAATAGATCGCCGTATTAATGCCAATCACATCGCCATCGGTATTAAAGAGTGGACCACCTGAATTGCCACGGTTGATTGAAGCATCGGTCTGGATGAAATCATCATAAGGGCCATTGCCAATATCGCGCCCACGCGCCGAAACGATGCCGGCTGTCACCGTGCCGCCCAACCCGAAAGGATTACCAATCGCCAACACCCAATCACCAACCCGCAATTTGTCAGAGTCACCAAAAGACACAGCGGTAAGTTTGGTTTTGCCGGGATCAATTTTCAACACAGCAATGTCGGTTTTTTGGTCCTGCCCCAAAACCTTGGCCGTAAAGCTTGTCTCATCGGCCAGAACAACGCGAATTTCTTCTGCATTTTCAATTACATGGTAATTTGTGACGACAATACCGTCGGCATCGATGATGAAACCTGACCCCAGTGACTGGGCTTTGCGCTGCCGGTTATTATCACCAAAATTTTTGAAAAATTCTTCAAATGGTGATCCCGGCGGGAATTGTGGCATATCCATCGCCTGGCCATCATTGATGATCGTTGTTGTCGATATATTGACAACTGCAGGTGATAGTTTTTCAACCTGATCAGCAAAGGATTCTGGACGTTCGCCGGCATTCACACTGAACGATACAAAAATAATGGCAAATGCCAATACCACCGGCGTCATAATGTTTCGCTGCATTTTCGCAATCGAACCAGAGGCCGGACGCAGCAATCTGACTAGCATGATAATCACTCCTCAACATGTGTAATATTATAGGGTACAGCCGATACGAACCTCGTGCCGGTTACCTAACGAGCATTCAAACACCATCAGCGTGACAAAATAATGGCAGCATCATGTCAAAATATATTCATTATGTTTTGCGTGCACGCATCTTGGCTGTTTGTACGCCACCATCCGGCTACCAGACCGCCCGGTTACCAGCCAGCATGCAATCTTGCGCAAAACCCAAAACGGGCCTTGCGCAAGCTCCATTATTTTAGGTCAGCACCGTCTTTGTTCTTGAAGAAACGGAAGAAACTGCTGTCCGGAGACAATACCATCGAGGTGCCGTCTTTTCCCATAGAATTTCTATACGCTTCCATTGACCGGTAGAACGCAAAGAATTCGGCATCCTGCCCAAAGCTATCGGCATAAATACTAATCGCTTCAGAATCGCCCGAACCCCGAAGCTCCTGCGCTTGACGCTTGGCTTCAGAAATAATCACGGTACGGGTTTTTTCCGCCGCGGCGCGAATCTTTTGCGCTTCCTCCTCACCGGTGGCGCGAAACTCTTTAGCCTCGCGTTCACGCTCAGATTTCATCCGGTTAAAGATATTTTGGCTGGTGGCCTCGGGATAATCCGCACGACGTAACCGCACATCAATGATCTGGATGCCCAAAGACGATACTGACTCATTCACCTCATCACCAATGGACCGGGTAATGTCGTTACGCTGGCCGGTCAGAATAGAAGCCAAGGTTTCACGCCCAAGCGCCCGTCTGACAGATGAGTCAATGATAGCCTCAAGCCGCCCCCGCGCGCCAAATTCGTTCCGCACTGTCTGATAGAACAACAACGGATCAGAAATCTGATAGCGTGCATAGGCATCAACTTTTAAGCGCTTTTGATCTGACAAGATGACTTCTTCAGCATCTTGCGGGATTAAGCTGAGAACGCGTTTTTCGTAATAGGTCACATCCTGAATGAACGGCAGCTTGAAAGCCAGACCGGGTTCCTGAATGGTGCGTTTTGGTTCGCCGAGCTGTAGCACTAGCGCCTGCTGGGTTTGGTCGACCGTAAACATCGAATTATACAGACCAAACGCGCCAACAAATACGACGGCAAGGCTCATGAAACGTAAAGATGCCATGTTAATTTCCTCCTGTCGATTTGTTGAGTTCTTTGAGCGGCAGATACGGCACTACACCGTTGCCAGCGTCACCATCAATGATGATTTTGTCGACATTCGAAAAAATCTCTTCAACGGTTTCGATATAGATACGCTCTTTGGTCACGGCCTTATCTTTCAAATAAGCCTGAAAGATTTGGTCAAAACGCGAAGCATCACCAGTGGCTCGGTTCACCACCTCAGCTTCATAGGCCTCTGCTTCGGCAACCAGCTTGGCTGCTTCACCTCGTGCCCGCGGCACGATGTCGTTGCTAAAGGCTTCGGCTTCGTTTTTCAGACGGTCACGGTCCTGGCGCGCACGCTGTACCTCGTTAAAGGCATCAATAACATCGGCTGGCGGATCAACCGCCAACAGCTGCACATCGCGCACCCGCACGCCTGCCCCATATTCATCAAGCAAATCCTGCAATTGTTGGCGCGCTTGCACCTGAATGTCCTGACGGCCTTCGGTCAAGGCGGTCTGGATGGGGGTGCGCCCGATAATTTCACGCATCACCGCTTCGGCTGTGACCTTGATGGTTTCATCTGGCTCGGCAAGGTTAAAAAGGTACTGACCGGCATCAGCGACCCGCCAAAACACCACAAAATCAATATCGACGATATTTTCATCACCAGTGATCATCTGGCTTTCATCGGCGATATCGCGCCGTGACGATGAATTGCCGCTAACATCACGAAAGCCAATCTCAATACGGTTATCGCGGGTTACCTCTGGTGTCAGAACTTTTTCAACCGGGTACGGCAAATGATAATGCAATCCCGGCGGGCTGGTACGCACCCATTCACCAAAGCGAAGCACAACGCCTTGTTGTTGCGGGTTAACCCGGTAAAATCCGGTGGCTGCCCAGATCAGCCCAAACACCAACACAAACAGCAGTAACGCGCGACCAGATGACGCACCGCCACCCGGCATCATCCGGCGCCACGCATCGCGGCCTTGACGAATTACTGCGTCGATATCCTGCGGAGACTGGCCACCGCCACCACCTTGTCCCCATGGACCGCCGCCACCGCCGCCTTGTCCCCAAGGGCCACCGCCGTTGTTGCCGCCACCTTGATTATTCCATGGCATGATGTTGTTACTCCCTTGCCAATACTTGGTTTATTTACGTCTATTTGTCGCTATCGCACCGAATTGGCAATTATGTATCACCGCTAACCATACGAAAGCCACCCTTAAACTTGCAAATGTCCGCACAAACGCTTATTTCAGCTTTTCCTAGACCTTTCACATATTTGCATAGAAGCGGTTGATTTCAAGAATGACACAGCATTTGGACGATAGAAAAATTACCGAGACCCTGAGCGGCGTGCCAACAATTGACGGCAGCAGCAATATTGTTGCCGCTGGCGCGGTATCGGGAATCGTTATTAAAGACGGTCATGTTGGCTTTACCATTGAAATAGACCCCAAGGATAAAGACCAGGCTGGCCAGCTGCGCGCCGCCGCTGAAAAAGCTGTGTTGGCAATGGACGGGGTGTTATCGGCAACCGCGATGCTCACCGCCCATCAAGCCAGCCCCAGCATGCCGGCAGCCGGCAGCCCGGCTGGCAAGCCGATTGGCGGCGGGGCGCCAGCCCAAGCCGAACCGCACCAGCCAGCCACCCATGTTATTGCGGTAGCCTCTGGCAAGGGCGGTGTTGGCAAATCAACAACATCAATCAATTTGGCGCTGGCACTGGCCGCTAGCGGTAAAAAAGTAGGCATTCTGGATGCCGATATTTATGGCCCGTCATTACCGCGGCTTATCGGCCTGAACCGGAAACCGCAGAGCGATGGCAAAAAAATTCTGCCAATTGATGCATGGGGCCTGCAAACTATGTCAATTGGGTATCTGGTCGCTGAAGACGCCCCAACAATCTGGCGCGGTCCGATGGTGATGAGCGCCATTGAACAAATGCTGCGTGACGTGGCGTGGGATGGGCTGGATATTTTGGTTATTGATATGCCGCCCGGCACTGGTGATGCGCAATTAACCTTGTCACAACGCGCCAAGCTTGCCGGTGCAGTGATTGTATCAACCCCACAGGATTTGGCGCTGATTGATGCCCGCAAAGGCCTCAATATGTTCCGCAAAGTGAATGTGCCGCTGCTAGGCATCATTGAAAATATGAGCCATTTTCTCTGCACAGATTGTGGAGCGCGCCATGAAATATTTGGCAATGGCGGCGCCGTTGCCGAAGCGCATAAGCTGGGCGTGCCATTTTTGGGCGAGGTGCCGCTGGAAATGGCCATTCGGGCAACATCTGACGATGGCACCCCAATTGTTGCCAGCCAGCCTGACAGCCCGCATGCCGCCCATTATCAACAGATTGCTGCGGCTTTGCTGCAACAGCTAGAGGCCGCACAGCCAAAAACCGCTCCAAAAATTATTGTCGAATAATTATGACGAATACTTATAGCGCCCGCGGTGGCTGGGCGCGCTGCCAGGTTTCATAACGGTAGGCCGGGATATCGCCGGCTGCCGCGATGCTGGCCTCTATTGTGCGCGTCCAGTCGGCCGCATCAAGGTCGGGAAACAGCGCTGCGTGGGGCCCGCCATCTGGCTCCGTCTCAATGACGGTTAGGTCAATCTGGTGACAATAATCAAGCCCCATACGGTAAATTACGCCGCCCCCAAACAAAATGATTTTGCGGCAGTGCGGGTTTTCAGTTGCAATCCAGTGCCGCGCCGCCGTCACCGCCGCATCCCAATGGTCGACGGTGATGGCCCCGCTGGCCTGCCAGTGCTTGTCGCGCGTCAAAACGACACTACCACGCCCCGGCAATGGCCGGCCAATCGAGTCCCATGTTTTGCGTCCCATAATTAACGGACACCCCATGGTCAGCGCTTTGACACGCTTCAGATCATCGGGCAAATGCCAGATTAAGCCGGTGCCATCGCCAATCACCCGGTTCGCGGCCATCGCCACCACTGCGCTCATAATCAATGGTTGATCCACAGTGTTATCGGTGGCACCCATAACCCGCCCCTAAACTGCGATAGGCGCGGCGATATGCGGCTGCGCCTGATAGCCGGTAATTTCAAAATCATCAAAATGAAACCCGTCAATGGTTTGCGGGGTGCTGTGTATGGTCAATTGTGGCAGCGCTCCCGGCTGACGCGCCAATTGTTCGCGGGCTTGGTCAAAATGATTTGCGTAAAGATGTGCATCACCCAATACATGCACAAACTCGCCAGCCTGAAGACCGCAAATTCTGGCGATCATATGGGTCAACAACGCATAAGAGGCAATGTTGAAGGGCACCCCCAGAAAAACATCGGCACTGCGCTGATAAAGCTGGCAGGACAGCCGACCATTGGCGACCTGAAATTGAAACAAGCAGTGACATGGCGGCAAGGCCATATGCGGGACATCTGCCGGGTTCCACGCCGTCAACATCAAGCGCCGCGAATCCGGGTTGCTTTTGATCATCGCAATCAACTCTGCAAGCTGGTCAATTTCACGCCCGTCCGGCGCCTGCCAGCGGCGCCATTGCTTGCCATACACCGGGCCTAAATCACCATTTTCATCGGCCCATTCATTCCAGATTGAAACGCCATTGTCCTGCAAATAGCGAATATTGGTGTCACCACTCACAAACCACAGCAACTCATGGATAATAGATTTGATATGGAGCTTTTTGGTTGTTAGCAACGGAAAACCATCGGCAAGGTCGAACCGCATCTGATGCCCAAATACCGCCCGGGTGCCCGTGCCGGTGCGGTCGCCGCGGTCAACGCCATGCGCAAGAACACGCGTCAAAAGATCCAGATATTGCTGCATTAAAACCCTCGTTCTGCCCGGCTAAACACCATCAGCCCCAGCCAAACACCATCACCAAAATGCACGCCAACGCTGTCCAGCTAAAGTGCCACGTCTGTCACAGCACAGGCAAGCGGATAATCAGGCAAAGCCATAGCCAGACCGACTCCGGCAAAAACGTCTCTGGCAAAAACTTCTCTTTCAAACAACCATCATTGCGCCTATATTAAAAGGGCTGGCTTGCCAGCTATGGCGATAAACGTGCTGTGGAATAAGCAGAGCGGACCCGGGGGCGGTACCCGGCGCCTC
>Ga0181607_10001660_pt1 | contig 19828 bp, 20 predicted proteins | sample 041ome_9_FD_132420 | JGI IMG/M metagenome (GOLD analysis project Ga0181607, IMG submission 132420) | Coastal salt marsh microbial communities from the Groves Creek Marsh, Skidaway Island, Georgia - 041413US metaG (megahit assembly) | ecosystem: Environmental > Aquatic > Marine > Intertidal zone...
CGTTCAACGCTTAAAACATACACCAGAAAAGCCAGCAGGTAGAGAGCAATTTTAATCAGAGATGCAAGTATCAGGTGTTGGGTATCACCGGATAATGATACATAGCTCAGGTACTCAGCATGGAGAAAGCGGACAATAAACCAGAAGGCGATTAAAGCCAGCAACCCTTTAAAGCGCGGCTGTAAAAATCGTCCGGTAACAATGACGGCGCCAATTTTCAGGAAATTATACATAGCTGGTTCCGCTTAATAGATGCCCAGTGCCAGCAACAAGACCACCAGGGTGGAGTTTTTATAGCGCTGGATAATTTTGTCTTCCTGGGCCTTGACGATAATTTCCAGTTGCCCGGCGTTGTAGTCAGTAACTTCCTTGCCAGCCAGAGCGATCTCTACCTTGGGCTGATCAATGGCTTTTTCAAGGATGACGGACCGATATTTGTCGAGAACACCCTGCTTGCGTGTAACCAGCCACTGCTTCATTGCGCTAACCCTTGTCATGAAATTACTGCTATTACACCTAGCAGATGCGTTAAATACAAACTATTTTTGTATTGGTTATTTTCACCATTATGTGGGGAATATGATTAAATGTAGCGCTATTGAAGAGCTGGATATACCCTAACTATCTGTAATATATAGCTTTAATAATTGGCACGATTCTCGCTTTATATACCTGGTGATTATTAAAAATTGGTTTAAATTCCTCTTGGAGTCAACAATGAAAGTTATCAGTACCCTTATCGTGCTCTTTCTGCTGGTTATTGCGGGTGTTGCCTTACTCCCGATACTTAGCTTCGGTATCGCTCTGCTGTGCATGGCGGGTGTGTTTTTTATCTGGCTGTTGCCAATACTGATGATTGCTGATTCCGAGGTGACCAGTGGGGGAGAAAAAGCAGCCTGGATTTTGGCAATTATTTTTTTGTCATGGTTTGCCTGGATTTTTTATTTTCTGTTGGCGCCCGTCAAATCCAGACCTCGCTATGAGCGCTATTACTATTACGATTAATAGATTTGACAGGTTCTTGTAAGTGTCAATTGAAAAACCTGGAACCATAGAGGCTCTTGAAAACGAATGATGGCAAACATTAAATACACTGCCGGCAAACTGGTCGGCTTTTTTCTTATTCTGTTTTTCCTGGGACTGGGTGTTTTGGGTATCTTGCTTCCCATCTTACCCGGTTTGTTGTTCCTGGCTGTTGCCGCCCTGGTAGCTGCGCATCATTTCCCGGCCCTGGCTTTTGTGATGCAGCAGAACTCCTACAGTCGCAGGGCTCTGCGCATCAGCAAGAGTTTTATGACATTGAGTGTATGGGATAAAGGGCGTTTATTTTTTTTGGGGTAGCATCAAAGTAACTATAGATGGCCTTGTCCTGGCATTATCCTTGATAAAAAATATTGCCAAGAGCTTGCTTGGCTAGTTCGATTACTACTGGTATCTGGAATTAAGATTCCAACTCTTGTCTTGAGCGCATTTTTCTCATCCTGCTACTTTTGCTTATAATTTAAACCCCTGCTCCAAAGTGGTGCTTCTAAATCCGATTAACGTCAAAATATTTAATTTATATATTTGAAAATTAGTAATACTTTGATTGACCTTGCGGAATTTAAGGAATACATGGAAAGCATTATTCTGCAATAGTATATATGGGGCGAGGAGTCCTGTGATGGAAACCGATATCCATTGATGGAGAAGTTCGGAAATAAGGAGGTTAGGGATGAGTGATACCACAAATAAGACCAATAGAGGTCAAGCTTCATATTTTAATGATTCCGGTTCCCTGGGTCATATAAGCCATCTTGAGCATGAACGTTATCGCACTCTGATTGAATCCACCGAAGACTGGCTCTGGGAAGTGGATGACAAAATGATCTATACCTACGTAAGTCACCAGGTAGAAAAGATTCTTAGTTATAGTCCGGATGAGGTGATTGGTACCAGTCCTTTTGACTATATGCCTCAGGATGAGGGTCAACGTATCGCCGAAACCTGCAAGGAAATAGTTAAAACCCGCAGGGATCTACACTTGATTGAAAATATCAACCTGCATAAAAAAGGACATAAGGTTCATATTGAAACCAGCGGTAAAGCCTTTTATAACGATCAGGGAAAATTTTGTGGTTACCGCGGGGTGGACCGCGATATATGTGATCGAAAAATTCGCCAGGATGAAAGCAAAATATTTACTGAAACCATGCGTCAAATTTCGGAAGCGGCTTTATATCTTGATGCAAAAGGCAAAATTATCTACGTCAACCAGACTTTTTTTTACTTGTTTGGTTATACATCTGAAGAAATTCTTCATAAGCCCATTAGTATATTGTCATGTCCCAAAATGGCGGGTATCTCAAATCCCAAAGAGACCTTAAAAGCGTTGAATGAAACAGGTTTTTGGGAAGGTAAAACCTGCAGAGTTACCAAGGCAGGAAAGAGGCTAAAAGTTTATTTGAGAGCGCGTGCTGTATATGAAGACGATGGAAAGATAAAAGGATACGTGGGTTCTTATCACGACTTGAACCGACACAATCAAGATGAAAAACGCCTTCGTAAAACACTTAAAGCGACTATTCAGGCAATTGCCAATACCATCGAAAAGCGCGATCCGTATACTTTTGGTCATGTTTATCGTGTTGCCCAGCTATCATTGGAAATTGCGAAAGAGATGGGGATGAGCAAGGATTTCCTGCGCGGACTTGAGATGGGGTCCCTGATTCACGATATCGGAAAAATCTATATACCTGCAGAGATTCTTAACAGACCCGGCAAGTTGTCAGATGACGAAATGGGAATGATTAAAACTCATAGTGAAGTTGGCTTTGATATCGTCAAGGATATTGATTTCCCCTGGCCGATTAAAGAGATGATACGCCAGCATCACGAGCGTTTGGATGGCAGCGGTTACCCCGATGGTTTGATGGATAAGGAAATCCTGCCGGAGGCAAAAATTATCGCGGTGGCGGATGTTATGGAGGCAATGTCTTCTCATCGCCCATATCGACCCGCGCTGGATCCTGAACTCGCCCTTGGTGAATTGTCGGGGACTAAGAATACCCGTTACGATGCCGAGGTGGTGGATATTTGCGATTACCTGCACCGCAAAAAAGAATTTACATTCGCCTGATTATATTCTGGAAAATAATCGTAATAATTCCCAATTGTATTTATTTGATATTAGTACTTTTCGGTATGAAATGAATCTCAGGTGTTATTTTTATCTTTGTTACGATAGATCGTGCTTAAGGATATAGATAATAACTCAGCTGCCAGACTGTGATTTCCGTCTTTTATTTCAAGCGCATTATTTATAAAAGTCCTTTCAATTTCAGTCATCATTTCCTTTAACGATAATTTTTCATCAGTCTGAGTCTTGGAAAGATATTCGATTACCTGCTCATTGATTTCTCTATAGGGAGCTCTCTCACTTGAAAACGGAATATTCACCAGAAAGCGGAAAAGATTATTTTTGTTTTCAGTAAATAGGTAAACGATTACGAAAATCAAAGTACTTACAGGAATAAATATAGATAGGTTTATTTGAATGCCAATTTGCATCAATAAAAGAATAATTACCACAGAAAGTATTATCGGGCAGAACGAAATAAGAATTACAGTATTACGCTTCTTATCTAAAGGATTGTTTGCAAGAATAATACTCCTAATTATGAGTAGGGTGGCGCTAATAATGCAGCTAAAAACAAATATTTGAAAAGTCCAATAATAATGCCCTGGGACTCTTGATATTGTGTATTCATATCGGAAGGCTCCCTCAATAAGAGTGTTAGAAAAGAATATTAAAATTACTTGTATAAAAGTAATTGAGAAAACAGAGTATAAGAAAGCTTTTCTTGGAAGTAGCGCGGGATTATTTAGCTTTTCACTCATGCAGAGAAATGTTGCAGCCGAAAAGGCAGCCAAACCATAATACATTTTCAACATAATCTCGTAATTCTGTAAAAAGTTACCGTATGTAAGGACTTCCAGAAAATTCAAGGCTAGTAGAGAAAATATAAGGCAGATAATTAGATTGTTTTCCCAGAGCAATTTTCTCCATCGTTTAAAACTAACAATAACGAGAATAGTAAAAGAAGTGATCAGTGAAGGAATCACCAGCCAGGTATTAAAAGATTCTGTAATAAGTCCATTTTCCATTTCAGGATCATCCCCTGTTATGAATTCCATGCAGGCTTTTAACGTGTTAAAAGTAATAGAAAAAATATTTTCTCATTTACGAGAATGCATTATTAAAAATGATATTCATTTTTGCAAAAAAAATAATGCCGTTATTAGAATTATAGTGTTGACAGTGTTTTGCAAGATCTTGGACACTTGGTTTCGAAGGGTTATTTAGCTTTTGGAAACGATCTCATAATGAGGTGTTGGACTGGAGTGAAGTAAGCTTTCGCTACTCTATGGAACGGAGTTTTTATTTGCAAGGACGCACTAATTTCGATGGCAGTCGGCCTATTTCATACCTGTATGCATCCCACGCCGGGCCGGCTGTCATTGAAATTTTCTAGGGGCGCTTACCCTTAATCAGATCTCCCAGCATACGCGTCATGCGTGAACCGATGCGTTTAAGCGCCAGAATGGTGAGATCATCCGATAGATTCATCTGCTGAAAACCACAAATTTCTTTTTCCAGATCATTACACAGGCGCTCAGGAGGAAGTTCTGAATGCTCTTCCAGAAAGGCGCGTAATCGTCCTTCACCATAGAATTCACCCCCTGATGAGCGGGCTTCCGTTAGCCCATCGGTGAACAGTAGTAATGTTTCACCTGGATGTAGACGCATTTCAGCATTTCCATATTCCTGGTTTTCCAGCATCCCGACAATAGTACCTGTGGCAGCTCCCCGGGCAGTGATGCTGTTGTTTTTGCCGATAATCAGGGGCGCAGAGTGACCGCCATTGGCATAGACGATGTTGCCCGAGTTGGTATTGTAAAAACCAAGAAATATAGTGACAAAGGCAGAGCCACTATGGCTTTCCCGAAGCAGTTCGTTGGTTTCTGCAAGGATTGTCGCCGGAGTTTTTCCACTTTTTGCCAGATTGCGGATGATGGTGCGAGTAACGGCCATTACCAGTGCGGCTGCCATTCCCTTGCCACTGACATCGGCAATGACGAACACCAGGGTTTTCGGATTGATCAGAAAGAAGTCAAAGAAATCGCCGGCGACATGGCGTGCTGCCTTGCTTACCGCATGGAGCTGGAACTCCTGGCGTTGGGGAAATGGTGGAAAAGTGCTGGGCAGCAGGGCCTGCTGGGTTTCCCTGGCCATCTGTAATTCTTTTTCCACTACTTGTCGAGCGGCAGTTTGCTGGCTCTGTAACTCCACCTGCTTGTTCAGGTTCTTCAGCATGCGGTTAAAACCTACGGACAGCTTGCCGAGTTCATCCATGGAATATATTTTCTCAATGGTTGTATCCAGCTTGCCGCGGGCTACTGAAGAAACGGCATCTGCAAGTTGCTTGATAGGTCGTGTCATACGTGAGCTGACATACAGGGTGAGGGCAATAATCAGGGTAATCATCAGGAACAAGCCATAAATGCCCATCGACATAAGTGACCAGAGCTCTTTCGTGCTTTCTTTTCTGGGAGTAGTGGCGATCAGAGTCCAGCCGCTTGAGGATACCGGTGTCGAATAGATCCAGGATTCACCTTTGACAATTTGTCCGTTCAAAAACAAATCATTAACAATGTTAAGGCTGCTTTCTCCGGCCAGGATATTATCCACAGCTATTGAGTAGCTCGCGTTGTTCTGCAGTACAACCTGATCCTGGATCGTCGAGTTCATTACCATGGAAGAATTGTAGTGAGAAATAAAGCGGCCGGATTGGCTAAGAATAATAAAATTCTTGTCGCCAAATTCCCTCGCGGTGAGTTCACTGAGAGTATCCAGGCGAATATCAAGAGTGGCAACGCCGGCAAAATTACCGTCACGAAAAAAAGGTGCGGAGAAGGTGGTCATCAGGACATCACCAGCGCCTTCATCAAAGTAGGGTTCGGTCCAGATGGCTCGGCCACTTTCACGAACTGCACTGTACCACTCCCAATTTCCATCCGTGTAATCATAGGAGTCTTCACCAATATCTATGGCTTCCAGGTTGTCTGCGCTTTCATGGACATAAGGTGAAAACAGACGCTTGTCCTCATGGAAGGCAAAGGGCTCAAAGGCAATAGCTGCACCATAAACCAATGGATTGTCCGAGACGTTTCGTACCAGCAGGTTGTAGATTTCCTCTTCAGAGATTTCTTCAACAAGGGAGAGGATGTTGGCTGTGGTCGTTGCGATCTGGCCAAGGCCATCAAACTCGGCTGCAATTTGGTTGGCATAAAGATCCAGTTGTCCCAGCTCATTTTCCTGAATATTGAGGATCGCAAAGGTATTAATACGGGACAGCGTGAAACCCATTATTACCGAGGTAATAATGATCAGGGGGACAATAATGGAAAGGATCAGTTTCCAGCGTATTGATAGATTAAGCTTGATAAGTATTCCCTGAAACAGTCTGGCCACTCTGGGGCAAGACGCCCGGGCCTGTACTTTCGATAATCATTTCGATAATCAGTTTGTTGAATGCATCAAAAAGTGTGTAAGCGAGGTATTTTACCTGTAGCGCCCGGTACTGACTAATCAAGCTTCATTAAGGAAACTCTACTAGTCAAACCTGGCTACGTCAGCATTCACACGAGTAATGAAGGAGTAGTCCACGATGGGCTCTTCGTCCAGCAGACGCCGTCTTAGCATGTCATGAGCAATTGCGCAGCTCATGATACGAACCAGGTTGCGGGAACGGTTACTCAGCTTGACGGTTTGTTCCCAGCACGTGTTTTTGTCACACAATGCAATCACTACAGTGCCTACCGGTTTTTCCTCACTGCCGCCGTCTGGGCCGGCAATGCCGGTGGTGGCAAGAGCAAAATCACTGTTCAGTAAGGCGCGGGCACCTGTGGCCATTTCTCTGGCGGTCTCCAATGATACCGCGCCATGATTTTCTAGTGTGGACTCTTTTACCCCAAGTACTTTTTGCTTGGCGGCATTGGAATAGGTCACCAGGCTTTGTAACAGGTAATTGGAACTGCCGGGGAACTCAACCAGCTGACTGCTGAGCAGACCGCCGGTGCAGGATTCCGCCAGACTCAGTGTTTTGCCCGAGTCTTGGAGCAGAGTGTGGACTTCTTCAGCGATGGTAGGAAAGCGTTCGGTAACCAGTGCTGTACCCAGTATGTTTTTTACCTGCCCGACATAGCCGGGAAGTGCAGAAATTGCCGGTTTACCCCGCGCAAAGATCTTGATTTCCACATGGGGAGGAGACGGACGATAACCCAGAGTAATACCCGGGGGGATCTCTATCTCATTGAGCTCATCGGCAAGGGTGGATTCGCCGTGACCGAGTGTGACCAGCTTGACCAGTTGTGTTGCCTGGCTGACGGCAAACTCACTATTGATAAAGGGCAGGAACTGCTCCATCACCATCAGCTTTAATTCAACAGGCACGCCGGGGGTGAAGAATAACCAGGCCCGGTTCAGCTTGATGCGGAAACCCGGCGCAGAGCCTACCGGGTTATCTACCAACACCGCCCCTTTCGGTAGCAGGCACTGCTTGTAATTACTGGCGGGCATTTTCCGGTTACGTTTGCTGTGCCAGCTTTCCAGGTGTTTTAACCAGTCGCTGTCTTCTTCCAGTTCCACGCCCAGGGCTTTGGCGGCCGCTTCGGCTGAGAGGTCGTCAGACGTAGGGCCGAGCCCGCCATTGACGAGGATGACATCCGCATGTTGGCTTCTATCCTGGAAAATACTGACCAGATCTTCCATGCGATCGCCGACTGTGGTTTTACGCTGTAATTCAAGACCGGAATCCATCAGCACATTGGCAAACCAGGCGGCATTGGTGTCCACGATTTGACCGGAAAGTACTTCTTCGCCAGTACAGATCATTTCAATTTTCATAGTGATTTTTCAATCAGAGTTTATGCGGATAATAATACCTTAAATTGCAGGCAGAAGTGTGACTCGACAGGGAAAATAGCAAGGCGCAATGGTCACCAGTGATAAGATAAATGCAAATCAGGGTAATACAAAGACGCTGAATATAATCAAGTATTTACCGGCAACGATCCAGAATGATTTGCAGATCATCCTGATAGATATTACAACCTGAAGCAATTGCGGCAAGGTCCAGGGTTTGTTCTAGAGTGGTATTGTCTGCCTCTAGTGAAATGCTGATTGCCGTAGCCAGGTCATCCTTGATCACCAGCTCGTTAATTATTGCAGGCTGCCCCACAATAGTAATTTCATCTGGCTGTATTGTAAGTACCAGCGCCTCAAGGATTTCAATCAAAGAGGTTTCTGTCACCTTGAAGCGGTAAAACAACTCGCCGGGGTTTGAACCACGCAGGGCAATTACATTCCCCCCCGCTCCCAGCGGAATTATATCGGTTTCCGTGAACACGATTGCTACGCTATCGGCTTGTGCATCATTATCCAGAACACCGAGAATGATTGCCCTGTCATCGGCCAAATCACCTGCGGCTGCGAAAACAGCGAATGGATCGATGCCGGTCAGTAAAAATACTGCTAACAGGATTCTGTGAATCAAGTAATTTATAGCCATGGCCAGATTATGCCAGCTATATTCAGAATAGGTAGTATTGGAGAAATGGTGGAAATATAAAGAAAGAGAGGATAAACCAGGTAAGGCGAGCAGACGATGAAAGGGCCAATTATGCTTTAGCAAGTATCACTGAGCGATATAAAGAAGAGGCTTGTGCTGCTCTTTACTCGATACTTTTTACTCGATACTTTTTACTCTTCGTCGTCTTCTGCTTCAGCTGCGATTTTTTTCAGACGCTTACCCGCTTCTATTGAAATATCTTCCGGAATTTCAATGTCGCCCAACCAGACCGCTTTGTCGTCCTCTCCCAGAGACTGGCTCACTACGCTGACGCCGGTTTCCCGGTTCAAACAAAGTATTCGGTTAAGGCTATCCTCATCGTCTGTTTCCGTTTTCAGTACCAGGCCGGTTTCATAAAGTGCCCAGTTGCTGTCCTTGGATTCCCAGAAGTAGTTAGTCTGTTTAGTGGCCGCTTCAACTTCAGCTTCGAGTTTGGCCTTGGTAGCTGATAACTCTTTCACTTCCTTACGCTCGGCTACCAACGCTGTATTCAGATTCTTGTTATCTTTGGCCTGGTCGATATTTTTCTTCTTCAGGTCTGTGACCTGGCGCTTCAGGCGCTGGGGGTCAAGTTTCTTAAGCTCCTTCAACTCTGACTGAACAGCTGACAGTTCTTCCTTGGCTTTTTTCACCTGAGCATTGACAGTATTGTCTTTCTTGTCGCCTTCGATAAGCTTTTCAAGACGCTCCATCTGCAATTCCTGCTGCAGTGCATCGTACTCAGTCTCAAGACCGGCAAAATGATTGAACTGCTTTTCCAGATGTTCAAAGTCTTTTTTATGATCAAGAATATCGTCGCGTAGCTTTTGTTCCAGCTTTTTCTGGCGCTCGAGCTGTTCCAGAAGCTGCTGCTTGTCATCTTCCAGCTTCTTTATTTCAGCTTTGAGTGCGTTACTGGTGCGGAGTTCTTTGAGACTTAATACTGTTGGCATATTGCGGGACGTGTTATGGAAGTAATAATGTTAATGCCAAATAATGGTCATTGGCCGAATCAGGGCGCGCATTCTACCACACTCCGGCGGCAGCCTGCCAAGGGCAGAATCATTTCTGGCTTATAAATAGTGGAATAAATGTGTAATCCGGGCTGAATTATTGTTGTTACTGGCCTTGAACAGCCTTTTCACGCATCTGTGTTAACAAACCATCCATACCGCTACGACGCACAACACTACGGTAAGTCTCCCGATAAGAGCTGACCATGCTGACATTTTCCACTTCCACGTCATACACAAACCAGCCATCACTGCGTAGCCTGAGCTTATAATTTACCGGGATGTCATTGTTACCGGCGAGGATGACACTGTTTACGGTTGCCCGGTTATTGTTGATTTCTTCCTTGTGAAATTCTACTTCTTCGTTGGTATAGGCTTCTATTCGGCCGATATAGGTATTTTCCAGGGTCTCCATGAACAAGGCCTGAAAAGCCTCCTGCTGCTCCTCGCTGGCGTCACGCCAGTTGGTGGAGAGTACGCTCTGCGACATAGCGCGGGCATCAAAGGCCTTATTGATCTCGGCACGCATCATCATGCGAGCTTCTTCGCGCTCCAGAGTGTTATTACGCAGGATTTCAAGAATCGCATTTACGGTGGTTTCTACGGTTTCTCCGGGCGAAGCGTTCTGGGCCTGCAGCTGAAATGAGGCGGCCAGTAGGAAGCATGCAATAGTATGAAAAAAGCATCCGGGAAAAGCGCCAAACCTGCTTGTAACAGACATAATGTAATCCTTTAGGGGGTCAATGGAGGGCGATTATACCTGCCTGATGAATCCGCTCAAAATGGATCAGTTCAGGCTGTATTAATGTCATGTTTTTAACAGAATATGCAGTTCAATTCTCAACCTGACCGGCACGACTCTGCATATAAGCATTTCTGAAAAAGATGTAGGGATCCAGAGCGCCGTCATAGAAGCTCTCATAAGTGTCCTGATCCAGGGAAAGCGCTATTTCGATACTGAGCAGGTTAAGAATAAGAAATTCGTCGTCCTCAAGTTCACTGCGGACCGGATTCATTGCGGCATTTCCAAGTCGGCCGGTGAAATCCCTGAGGCTGCTGGGCCCCAAAAACGGGATAACAATGTAGAAGCCATGGCCAATGCTATAACTGCCCAGTGTTTGTCCCAGATCTTCATTGTCGCGAATCAGGCCAAGGTCCGTGGCAGGATCGAAAAAGCCGAGAATCCCCAGTGTGGAATTAATGACAAAACGGGAAATTTCAGTCCCGCTATTAGGCAGATCAAACTGGAGGAGTGCGTTTATGGCTGATACTGGCGTGCCCAGATTATTTATGAAATTGGCGCCGGAGTTTCTCACCGGGGCGGGAAAGACTCTTAGCCCTTTGGCTATTGGCTTCAAAAGTCCCCGGTAAAGCTTATCATTGATGGCAAAAGAGATGCGGTTAATACTCTCCAGAGGATCAGCCATGGCAGGGGCGTCATCTTCCTCTTCATCAAAAATGAAGAAATCATCATCGTCTTCCTGGGCCTGGGCCTGAAGCGGAACGGTGGCAAGCGCTAATAAAGCCAGGAAGGTTAAGAGCGTCGAAAAAAAGGCAGGAATTTGACGGGTTGTGGTGCTATTCATGGTATGTCATTAGTTATTACTGATTAGCCGTCCGAGCTGAAAATATAACGGCTCACGAGATCTTCAATACTGATTGCAGATTCAGTTTCATAAATTTCCATGCCCTCGGTCAGCAGTTCTTCAAAACCTCCGGGAATAATATTTATGTATTTTTCCCCGATAATGCCCTGGGTACGAACTGCGGCAATCGCATCTTCCTGGATCTGCACGTCTTCATTAATCCGCAAATGGACAATGGCTTCAAAAGAGTCAGGATCAAACTCAATGGCGGTTACACTGCCAATGCGCACGCCAGCCCCTTCAACAACGGCACCTTCACGCAGGCCGGAAATGGAGGTAAAGCGGGCAGAAAGAGCGTAGCCAGGCTGTTCAGAAAAAGTAGTCCCGGCAATAGAGATAGCCAGCCAACTAAAACAGGCTATGCCAATAATGACGAAAATTCCTGTCATAAGTTCGATATTCAACTTTTGCATGATCAATTCTCTTATTTTACTTTGTAGCTGATTTTTACGACTGTTTTTAGATTGATGATTTTTGGCAACACTTTTTATTCACTCAGGACATCAAGGCGCCGATCAGAAAATCAAAAAACAGTACTGATACTGATGAAACAACGACAGCATCAGTAGTGGCGCGACTGACGCCCTCCGCACCCTGCGAGCCATATTGGCTTAAATGTAAATAGAATCCCTTGGCGCAGCAAATGAGCGTGATCAGCATGCCAAAGATGATTGATTTCACCAGCCCCAGTCTCACATCGCTCCATACCACTGAATCAATCATACCGTTGACATAGGACCCCTCGGCAACACCAAACATCACTACTCCGACAAAGTAGCCGCCGCCAATAGCCACGACATTAAATACACAATTCAATAGCGGTACCGACAGGATGCCGGCAATAAGCTTGGGCGCTACCAGGTATTTGTCAGGGGGGATTGCCATACACTCGAGTGCGTCGATCTGTTCGGAAATACGCATAATGCCAAGTTCTGCACAAATGGCCGAGCCGGCTCGACCGACCACCATCAGTGCCGTCATTACCGGGCCGAGTTCGCGGATAATACTCAAGGCGACAGCAGAGCCCAGAACGCCTACAGAGCCAAAGCGCTCCAGTGTGTTGTAAAACTGCAGACCCAGAACCATTCCGATAGTGGCTCCTGAAATTATAATCACCGTCAGGGAACGGGCACCAATAAAATAGATTTGTTTGATGATAGGAAATAGCTGGTAGGGCGGCAGCAACATTTTCCAGGCAATAATGAGCAGCAGATTGAAGGTGCGTCCAATCTGCTCGATGCCTTCTATGGCATAACTGCCAAGATTGCTGATTGCCTTGATCATTCCAGTTCCTTATTTATGAATGCCTTACTGTTTGAACACACTGACCATCATTCTTTATCACGGGTCAGGCGCTCAATATGCACATCCTTGTCGACATTATTTTCCCGTGGAGTTCGGTTTAACAGACTTATTACACGTTCGTCAGAGGAAGATTTAATCTCATCCGGTGTGCCGATCTCAACTAACTCACCTTCACCCAGAATGGCAATTCTGTCAGCGATAGCGAAGACGCTTTCCAGTTCATGGGTGACCACTACGATGGTCATTTTCATGCTTTCTTTTAGCATAACAATGAGCTCATCCAGTTCTGCCGAGGTGATAGGATCGAGTCCGGCTGAAGGCTCGTCAAAAAACAGTAGTTTTGGATCCATGATAATGGCTCTGGCCAAGGCAGCACGTTTTTTCATGCCGCCGGAGAGCTCAGATGGCATCAGGTCTTCATAGGGCAGCATATTAACCATATCGAGTTTTATGCGCGTCATAATCTGTATGGTGTTTTCGTCCAGCCTGGTGTGTTCGCGCAATGGCAGCTGAATATTTTCCGCAACCGTCATTGAAGTAAATAGTGCGCCGCCCTGAAAAGCGACGCCCATTTTTTCACGCAAAGCATAAAGTTTTTTATTCGATGTATGGCAGATATCAGTACCAAGCATGGTGATGTGCCCGGCGGAAGGTTTTTTCAATCCTAGAATACAGCGTAGCAGAGTGCTTTTCCCTGAGCCGCTTCCGCCCATGATGACCATGATCTCGCCCTGGGGGATGTCGATATTAATATTGCTAAGAATACGTCGATGACCATAATCAACATTAAGGTCACGAATTTCGATAGCATTGGCAGTATCCATTTAATGCGGTATCAAGTCTGGAGTTGTGACTGGAATTGATCAATGCTGTTGTACAGGGTAAAGACTTTATCCAGTCGGGTCAGGGTAAGTACCTGCAGCGCAGGCCCGGAAATACTCAACAGGCCATAGGAGAGTTTGTTTTCTTTGGCGGCCTGAAAGCCTTCTACCAGGCTGGCAATGCCAGAGCTGTCTATATAGCTGACGTCTTCCATATTAATAAGCAGGGATTTTTTGCCTTTCAAAGAGCCCAGTATTTCTTCCCTGAGTTTTGGTGAATGATGCAGGTCAATTTCACCACTGAGGTTGAGCACATCATAATTAATTTCAGAGCGCAGATTACTTTTCATTATTTTAAATACTTCCTGATTGGATAAGACCAGCGCTTCAGCTATCCAGTTTCTTTTTCATTTGCAGCACATTGCCACACTTGGTTTTACAATCTATCAGTTGTACTTCATCCATGATTTCATTGATGATGTGGCAACCCAGTCCGCCCGGGCGAATTTCTTCAAGAGGGCGCCCAATCATTTCCTCTTCACATGATTTGCGATGGGCAAAATCCGTAAGCCGGAATATCATGTTCTCACCCTGTTTTTCAACTTCCAGAATGATGTCACCCTGATCATTATTGCAGTAGGCATGCTCAATAATATTCATACATGCCTCGCCTACAGCAAGGACTATACAGTTACGTAGTTCCTCGGAAGAACTGCAGGTTCCGAGAACCTCTCTGAGCTTTTCTCTAAGAATACAAAGATGATCGCTTTTGGCGGGAAATTGAAATTCCAGCAGTTTTTCAGCGGCAGCCATTTCAGTCCTGTGTAGTGAAATAAATTTTCAATCGATCAGGGTTTGATGTCAGTGAAGCCAGTATTGCTGATCTAATTCCGATTCAGAAATGGTCTCGATGCCATCTTTGATCGGCAAAATTGTCAGGTCATCAAAATCTGAGTTAACACTTGAGTCTTCTTCTGAAAATACTTCAGGCGTTCCTGTCAGGATAAATCAAAAAACCGATAGATCAATTCATTCAGATTTTGCATTTCCTCAGGCAGAGCCAGTGTTCCCGGCAGTCCTTAAGAAAGGTCCTCAGTATACAAATATAGGCTGGACCCCGCCAGCGGGAAGGTCGCGTCCTTAAATATCCGAAAAACCCTGAGCGCACCAGCTCCTGGCCATTTTGCTGCAGCGAAGCGCCTCATAAGCTTGTAGTTTTGGTGTGACTGGCGGGTTACTAGCATGCCGGGGCCTACCCCGGCATGCTAATGCCGCGATTAGTTAGTCACCGTAGGAAATGCGGTAGACAGTATTGGCACCATCATCGCTGAGCAGTAATGAGCCGTCCTGCATGACTACGGTAGCTACCGGTCGTCCCCAGGGATTGCCATCCTCGTCGATAAACCCTACCAGGAAGTCGATGTATTCCCCGGTGGGGACACCATTTTCTATAGGCAGCCTGACAATTTTATGCCCGGTACGATGAGCGCGGTTCCAGGAGCCATGTAAAACGGCAAATCCGTCTCCGGCATATTCTTGCGGAAAGGCCGAATTGCCAGTTGCTTGTGAAGGATAAAACTCCAGATCAACGGCTGCTGAATGGGCTGTGTAGGGAACATCAGGTACTAAAATCTGGCCTGGCAGGTCAGGTCTGGCGCCGGCATGGCGAGGATCTTCATTATCACCCATGTAATACCAGGGCCAGCCAAAGAAGCTGCCTTGCGGGACTCGAGTGGAATAATCCGGTACCAGATCATCCCCCAGTTGGTCACGCTCATTAACTGTACACCAGACATCGCCGGTTTCAGGCTGTACGGTCAGGCCAACACAATTGCGGATGCCATTGGCAAAAAGCTTGCCGCTGGCCTCTTCATTGCCCACTTCAAATACCATCACGGAGGCACGATTTTCCTCGGTTCCCCAGGCAGCGCCAAGACCACGCTCGGCTTCCCAGGCAGTAATTTCAGCTGCTGTTTTTGCGGGTATATCCTCAGCCACATTGGACTGTGAACCTACGGATACATACATGCGAGAACCGTCAGGCGAGAAACCCAGATCGCGGGTGTAATGACCACCACCCACCGGGCTTAGCTGGGATACCACTACTTCAGGCACATCGGCTGCTTCTGTATCACCGGTGGTATAGGGATAGCGAATGACACGATTGGTTTCAGCGACATACAACCACTGCGGGTTGTTGCCAGCAGGATAAAATGCCATACCGAGGGGTTGCAGCATGCCTTGGGCAAAAACTGTAATGGCTTGCGGCTGGCTATGATCGGCTGTGGGGCGCATCACTTTGATGCGGCCACTCTGGGTTTCTGTCAGGAAAATATCGCCGTTAGGGGCCAGTACCATGGCGCGCGGTCCCTGCAAATCTGCGGCGAAAGTTTCTGCCTTGAATCCTACCGGCACCTGTAATTCCCTGCCTTCAGGTCTTGGGGCAATTTGCGGAAAATTCACCGCGGATCCCGTTTCATAAGGTTCCGGCAGGCTGCCCAGGTCTACTCTGTGGACACGGCCAGGGCGGTCATTCAGCCAGTCAGGGTCACCCTGGGGTGGCTCTGCTTCCGGGGGAGCGCGAAAACCACCAAAGCCGCCAAACTGTGGCTCGGCTTCTGCAAAGGTGCCATTGCCCAGCGCTTCAAAATAGGCGATCAGGTTAGCCCTGCTGTCATCATCCGATACCGGAATAACCATGGAGGAACCGGGAACGACTGTGGTCGGTGCAGCCAGGAAGCGATCGAGAGTTTCGGCATCCCAGGTTAGACCGGAATCCGACATGGCCTGGGTATAGGTGAATCCACTTGTTGCGGCTTCACGACCAAAAATGCCATGTAACAAAGGGCCCTGTGCTCCGCCATTGTCGCCGGGCTCGGCACTGTGGCAGAGTGCGCATTGTTGTCGGAAAAATGTCTTGCCTTCATTGGAATCAGCGGCATTGGCTAACTGGAAGGTGAAAAATGTAGCTACGAATAACAAGCGTCGGGTTAACACAGGACCTCCTGGAAGGGGATTAATGGTTTTATTGCTTGAGGTTGTCAGAAGTAAAATATTTATCAGATCCGGATAATACCCGATGTTGGTGCCAAGTGGAGAAAATCATCGTGCAACTAATGTTAAAAAACGGTGACCCGGAATATTCCGAATAATTTCATTGTAGTCCTGATTTTCGAATCCTCCGGCAATTTTGAATCCTGTATTGTGCAGTGCTGTCATGGAGGCTGTAATGCATATTGGAAATATTGTTTTAAAACGCCAATTATTTCGTTACTCTCTTCACACGTCACAAGTCACTCGTTTTCAGGGCCAAGGAGTCAATCATGCCTTTTAATCAAAAAAACAATCAGGGTTATCGACGGGAATTTCTCAAGTTTCTGGCAGGCAGTCCGTTGCTGACCAGCTATTCGGCTTTCAGCCAGGAAGTAGAGGAGACACTCGGTGAGAAGTTGACCAATCCGGATCAGGTTATAAACGTTTTTGAAATGGAAGCACTGGCGCGCGAAAAAGTACCGCCAGCGCATTTTGGCTATTTGATTTCCGGTGTCGATAGCGACACTACTTTGCGTGCGAACAGGGAGGGCTATACGCGCTTCCAGATTCATCCGCGCAGGCTGGTTGATGTCAGTGGTCCCACCGATATGTCTGTTAATGTTCTTGGTGCAGAAGCGCGCTCTCCTATATTTTTGAGCCCGATAGGAAGTACCGGGGGATTCCACCCTGATGCCGACGTTGGCGCTGCCCGCGCGGCTGCGGTGAAAGGGCATCACATGATTCTTTCTACCCAGGCCTCGTCACCCATTGAAGAAGTGGTTCAGGCGCGCGGCGAAGGCTCGGTCTGGTTTCAGTTGTATTCCACTAATCGCTGGGAGTATACCGAGGCAATGTTGCGTCGGGCTGAGGCGGCCGGTTGTACAGCGGTTTGTTTGACGGTGGATTTGCCTGGTGGCCGTAATACTGAAACTTCAGCAGTGCTTGCCCGGGAAGATGATCGTTTTTGTGAAGAATGTCATTACGGGCAGGCCAAGCCAATGTTTGATGGTCTCGATATGCAAGGTGTCGGGCTGGTTGATGCGGCGCTGACCTGGGATGTTATCGGGCGCATCAAAGACGTCACCAATATGAAGGTGCTTATCAAGGGTATTGAAGTTGGTCCTGATGCTGCCCTCGCCGTGCAGTATGGAGCTGACGGCATCATCCTTTCCAATCATGGTGCTCGAGCAACAGATACTGGCAGGGGGACTATTGAATGTCTGCCTGAAGTAATCGCGGCGGTGAATGGTCGCATACCGGTTATTATCGATGGCGGTATTCGGCGTGGCACGGACGTTTTCAAAGCTCTGGCGCTGGGCGCCTCTGCTGTCGGTATTGGTCGTCCCTATTGCTGGGGCTTGGGTGCCTTCGGCCAGGCGGGCGTTGAAAGAGTGCTTGATCTGTTGAATCGCGAGCTTGCCATTACCATGCGCGGCAGTGGCACTCCGTCTATAGCCGCTATTGGCCCGGACTACGTGCAGGATGTGGGGCATCGGGTGCCACGGGGAACACTTGGGCGAGACATACTCTAGAGACTGTATAAAAATTTCGGCTAATACGCCGATGGGTCGCAGTCATAGAGAGATAGAATAAATAGATAGAATCATGGGGGGATTAACAGGGCCAGGTTAAATGAAGTGTATTTATTCTGGTCCTGTTGATGTTTCGGGTAAAAAATGACTGGAATAAACAGAAGAGATTTTATGGCCTTGTCTGCTAGCGTTACCGCGGCGGCCGCTGTCAGCGGCTCATCAACGTCACAGGCAGCATCCACCTCGGGGATGTTTGTCTGTATGCATGGAATAACATCAAGTGGCTTTGATTTTCGTTCTGTGATGGAAGGTTGGTCTCGCGCCGGAATTACTGCTGCCGAACCCGACTTGGCATCAGCAAAGAAATTTGAGGAGAGTAATGGTCCGGGTTCTGCCCGACGTCTGATGGATGACCTGGGCCTGCGTGCGGTTTCTTCTACAAATCAGTTGTTTCTGGAAGAAAGTGGTCCTCGACGCGCAAATGCGGTGGAAGACTTGCGCTGGAAAGTTGAGTTGGCAGAGTCGCTGGGAGCCGACAGACTTGTAGTGCCATCGGCGGCCAATCAGGCACATACCATGGAAGATTATGATCAGGTATATGAAAACCTGCATGAGGCTGCTGAAATTGCGAAGCCCCACAACATTGCCCTGATGGTTGAGTTTACCCGCTTGTCTACCTTGATCAGTAATGTCTGCACCAGCCTGGATGTAGTGCGCAGCGTTGATCATCCCAATCTGAAATTCATGCTTGATGTTTATCACTTATGGGCGGGGATGAGTAAATTTGAAGATCTGGATCTGATCAGAAATGGAGAAATCCATCATGTTCATTTTGCCGATACGCCGGCGCTGCCACATCTTGAGGTAGCAGAACGCAAACATCGCGCTTTCCCCGGCGAGGGGGTTGCCCCTTTGCAACGGATCATCGAAAAACTATCAGAGAAAGGTTATGGGCGGGCTTTGTCTCTGGAACTTTTTGATCCAGAGGTACAGAACACGGATCCGGAAGTTGTCGCAAGGAAAGGGATTGAAACGATCACGCCTTTTATTTCATAACAAAACTACAAGTCACAAGTCACAAGTCACAAGTCACAAGTCACAAAAAAGGCGACTAAATTAGCCGCCCTGTCGGATGCGTCCCTGCGGTCCTTATCCGACCTACAAAAAACCCTTGAAGCCTGAGAAAGTGGTTGCTTGTATCTTGTCTCTTGTGATTAGTGACTGTCTTTACCTCACCGCTGCGTGGGTAATATCCGCCAGGGTCGGCGTTCCTGCCTGCTTCATCGCCACTTCCAGTTCGCTGTCGAGTATCTGCATCACTTTTGCTACGCCTTCCTGGCCAAAGGCGCCCAGTCCCCAGATATAGGGTCTGCCAACACATACGGCATCTGCACCAAGCGCCAGGGCCTTGAGAACATCTGTGCCGCGGCGGATGCCACCATCAACGATGACCGGGATGCGACCGCGCACAATATTCACTATTTCCGGGAGTGAGTCGATAGTAGCAAAACCGCTTTCCTCTGCTCTGCCACCGTGGTTGGAAACATGGATCGCATCTACGCCGGCGCGCAGAGCCAGTCTGGCATCCTGTGGTTGTGTGATTCCCTTAATAACCAGCTTCATATCAGTAGAATCGCGCAGGCGTTTGACGTAATCCCAATCCATTGAGGGGTTGCTGGGATTTAGATGAGCGGGCGCATTCAAGCCCTGCAGCATGGCTTTGTCTGCAAAGGTAGTACCTGGAATATGGCATTCACTACAGTCATCGGAGCTTCGATCAAAGCGTCGCATACGATCCTGGTTGCGAGCAGGAATGTCAGTGGTCAA
>Ga0181607_10001664_pt1 | contig 19814 bp, 18 predicted proteins | sample 041ome_9_FD_132420 | JGI IMG/M metagenome (GOLD analysis project Ga0181607, IMG submission 132420) | Coastal salt marsh microbial communities from the Groves Creek Marsh, Skidaway Island, Georgia - 041413US metaG (megahit assembly) | ecosystem: Environmental > Aquatic > Marine > Intertidal zone...
ACTTGTCTTTTTTTGATTTGATAGTACTATGTCGCCCCTTCACGGGCCGTTAGCTCAGTCGGTAGAGCAGTTGGCTTTTAACCAATTGGTCGTGCGTTCGAGTCGCACACGGCCCACCATTTTCCCCGTGATCTTCGTCTAAGTTCCCTCGCATCGCGACGAGGGAACTTAGGCAAATCTCTTCGTTCTCCGCATTCGTATAGCCATGTTAGAATGACTTAATTGGCCCTGACAGAGAGCGCAGCATGCAAGAAATCACTCAATCCCCAGTGACTCCCGAACGCTTAGCCGCCGACACGCAGCTTGTGAAATCTTATCTCGATAAGATAAATACGCTTCAGGTGGAGTCCCTCAGTGCTGCAGCTACCGCCGACTATAAACAACGTATTCTCGATGCGCTCAACGCTAGCGGCGCAAAAATGGTCGCGCATTACTACACGGATCCCGTGCTTCAAGATCTTGCAGAGGAGAGTGGCGGTTTTGTTGGAGACAGTCTCGAAATGGCTCGCTTCGGCCGAGATTGCTCCGCCTCGACATTGGTCGTTGCGGGCGTTCGTTTCATGGGCGAGTCAGCGAAAATTTTAAGCCCAAACAAGCGCGTTATCATGCCAACGCTTGAGGCAACGTGCTCTTTAGATATCGCCTGCCCAATTGATGAGTTCTCCGCGTTTTGTGACGCAAACCCCGACCGAACGGTGGTTGTTTATGCGAACACCTCGGCAGCGGTTAAGGCGCGCGCCGACTGGGTGGGGACGTCGAGCATTGCGCTGGAAATTGTCGAGCACTTAATGGAGCGCGGTGAGAAAATACTATGGGCGCCAGACCGCCACTTGGGGCGTTACATTCGCGAGTCGACAGGTGCTGATATGCTGCTCTGGGATTCGGCTTGCATCGTTCATGAAGAGTTCAAAGCGCGGGGTCTGCGAGACATGCGGGCACTTTATCCCGACGCAGCTGTGCTGGCGCATCCTGAGTCACCGGCGGAGGTGTTGGCAATTGCCGATGTAGTTGGCTCTACCACGCAGATTATTAAAGCCTCGCAGTCGTTACCTAACGCGCAGTTTATTGTTGCCACTGATCGCGGAATTTTTCACAAATTGCAGCAACTTTCACCCGAGAAAGAGTTTATAGTCGCGCCTACTGCGGGTAACGAAGCTACCTGCAGAAGCTGTGCTAGCTGTCCATGGATGGGTATGAATACTCTGCCAACCTTGCTCTCAGCGCTTGAAGAGATTCAGGCGACGTCGATCAGAGGAGCGTTGACTAACGAAGTGTTTGTTGACGCGGCAGTAGGTGAAAGAGCAATGCAACCACTGCAGCGAATGCTCGATTTTGCCGCTGAAAACGCGTTAAAGGTAAGAGGTAAAGCTTAGCTAGCCCTGCAATGCGCGTTGCTGGTCTTCGAGGGTATTGATACGCTCGCGAAGCCTTGCCTCAACCGCCGCGCCAGACCCCTGATCAACCTCTATTCTGAGCGCGAATTGAAGCTGCTGGCGCGCGTTACGAAAGTCTCCAAGCAGTCTAAAATATTCGGCCCGCGCTTGATGCACCTCGCTAATATTTCCCGCCTGACCTTGCGTCTCTGCAAGCATAGCCCACAGGTGATGATCGTCCGGACGCAATACCGCGTGGCGTTGCAATACTTCTGCCGCTTCATTGTAGTTTCGCGCCGCAATTAGCGCCTCGGCATACGCTGTGGTGAGCGCGTGATTGTTAGGATTGATCTGCAGGTGTCGCGTTAAAAACTCGCGCGCCTGACCTGGCTCGTTCTGTTTTGTTAATATTTCAGCCTGCGTCACGACATAGCTAATTCTGTTGGGCTCTTTTGAGAGCAGCGGAGCCAGTGTTGCGCTCGCGCCTGCGTAATTTCCTGCCTCCCAAAGGGCGACAGCCAGGCCGTAGCGGTTAGCGTCGCGAGTAAAGGAATTTGTACTGTTAGTGAGCGCTCTGCGCATTTCATTTACTAAGGCGCCTTTGTCCTCAGCGTAGTGCCCTACGACGCGAGCTCTCACAATTTGGTACTCAAGGTCCTCTTGATAAGATCGCTCGGGGTAGCGAAATTCGCGACTCCTTGCATCTGAAATCCGCGACTCTGTTACCGGATGCGACAGAAGAAATTCTGGAGGTCGTCGACCGAAGCGATTAATTGCGATCAGGCGCTCGAAGAGAGACGACATGCCCTCGGGGTCAAAGCCTGCGTTGAACATCGTGTCCTGGCCGATGCGATCGGCTTCGGCTTCGTTGCTGCGGCTAAAACGAAGCTGGTTTTCTAGCGCGCGACCCTGAGCGGCGGCAAGCGCGGCGGCGCCGTGTCCTGCATCCGACGTTGCCATGACGATAACGCTTGCCAATAGGCTTGCCATTTGCGGCACGCGGCCGGCTTGGGCTTCATCGATGCCGCGAGCAAAATGGCGCTGGCTGACGTGAGAAATTTCATGGGCCATTACCGACGCAAATTCGGCCTCAGTCTGCGCATTCAGGAAAAGCCCCGTATTCACGCCAATAATCCCTCCGGGCGCGGCAAAAGCATTGAGCTCTTCGCTGTCGATAACAACAAACGAAAGGCGATGGTCCTGCAGTTGGCTCCTCGAGGCGAGTTTGTAAGTGACATTCTCGAGATAGTTATTGAGTAGCGGATCCGGAATAGTCGGTGCGCCGCGGCGGATACTCGCCAAAAACTGCTGGCCTATGGTGAATTCTTGCTCGAGCGACACGGTGCCCGAAATCCGATCGCCAAGTGATGGGAGGGCGTTCTGCGCGCTGAGTGACGGTGAGATCATAAATAGCAAGATGAAGGTTGTTAAGGCGTAATTGGCGCGCTCGCGCGGCGCCGTGTTACAGCGTTCGGTTACTCGCCCTAAAAGGGCAGTTAAACGGCTATAGTTGGACGAATAGCTCATGGCGATTTCGATGATTCTCCGTGCGGCAGAAGGAAATAGATGCCGTCTCTTCATATTACTGAAATACTCACAAAATTAAAGCCTTAGATCATAGGCATTAGTAGCTAATGCTTGATAAAATAATGTCATGGAACTAAAAAGCGATATTCAGTTAGACCTCAGCGGCCTGCAGTGTCCAATGCCTTTACTTAAGGCTAAACTCGCGCTCAATTCAATGGCATCGGCGCAGGTACTAAAGGTGACAGCAACCGACCCTGCCTCGGAGAAAGACTTTAAGCTGTTTGCCACGCAGAGTGATAATGAAATCTTAGATTTTAAAAAAGACGCAGCGGCGTATTTCTACTGGATTCGTAAGGCCTAGCCTCCGCCCCATTGGAGGGCTAAAAATGAAAAAGCTTGTGCAGGACTTTTACGATCGCTACTTCCACGACGAAGAATCGATTATTTTGCTGTTACTGCTCACAGGAGGGCTGACTGTGCTGCTGACACTAGGCGGTGTTCTTGCGCCGCTAATGACAGCAATCATCGTCGCCTACCTAATGCAGGGGCTGGTCAACGCGATGTTAAAGTATGGGTTGTCTGGCCGACTCGCGTTTGTTCTGGTGTATGTTTTGTTCATCGGGCTTTTTGTCGTTCTTCTTTTCTTCCTACTTCCGCAGGCTTGGAATCAGCTGAGGCGCTTAATAGGCGAGCTTCCGAACCTGCTCAGTCAGTGGCAGGCCTCGCTTATGCTGCTGCCGGATCGTTACCCCAGTTTGTTCTCAGAATCTCAGATTCAGGAGTTTATCCTTGGGGTCCGCGGAGAATTGGGCGGCTATGGGCAAGTCATTCTTGAGTATTCACTCGCCAGTATTCCCGGGATTATCGATTGGGTTATTTTCCTCATTTTGGTACCGATTCTGGTGTTTTTTGTCATGAAAGATAAGGCGCAGCTCATTGACTGGGCTGGTAATTTCCTGCCGCGTAATCGTCCATTAATGAGCAAGATCTGGCACGAGATGGACCAACAAATATCGAATTATGTGCGAGGAAAGGGGCTAGAAATCATCATCGTTGGTCTCGCAAGTTTCCTTCTTTTCGAGGTGTTGGGTCTCAACTATGCGCTGCTATTGTCGGTGTTGGTCGGCATTTCGGTTATCGTGCCTTACATCGGTGCCACCGTCGTGACCTTGCCGGTTGCAGCGGTTGCGTTTGTGCAATGGGGCATAGGCGGCGAGTTTTACACAGCCATAGTCGCATATGGCATCCTCCAGCTAATCGACGGAAATGTCTTGGTGCCGATAATCTTTTCTGAGGCGGTAAATCTTCACCCCGTCGCCATCATTGCCTCGGTGCTCATATTTGGAGGCATTTGGGGCTTGGCGGGTGTATTCTTTGCCATCCCTTTGGCAACCTTAGTCAAAGCAGTTATTAATTCGTGGCCAAGTAAAATGGCCGCCGATTCGGAGGTTTCCTCAGAGTCATCCGCCACAGAAAACTAGCCTCGATGCGGAAACCAACGCCTAGCAATTTTACCCAGTAATGAAGTGCTGCCCCCAAGGCGGCGTAAGGATAACAACCGATGTTGCGAGACACTGATAATGCGAAAGGGACGCCAAGCGGCAGTCTGGTAGCGATAGTTACGCCAATGATGGAAGGTGGACATGTCGATCTGCCAGCTTTCGATAGATTGATCGAATGGCATATCAACAGTGGCACACATGGTATTGTCGTTGTGGGCACAACAGGCGAGTCGGCGACGCTTAGTTCTCAAGAACACATTGACCTTATAGAACACTGTGTCAAACGCGTTGCTGGTCGCGTGCCCGTCATCGCCGGCACGGGTTCAAACAATACAGCAGAGGCGTTGTTGTTCACTGCAGAGGCGAAAGAGCGTGGCGCCGATGCGTGTCTCTTGGTTACGCCTTACTACACAAAGCCCTCGCAGAAAGGCCTCTATCAGCATTTTAAGACAATTGCCGAAGGCGTGGACATTCCTCAGATCCTTTACAATGTCCCAGGACGCACGATGTGCGACCTGTCGCTCGAGACAGTCGACGCGTTGGCTGATATACCCAATATTGTGGGCATTAAAGACGCGACTGGCGATAAAACCCGTGGCTTGGAATTGATCGCACGGTGTGGCGATCGATTAGCAGTTTACTGCGGTGAGGATGCGCTTAACTGCGACCTTATCTTAGCTGGCGCAAAAGGGGCAATCTCGGTTACGGCAAACGTCGCACCCGCGGAAATGTCGCGTATGTGTGAGCTTGCGCTCGCTGGTGATGCCGAGGGGGCAAAAAAGGTTGACGATACACTGCTCGCCATCCACCGAGACCTTTTTTTAGAGGCCAACCCGGTTCCTGTGAAGTGGGCACTTTGGCAAATGGGGCTCATTGGACGAGGCATTCGCTTGCCTCTCGTGGAACTCGACGAGCAATTTCACGTCAAAGTACTCGATGCGCTGCTAAATGCGGGCATCAAAGTAGGGTAGTAAAAGTAGGGCAGTAAAAGTAGATACGATTCGCTCGTTCGAGTGTGAAGCACACCGAACGAATAAAAAGACTCCGCTAGGAAAAGGCAATGCAACGCAGACACCATACATTCACTCGACTGATTTCGTTAGCGCTCTTAGGTGGGCTAGCCGCCTGCAGTATTCCTGGCTTGGACAAAATAGGCTTAACAGGCGAAGACGGCCTGATACGCGATCGCGTTGGAGATTACAGAGACGCACCAATTCTGCCGGAGATGGACATACCAAGCGACCTCGATAGCTACACTATCGATCAACTCTACGTTATTCCTCAGGCGATTGTTGCTGCGGCGGATGCCGAGCCGTTCGATGGCGTGCCAATGCCCAAGCCTATCGAGACTCGGCGGCGTGAGGGCGTCATCATTCAAAACCTCGGCGATAGCCGCTGGATACTCCTCGACGCCACGCCTGCGCAGGTATGGCCTTTGGTGCGCGATTTCTGGTCGCGGCTTAACGTGGTTTTAGACTACGAAAATCCGAGTAGCGGTATCGCAGAAACGGCGTGGGTCGAAGTGAATTCTGAGCCTCTGCTGAGACACAAATACCGAATTAGCATCGAGCCTGGACTGCATTCAGGGTATGCCGAAATTTATGTCACGCATATCTCTGACTTACGTTCAGAGCCTATACCGATTGTGGTGACGTGGCCGCAGGACTCAGATTCTGAGGACCGTGAAAAGCAGATACTCGATGCGCTTTCGCAATATGTCGCCGACCGCAATGATGTTTATCAGGCGTCATCTTCAAGTCTGCTCGCGGGCAGCATAGAGTCTGCGCGCAAGGCCAATATCATTGCCGCAGGCAGTGAAGAGGAGAAATTGGCGTTAAGGATTAATTACGGCCGCGCTTGGGTACAAGTCCGGCAGGCGATTGAACGTGCAGAAATCGAGATCGTCGATGCTAACCGCGATCAGTCGGTGATCAGCGTTAAATTTGCCGGTATCCAAACGGACAAAGATAAACCTGGCTTCCTCGGGAGGCTGTTAGGTCGAGGCCGAGGTGGGAACGACGCCGAGCTTCAAGACTTCGCTGTTAGGCTGCTCGATACCGGAGACACGATCGATGTGGTTATTGAAGCCCTGACCGACGGTCAGAGCGGGCATAGCCGCCTTACAATCGAGCTACTGCAAGAGATCAACGAAAACTTAACCTAGACCAGGCCTGCGCTGATGGAAACACTTTTTTTGCTCCTCCCGCTGGGCGCCGCAGTCTGCCTCGGCGTGGTTGCAGTGTTGTTGATGATTAAGTTACAGAACGCTCGCTTAACCGAGTCGAGTCTCAAGGCCAGTTTAGAGGCCATTCAGGCAACGCTTAGCAAGGCGATCGAAAAAGGCGACTCAGCGAGTAGCGAGGCGATCACGAGTCGCAACGAGCTCCAAGGCCAACGCGAAATCAATCTGGTGTTGGAGAAGACGCTAGAGCTCGAAAAGGCGCAGTTTGAGGACAAGCTCACGCTCCTTAAAGAGTCGAAAGAAGAGCTAAGCCTGCAGTTTAAAAACCTTGCCAACGAAATATTCGATGAAAAGAGCAAACGATTCGAAGAGAAGAACCAGCAAAGTCTGTCAGCGCTATTAAATCCCCTCCAAGATAAAATCAAAACCTTCGAGAAGCGTGTCGAAGAGACTTACAGCAACGAGTCTCGAGAGCGGCATACGTTAGGCGCTGAGATTCGAAAGCTACATGAGCTTAATGACAAACTCGGTATCGAGGCGGCGAATCTGGTTCAGGCGCTTAAGGGCGACAACAAGTCGCAGGGCAATTGGGGCGAGGTAATTCTCACGAGCATTCTCGAGCGCTCTGGACTCACCAAAGGTGTCGAATACGATGCACAAGTCAGTCTCGACGCCGAAGACGGCAGCCGCTCTCAGCCCGATGTCGTCGTTCATTTGCCCGAGTCGCGAGACATTATCATAGACTCAAAGGTGTCTCTCAAAGCATGGGAAGGGTTCACCAGTGCCGAAGACCCCGATGAGAAAGAGGCGCATCTCAAACAGCACATTCAGTCTATTCGGGGCCACGTTCGTGGGCTAGCCGCGAAGAACTATCAGAACCTTATTGGTGTCAACTCGCTCGACTATGTCTTCCTATTCATGCCAATCGAATCGGCCTATTCGGTTGCGATACAAGAAGAGCCCGAGCTAAACCACGAAGCGTTTGAGAAAAACGTGATATTCGTTGGTCCGACGACACTGCTGACTACATTGAAAACCGTGCAGAATCTCTGGCGCTTGGCGCAGCAAAATCAAAATGCGAAGCAAATTGCGGAGGCGGCTGGCCGCCTTTATGACAAATTTGTTGCCTTTAGCGAAGACATCGAAGAGCTAGGAAAGCGATTGGAGGCAACCAATGCGACCTATGACAAGGCGCATAATAAATTGACTAGTGGTCGCGGCAATCTTATTTCAAGAACCGAAAAGCTGCGCGAGCTGGGTGCGAAAACAGCGAAGAAGCATAAGTCGCATGTGCTCGATAAGGCGTTAGGTATCGACGACGAGGAGGATGCGTCTTCTCCCGCTGCTCTTCCTCATGCCACAGACTCTCAAGAGACGCCATTTGATGAATGACACCCTTGCCGAATTATTGGCGCCAATACGAAAATTCTTGCACTGCAGTACGCCCAGCGCGTGGATCGAAGCGGCCTGTCAAAATCAGGCACTGCTCCTTGCTGACCATGCTAACTGCGAGAAAAAAGCTGCATCGACAGCGATGAACTTGATGTACAAATACACCGATAGGCCCGAGCTGCTCAAGAAAATGTCCCAGCTTGCCCGCGAGGAGCTTTTGCATTTTCAGCAGGTGGTTGAACTAATGCAGGCTCGAGGCGTGCGTTACGAAGGGGTGAGTGCGTCGAGATATGCGGCCAGTTTACGAGCCCTTTCAGAGTCGAAAGGGGAGGTGCAGTTAGTTGATACGCTGTTAATCGGCGCCATTATAGAGGCACGTTCTTGCGAGCGATTTGCAGCTTTAGCTCCTCATCTCGATGAAGAATTGGCAAAGTTTTACCGAAGCCTCTTAAAGTCGGAGGCGCGGCACTATGAAGATTATTTGAGCCTTGCGTCTGAGTATGCGCCTGCGGCAGGCGTTGACGTTGATGAGAGGCTCCAAGCCTTTCTAGCTGCCGAGGCGGTGCTTGTCACAAGCGACGATTCGCAGTTTAGATTTCATTCGGGCGCACCGCATTAACTAAACGCGCGGCTAACGCGCGCACGCGGTCGGCGGTGTGAAATTCGCACCCATACGGCGAGCAAGCTCAGCGATATCTTGGCAAGGAATAGCGTTGTTTCCAGAGAGATTTAAAGAGCGCAACGTTTTGATTCTTAGGAGTGGCGAGATGTCTTCTATGAGGTTGTTGCTTAGATTAAGCCCGCTCAGCCTATCTAGTCGCTCGAGCGGAGTGAGGTTGCTTATTCGATTTTTCCCGAGGTCAATAAAACGCAAATTCTCCAGTCGAGAAATGTTAGCCAGGTCGGTTACCTCGGAGTTAGCGCAGGCGAGGACCTGCAGCTGGTCTTCGCTTTCTATTTTTTGCTGGCGCAGGGCAAAATTGATGCAGCCTTGCAAATCTGCGTTGCGCACCTCCCCTGTGTAAAGGCGATCTTGAGGATCGAACACGGCATTGTTATTAATCGATACAGTATAGGGGTTAGAACACGCTGTGAGGATTGAGGTAAGCCCTAAAGCGATTAGCCACTGGCGGCTGGACCTGCAATAAAGCGAGCCTTTCATTAGAATACCGAGACTGCTGATGGACATCGAATCCTCCACTGGAGCGTGACATTACTTTCGCTCAGTTTGCTTAAACCCGCCGAGTATCGAGTGTAGCATCGTTAGCCTTGAGTGGTCTTCTGTGGCTGGCAATTGGCAGATATCCTCGCTAGACTGCGTCCAAACTATTTCTAATAGGTAGCCATGGTAAGCGCTTTGCTTGGTGTTAGCTGCTCAGCTGCGTTTTTAACTTCAAAGAAGGAACACTCATGTCGAATCACTCGTCATCCACTTTATTGCTCAATCCGCTCAAAGCGAGCATTTCACGCGCAGTATACAAAGCGTCTGCAGCCGCGAGCCTCTCACTAGGGCTCTCGTTGCTGTTTGCGGGCCAAGCCTCTGCACAGGAAGCGATTGACCTCGCTGACGAAGACAATCGCATTGGCTATTCTATCGGCGTGAATATCGGCCAGAACTTAGTGGCGCAGGGCATCATCGAAGGCATCGACATGAATAGTTTCGTTGCGGGTATGCGCGATGCAGCCGGCGATACGATTCAATTAAGCAATGAGGAATTGTTTGCCGCGATTCAACTTTTCCAAGAACGGATGACAGCAGCGGCGCAGGCTGAGATGGAGGCTAATTTTGCCACTACTCAGGCATTCCTTGAGGAAAACGGCGCTAAAGAGGGTGTCGTCAGCACGGCGTCTGGTTTGCAATACGAAGTGATTTCGAGCGGTCCTGCCGACGGTGCATCGCCTACGACTAGCGACTCTGTGCTCGCGCATTATCATGGCACGCTTATCGATGGAACTGTGTTCGATAGTTCAGTTGACCGTGGTGAGCCGGCTGAGTTTGGCCTTACGCAGGTAATAAGCGGCTGGACTGAAGCACTCCAGCTGATGAGTGTTGGCGATAAGTGGCGTTTATTCTTACCGCCAAACCTTGCCTACGGCGAGCAGTCACCTACACCCGCTATTCCGCCTAATTCGGCGCTAGTATTCGAAGTCGAGCTGCTCGAAATACGCTAGACTGCGTGTACTTTTTCATCCGCGGGCGCCGCTCTGGCGCTCTCGGCATACTCTTCTTTTTTAGTGTTTGTGGACTCCCATGATCGCCGACTTCAATGCTCGTCTCCTCGATTTTCTTGATTCAAGCCCAACCCCTTTTCATGCTGTCGAAAGCCTAAAAAAGAGGCTCGCAGCTTCTGGTTTTGAGCAAGTTGCTGATGAGGACAGCTGGCATTTAGAGCCCGGAGGTCGCTATTTTATTGTGCGCAATGATTCAGCGCTTGTGGCGTTTGTCTGCGGGACAGAGCCTTTAGTTGAAAACGGTATCAGAGTTGCGGGTGCGCATACCGACAGCCCCTGTTTAAAACTAAAGCCGGTTCCCGAATCTAAAAAGCAGGGGTATGTGCAACTCGGTGTCGAGGTCTACGGCGGGGCATTATTAAACCCTTGGTTCGATCGAGATCTGTCGCTTGCTGGGCGCGTGGATTATCTCGACGCAGACGGCGCGTTAAAATCGACGCTGCTCGATCTGCGTAAGCCAATAGCATTTATTCCTAGCTTAGCAATACATCTCGATCGCACAGCGAATGAGGGCCGAAAAATTAACCCGCAAACTGAGATGGCGCCGCTTATTTCGCAGCTAGGCGAGGGCGATGATTTCTGCTTAGAGGCGTTTCTTCTCGAACAGATAAAGGCGCAGCCCGGAGGCGATTCGGCTGCGGAGGTGCTGTCGCACGAATTGATGTTCTACGATACACAGCCAGCCAAACTATTGGGACTTAAAGACGAGTTTCTAGCGTCGGCACGATTAGATAATTTATTAAGCTGTTTCCTCGCCTGTGAAGCACTCTGCGACTCGCCGGTCACGCACACCTCGATTGTGGTGTGTAATGATCACGAAGAGGTAGGTAGCGTTTCGACCTCGGGCGCGCAGGGCCCGTTGCTTCGGTCGGTGGTCGATCGACTTCTCGGCAGCGTGGGGGCAGAGGCAGACGGCTTTGATCGATTGATTAGCCAATCGGCGATGCTCTCTATCGACAACGCACATGGCATACACCCTAATTTCATCGATCGACACGACGATAAACACGGCCCGCTGTTAAACAAAGGGCCGGTCATTAAGGTTAATGCGAATCAACGCTATGCCAGTAACTCGCACTCTGTGGCGCTGTTTAAGTCCTTGTGCATGAAGGTTGGCGTCACGCCTCAGTTGTTTGCTATGCGCGCCGATATGGCCTGTGGCAGCACAATAGGCCCAATCACTTCGGCATCATTAGGGATTGAGACCGTTGATGTTGGCGTCCCGACCTTTGGCATGCATTCTATCCGAGAACTCGCAGGGTCAGACGACGCCCCAGCATTGGCGAAGGTCGTGGCGGCTTTTTTTGCGCGCTAGCGGGTTTGTTTCTTAATGTCTCTGACAATAAAGCGGGCGGGGCTGATAAGTTCGGCCTCCGCTGCATCGAGTGGTAATGGTTCTCTGCAGATTAGGCTGGCAAGGTATTCCGCGCTCAGTGGGCATGTCGCAACGCCATTAGACCCGTGGCCAATATTCACAAAAAGCCCCTCTTGATAGGCTGTTTCGGTGGGTATTTCGGCCTTCGCATTTCTGCGCAGAGCTGCCAAATCTGCAACGACAGCCTCTACCGCCGGCGCTCTGCCTACAACGGGTAAAAAATCTTCTCCAGCGCTGCGCATCGCAACCAGCGATTGCTCCTCGTTGGGCGCCTGAGTGACTGCCGCCGCCGCTGCACCGTCTTGCATCCTACTGAGAGGTTTGGTGAAAACAGCGGTTATTCCTGCCAAATTTTGGTCATCATCGAGTGCAATTCGCTCGCGCGTCGCAAGCGACTCGCTACCGGTTCGATAGCTCGCGGCGATTAGTTGGGTGCCATTGTGTGCTGGGAAAAGGCTGCGCTCGCCACTTACAACGCAGCGAAGCGCAGCTGAATCTGTTTCGGCTTTTATCAAGCTTGCTTGTCCACGTGCAGTGTTCAGACGTAGGCCCAAATCGGGCGCGAGCGAGTCTATAGCGTGCGAATTACACAATACAACAGTCGCCGCTTGATACCGATTACCTCTCGCATCGGTCGCAATCCAATGTCTCGGCTTGCCTGTCGCCGCATCGGCTGCTTCTGCACTTATGCTTATAATTTCGCTATCGAATTGCGGGACGATTCTCTTCTCAAATGCGAGAAGGTTCTGCGCGAGGGTGTGTGGATCGAGCCAACCTGCGCCTTCGAAATACCAGCCGCCTTCGGTAACCTCAAGTCCTGCAAGAGCGGAGGCCGCGTCGGCGTTCACAGGCCTAACGATGCGCGGGTCATACAGCGCGCTTACTAGTTCAGGGGTGAGCGACTGTTTTTTATTCAACGCCCCGGACAATTGCACGACACCTGATGGATGCCACGCGGTTATGGCTGCCTGTCCCAATGCGTCTAGATGGGCGTAGAACCTTCGTGCAGTCGAATAGGCGTTGAGAAAGAAGCTTGCACCGCTCTCCGCCGAGCGGAAAAGTCTGGGTCTTAAAGCCAATTGCGGAATCCCCGAGGCGCCGGACATTGGCTGCGGCGCCGAATCGATTAGCTTCACTGTCAAACCTCGTCGACCGAGCGCAACAGCGGTGCTGCACCCGGCAAGCCCCGCGCCAATCACCAGCACATCGTAGCCACCTCTGGCTGCTCCAGTCTGACTTGTCCCGTTTTTAGGCTGAGCGGTGGCCGATAAATTCTGGCGGTTTTCGACATCATTGGCGCGGGAAGGCACAGGAGCGTTCGCGCCGGCAAGGGCGGGAGAATTTGAAGCAGGTTTTTCAAAAACCGCGCTAAGGCTATGTCTTTTCTTGCCAAAGCCCGCGCGTTTGGTAACGCTGAACCCCGCCTCGATGAGCGCGCGCCGTGCGCTGCCGGCAACGCTGTAGCTTGTCGCTGTCGTGCCTTCTTTGCTGTGCAACGCCATGGCGCGCGCAATCTCTAAATCCCAGAGACTAGGGTTTAGCGCGGGACTAAATCCGTCCAGATACCACGCGTCTATTGTTGTCTCTTGGCTTCTGGACATGGCGCTGATGCGCTGCAAAGCGTCGCCATAGTGGAGATCGAGCGTTACGTCATTACCGAAATAGAGTCGGTGGCAGCCGGCGCTATGTTCCGGATACTGCCTAAGCAGCTGAGCTGAGTATGCCGCTAGATCTGGCCATTGCTCGAGCGCGCGCGTAAGGTCGGCATGCGTGAGGGGGTGCTTTTCGAAGGCAACGTAATGCAGCCGGTGAGGTTTACTTTGCGCCTGCGTCCAGCGCTGCAGCGTTTCGAGAAAATTAAGTCCGCAGCCAAAACCGAGCTCTGCGACAGTAAAGCAGTCGACAACGCGTTTCGCGGACTCGTAAGCCTCATGCCAGCGCTGCGTTATTCGGTTGCCATCCAAAAACAGGTAACGGCTTTCGGCTTGTGCGCCTTCGGAGGAATGATAGGTATCGTCGAAATCCAACGAATAGGGCAGGCCAGTGTCGAGCCAGGACAGCTGTGCATTGGCTACGATCAGAGTAGCAGCCTGTTTGGAGGTCTCACCTGTGGGCGTATTGCTGTCTGATGCCATTCGGTTTTTTGCCCCGCGAAAAAGAATAGCGTCAGTTTACCACGTCACAAGCGCAGCTCGCGTTCGTAACTGCTGTCAATTTCGAGTAAAATGCCGAGCCTGATAGTCGCCGTAGTTTAGAATTTTCGGAAGCTCACCATGTTAGAAATCAATGCGCATTTGACCCAGCTCCGCGACCTTCGCGCTCGAACCGAGACGCTAAGGGGGTATCTTTGACTACGAAACTAAGCGCGAAAGGCTAACTGAGGTTGAGATGGAGCTCGGCGAAGCAGCCGTTTGGGACAAGCCAGAGTATGCCCAAGCGCTCGGTAAAGAGCGCTCCGCATTAGAGGCCGTGGTGAAAACCATAGACGGTCTGGAGGGCAGTCTGGGGGATATCGCAGACCTGCTGGCACTGGCCAGTGAAGAAAACGACACTGAATTGTTTGAAGAGGCGAAGAGTGACCTCGCCATTCGCACGGCAAGTCTCGAAGCGCTCGAGTTTAGACGCATGTTCTCCGGTGCGATGGACCCTAACAACGCGTTTCTCGAGATTCAAGCAGGCTCGGGCGGCACCGAGGCGCAGGACTGGGCCGAAATGATTCTGAGAATGTATCTGCGCTGGGCCGAAGCTAAGGGTTTCGATGCCGAAGTGCTCGAGGTCTCCGGCGGCGAAGTCGCTGGCATCAAAAGCGCCACGTTGCATATCAAAGGGGAGTTTGCTTTTGGTTGGTTGAGGACAGAAACGGGCGTGCATCGACTTGTACGAAAATCCCCTTTCGACTCAGGAAGTCGTCGACACACCTCGTTTGCCTCGGTATTTATAGCGCCCGAAATCGACGACGATATCGAAGTGGAACTCGATATGTCTAAAGTGCGCATAGACACCTATCGCTCGAGCGGCGCAGGCGGTCAGCACGTGAACAAAACAGATTCCGCCGTGCGCCTAACGCATGAGCCGAGCGGCATTGTGGTTCAGTGCCAAAGCCAGCGCTCGCAGCACAAGAATAAAGACGCCGCGATCAAACAGCTCAAAGCTAAGCTCTACGAGATGGAAGAGCTTAAGCGTAAAGACGCAGCGAAAGATGTAGAAGAGTCTAAAGCAGACATCGGCTGGGGAAGCCAGATTCGCTCTTACGTGCTCGACCAGTCACGCATCAAAGATCTGCGCACAAACGTCGAGGTGAGCAACACCGGTGCCGTGCTCGATGGTGGTCTCGACAAATTCATCGAAGCAAGTCTCAAGATGGGGCTATAAACGCCTACCAACACCTAATTTTTTATAACACCGGACAACATGCCGGTCTCAATAAGACAGACGCAACTATGACTACAGATCAGACTGACAACGCTAACGTGGATGCCCAAGACGAGAATAAGTTAATCGCGGCACGACGCGAAAAACTTTCTGCGATTCGCGAGAAGCGCGTTGCGTTTCCTAATGACTTTACGCCAACGGCGAGTTCAGAAAAACTGATTGCGCAGTACGATGCAAAAGACAAAGAGGCGCTCGCAAGCGAGGCGGTTCAGGTGTCGGTTGCTGGGCGCATAATTCGCATGCGCGGCCCATTCACTGTGATTCAAGACGGGGCTGCGCAGATGCAGCTTTATATGAACAATAAATCGCTCCCGGAAGAGTTAGTCGAGGAGTTTAAGGCATTAGATCTTGGCGACATCATAGGCCTCGAAGGTGAGCTGTTTAAAACGGGCAAAGACGAGCTCACAATCCGCGTTGCGAGTTTTCGCCTCTTAACCAAGTCGCTCAGGCCACTGCCGGATAAGTTTAAAGGACTGACTGATACCGAAATGCGCTATCGCCAGCGTTATGTCGACCTAATTGTGAATGAGGAGTCGCGCCGAATATTCGCCATGCGCTCGAAAATCGTACGCTGCATACGTGACTATTTCGAGGCCCATAAGTTTATGGAGGTCGAGACTCCAATGATGCAGGTAATTCCGGGTGGCGCGACGGCAAGACCTTTTGTCACGCATCACAACGCACTCGATCAAGACATGTTTTTACGGGTAGCCCCAGAGCTTTACCTCAAGCGATTGGTTGTCGGTGGCTTTGATCGCGTCTTCGAACTTAATCGCAACTTTCGCAATGAAGGGCTTTCTACGCGTCATAATCCTGAGTTCACCATGCTCGAATTTTATCAGGCCTATGCGCAGTACACGGATCTCATCAATCTCACCGAAGATTTATTTAAAACGATAGCCGAAACGGTTCTCGGTACAACAGTGGTGCGCTACCAGGGATCCGAATACGATTTCTCAAAGCCTTTTGCGCGCCTCTCAGTGGTCGACGCCATCAAGAAATACTGCGGTGTTACAGACGACGCTGCGTTTGCAACTAAAGAGTCGCTTATGGCGCTTGCCGATAGTTTCGACGTGCATTACGACAAGGCATGGAGTAAGGGCAAGATTCTGATGGAGATTTTCGAAGAGAAAGTCGAGGCCGAACTCGATCAACCAACCTTCATTACAGAATACCCAATCGAGGTTTCGCCGCTAGCGCGACGCAATGAGGATAATCCAGAGATCACCGATCGTTTCGAACTTATTATCGGTCGACGCGAACTGGCCAACGGTTTTTCTGAATTGAATGATAGCGAAGACCAAGCCGAGCGTTTCAGGGCGCAGGTTGCGCAGAAAGACTCGGGTGATAACGAGGCTATGCACTATGACGAAGACTATATTCGAGCCTTAGAATACGGCATGCCACCGACGGCAGGTGAGGGTATTGGAATCGACCGACTCGTCATGCTGTTTACCGATAGCGCATCGATTAAAGATGTTCTGTTGTTTCCACACATGCGCCCTCTGCACGCGCAAGACTAGCGCTTCGGGCGCGCGATGAGCACTCTTTGTTTTTATGATGGTTTGAGTGAGGCGATGCCGCAGGAATGGCTAGCGAGCCTTGCGGCATTGCCTGGGCAGAGCGAGGCGAGCGTAGTGGCTCTGCTGGCAAAGATCGAGCGCAGTCTGAAAGCCGAATCTGACGCGGGATATTTGATGTACCCAGGCCTGAATGAAGTTTTTTCGGCATTAGTGAAAACTTCGCCGGCGCAGGTCAAGACCGTAATACTCGGCCAGGATCCGTATCACGGGGGGCAGGCGCATGGGCTTTGTTTCTCCGTGCGACGTGGTCATAAAATACCTCCCTCGCTGCGCAATATTTTTAGCGAACTTGCAGACGATACAGATGCCCTCGAACCAGTAGAGGGCGATCTGAGCGAGTGGGCGGGTCGAGGAGTATTACTGCTAAATAGTGTCTTAACGGTGAGGGCGGGGGATGCAGGCTCTCACGAAACACTTGGCTGGGTGCAGTTAACGGATCTGATCATGCAGGTGGTAGCGAGAGAATCTCGGCCTTGTGTGTTTATTCTCTGGGGCAAGTTTGCTGCAAGTAAGAAGAAATTCATCGATGCGACGAGGCACCTCGTTATCGAGAGTCCGCATCCTTCGCCGTTGTCTTCTTATCGAGGCTTCTTCGGCAGCAAGCCCTTTTCTCGATGCAATCAATTTCTGCGTGAGCGAGGCAGAGGAGAGATTGACTGGTCGCTTTGAACTCAGTCTTCTCTCGATAAAATATTAATTTTAGGAGTCAGTAAATGAGTGAGCAAACCTGTATCGTTGTTGGCGCGAGCCATGCCGGCACGACCTTAGCCCTGCAGCTCCGCCGAGAGGGATGGGAGGGTAAGATTTTACTCATCAGCGAAGAAGATGAGTTGCCCTACCATCGTCCTCCGTTGTCTAAAGAACTCCTCGCGGGTAAAAAGACGCTAGATGAGATCCGTCTCCGGCCTGCAAAGTTGTTTGCTGATAATGACGTTGAATTGATGCTCTCCACACGCGTAGAGAAACTCGACAGAGACGCAAAAACCGTACTCTTATCCGATGGCAGTTCTCGTCAGTATGACAAGCTTGCTATCTGCACTGGCGCCACCGTGCGCACGCTACCCGGCAGCGAGAAATTCGATAACGTATTCACGATTCGCAATGCAGCCGATATCGAAAAATTCCGGCCGCTGGCGACTCCAGATCGAAAGGTAGTCATCGTGGGCGGTGGGTATATTGGGCTCGAGGCAGCTGCTGTTTTATGCAGCATGGGACTCGCGGTGACCGTTATCGAGGCGGCGAAGCGCGTTCTTGAGCGCGTAACAAGCGAAGTAATGTCAGCGTATATGACACAGCTTCATACCAGTAGGGGAGTGACGATCGTTGCCAATACGATGGTCAGCGAATTACGGGGTCACGGCTCGGTGGAGTCTGTTGTTTGCGCAGACGGTTCGGAGTATGAGGCTGACTTTGTTATCGCCGGAATTGGTGTAATTCCCAACGTTGGCCTGTGTGAAGAGGCTGGGCTCGCCACTGACCGCGGCGTGCTGGTTGATGAAAATGCCCAAACAACCGATGCGAATATTTACGCGGCAGGCGACTGTGCTCGGCATCCGAGTGCGCTCTATCGCCGTCCACTGCTGCTCGAGTCAGTTCAGAATGCCACGGATCAGTCGCGCGTGGCCGCAGCGAATATTTGCGGCAAGGTAATCGCCTACGACGCGGTGCCTTGGTTCTGGTCAGATCAGTATGAGATTAAACTGCAAATGGTCGGGTTGAGCGATGGCTTCGATGAGCTTGCCATTCGCGGCACGCCCGAGGTCGGGAGTGAAAACGGCTTTGCGCTATTTTACTTAAAAGACGGTGTGGTCATCGCTGCTGACTGCGTTGGGCGACCGAAGGAATTTATGTTGGCGAAAAAGCTAGTCAAAGACCGCGCAGCGGTCACTGCGTTGCGCTTAGCAGACGAGTCGGTTGAGGTTGCCGCGCTTATTGCCGTCTAGTGCCAATGTGAAGCGCCAATGTGAAGCGTCGATGTGCAGTGGCTGGGCTTGGCGGCTGGGTTTAGTCACCGACGTAGATGCAGCCACTGGTGCAGGTTTCGCGTATTTCGACCTCGCACAGCTGAGGCAGGGCGGGTGTAAGCTCTATCCAGATCCAGCGCGCAAGGTTTTCGCTGGTGGGGTTCTCAAGGCCTGGTATGTCATTGAGATAGTAGTGATCGAGGCGCTCGAGAATAGGCCGAAACGCCGCCTTAATATCTCCAAAGTCCATCACCCAGCCCGATTCTTCGCCAACCTCACCCTGAACGCTAATCCTAACGACGAACGAATGGCCGTGGAGCCGCGAGCATTTGTGCTCTGGAGGCACATTAGGCAGCCGGTGTGCGGCTTCGAAGGTGAACTCTTTAAACAATCGCATAATGTCGGGCTTCGTAATCGTGGCATAAGTTAAAGGCAGCCAAACCGGCAACCAAACAAAGAAACAGCGGGCACTTATTCTAGCGATTTAGCCATTGCCTGTATATCGCAGCGGCGCTGAGCGAGTGGAATTTGGTCGTTGTGCCTTGCTCTGCGTGAGCTCGTGGGTTTTGCAAAACACGAGAGGGGTTTTATTTAACCCGATGCGCACATCTTGTTGACATACCCCCGATAGTCGGTAAAATGCGCCTCTCTCTGTGACACGGGTGATTAGCTCAGTTGGGAGAGCGTCGCCCTTACAAGGCGAATGTCGGGGGTTCAAATCCCTCATCACCCACCAATTTTCGAGCACGCTTTCTCAGCGCTGATTGAAAGCTGGAACCACGTAGTAGCCGAAGGCGAGCCGAACAACTCGCCTTCATAAAAGGCCTCTACGAGGATATTGCAAGAGTTGCGGACCGGTAGTTCAGCTGGTTAGAATACCGGCCTGTCACGCCGGGGGTCGCGGGTTCGAGTCCCGTCCGGTCCGCCATATTTTACATTGCAGTCGAACATCCTCTTCAAAAAACCTACACTCCAGTTCAACCCAGTCTAACCTCCTGATTATTTTCCGCGATGTTAGTTCGCCCTCCGCGCTTTAAAACCTTTCAAGCACCGATCTCTCGCAAGACCTCTCGCAAGATCTCTCGCAAGACCTCTCGCAAGACCTTCTCACTAGCCCGTGCTCGCAGACATTCTGATAAGCTATACGAAAGCCGGTGCCCAAAACTTAGCGTCGAAAGTGCCTATCCAGAGAGCTACCGTCACCAGTTATGATCACTATCCATTCGCCAAAACTCGACAGGCTTTCACATCC
>Ga0181607_10001669_pt1 | contig 19793 bp, 20 predicted proteins | sample 041ome_9_FD_132420 | JGI IMG/M metagenome (GOLD analysis project Ga0181607, IMG submission 132420) | Coastal salt marsh microbial communities from the Groves Creek Marsh, Skidaway Island, Georgia - 041413US metaG (megahit assembly) | ecosystem: Environmental > Aquatic > Marine > Intertidal zone...
CTCCCACTCGGCAGGCGGTTCTCAAATGGAAACGGCTTCCGCTGCTGGGAGGAAGCTCTGGTACTCGTCAGATCAGTTGCTGATGCACTGCGTCGCATGCGAGTTCCTCCCATCTTCAACAGCCACGTTCACTCTCACAGATCACATACGAGCGCTGATCCGAGCGGTTCTCGTCAAACAGAAAACTTGCGGTTTTTTCAGCATGCATCGCACGCACAGTGGGCCCTATTTCCTGCGGTGCTTGAGGACACCGCTGCTGCGTCACCTGCTCCCCTCACACCACTCAGATCAGCGGCCCAGGGGCGGTGATCACCGCCACGAAATCACGCTGTTCAGGAGTCATGCCCAGCATCTCTGCGCTCCCCCTTCACATATCAGGGCCCCCGCGTGTCAGGTTTTGGTCGTTTTCGACTGAACCGTCAGCGCACCAACAAGAAACACGATCGGTGGCAAGAACAGGCCAACAACGTAGCCCACCGTATCTTCCGCATCCTCTGGAAGATTCCCCCGCATGACGACCGAGACGGCAGAAACGAAAGACAGTGCTGCCAACACAAATAGGAAACGAGCTCTCCAACGCATGCTTTTCCTCCTCGAAGCTCTAGAGGCTTCAATTCTCTGACACCATACGACAGAGGCCCGGGAAGCGTCATGCACTTCCCGGACCTCATCTCGTTTATCAACGCGAACGATGGCCTTAGCCAACGGCCTTTTCCAACGCAGCGATGGCAGCGTCGTAGTTGGGCTCACTGGCCACTTCGGGCACCGGCTCGGCGTAGACCACAGTGCCCTCGCCGTCGAGCACAAACACCGCCCGGGCGAGGATCTTAAGCTCATCGATCAGCAGACCCCAGCCCGTGCCGAAGCTGCGATCCATGTAGTCACTGCCCACCTTCATGTTGGTGATGCTCTCCGCACCGCAGAAGCGGTTCATCGCGAAGGGCAGGTCGAGGCTGACGGTCAGCGCCGTCACCTTGTCGCCAAGTGCAGAGAGCCGCTCGTTGAAGACCTTCGTCTGGGTCTGGCAGACAGGCGTATCGAGCGACGGAACGACGCTGATGATCGCCGGCTTTCCAGCGAGGTCCGTCTTGCGGATATGCTCCATGCCGTTGGGCCCGTAGCAGACGAGATCGAAGTCCGGAGCGGCCGATCCCACTGCGACTTCCGCTCCGACAAGCGTGAGAGGATTGCCCTTAAACGTGACGGCTCCAGGCCGCGTAACTGTCGAACCCGACATTCAGTACTCCTTCGGCCACGGCCGATGATCTGCCGACTCTTGCGGCGAGCCCCCTGCGGGCTGCCACCCTGCGAGCAGTATGCCCCTCTGAGAGATCGCGGCAAGCCCTGAGGGAGCGTGAAAACCACTCTTGTCCCACAACCGACAGCCACACCATCATGCCGTCTGTCACACACCGGAAGGGATCTGCCATGCGACCAATCGCCCGCCTGCTCCAGATGGCAGGCCTCACGATTCCCTTTCTGGCCATCATCATGGAACTCTCTCACACGATTTCGCTCGGTCAGATGCTGGTCATGCTCGTCGCCGCAGTGTGCTGCTTCTGGATCGGGCGGATTCTGGAAGGATTCGCCAGCTGACATGCATCCGCTCCTGTTTTCCCCTCTCTACCGCACCTACCTCTGGGGTGGCCGGCGTTTCGAATCCCTTCTGGGCAGGCAACTCCCCCCGGGCGACACGTTCGCTGAATCGTGGGAACTCGTCGATCACGGGGAAGATCAGAGCGTCGTACGGGCTGGCCCACTGGCAGGCGCAACGCTAGGGCAGCTGGTCCGTGAGCATGGTCCGGAGTTGATGGGCACCGCCGCCGGGTGTGTGGCGTTTCCACTGCTGTTCAAACTGCTCGATGCAAAACGCGACCTCTCGGTTCAGGTTCATCCCGACGACGCCCGAGCGGCCACGTTGACTCCGCCAGATCGCGGCAAGACCGAGGCCTGGTATGTGGTGGATGCCGAGCCCGGCAGTCGCATCTACGCAGGCCTTCGCGAAGGCGTGACCACCGCCGATTTACGGGCCGCGATCGGCAGCGGAACACTCGAAACCTGCCTCCACGACTTCGAGGCCCACCCTGGCGACTGCATTTTCATTCCAGCAGGAACGGTGCACGCCATCGGTGGTGGACTGATGATCGCGGAAATCCAGCAGTCGAGTGACGTCACTTACCGCCTCTACGACTGGAACCGCCTTGGCCCAGACGGCCAGCCGCGGCAGCTGCATGTCGATGCTGGCCTCGAGGCGGTCACGCAGTTTGGACCGGTCACGCCGCGTCGTGCCGCCGCTGCTACCGACGGCTCTGCCCAGATGTCGCCATTGGTCAGCTGCGACTACTTCGGCCTCGATCTGCTCACCCCGGCCAGCGAGGGCGAAAGCCTCTGGCAAGTGGGCGGGGATGCTGCACCGCACTTCCTCGCTGTTCTCGATGGCTCTGTGAAGCTCACTGACTCCTGGGGCCTCCCCTCACTCGCAGCTGGAGACTGCGTGCTCCTGCCTGCGAGCATTGGGCCGCAAGAGCTCCGAGGCGATGCCCAGACACGGGTGCTGCACGTCAGCCTCCCGTAGGGCACAGCTTCCCCACGACACGCATTTCGAGGCATCCAGCCCTTCTCGCAGAGTAGCACGGCAGGCCCTGCGGAGTTGCAGCTGCGCAACGCCCGACAACTGGCTGTCGATCGGTGGGCCAAACACGCAGTTTCAGGGCAGAAAACTCCCGTTGGGGCTTTTGGTAGAGGATCTCTACACTCCTCCCCCCTCGAGAGGATCCGCCGACATGCCCACCGTCATTCCACCTGCTGGCCGACTCGTCGTTCGCGGTCTCCGCTGCTCCGTGGGTGGCATGCTGCTGGTGATCCTCGCCTCAGGCTGTTCGTCGCTGGGGCGGCCTGATTGGCTCGAGCCAGGCCCTGAGGCCAATCAGCGTCGACGCGCTGTCCGTTTTGATCCCTATCTGCAGAACGACATCGGCCCCTATCAGTTCCGGATGCCGCTGATGGATGGCACGCGTCCGCGCGACTATGCAGAGCCGGTCAGTGAAGTGAAGCGTTCACGGTGGTGGTCCGGGGGACGCTAGGAGGTATCATCAGAAGATTCTCCCTCCCCATCCGGATCTCAGCCTCACCGTGCCAAAGAAACCATCCCGGCAGCCACGCTCTCCTGCCTCGAAGCCACTTCCCGCGGGTCGAGGCAAACCATACGAACGCGGCCCTGCCAAGAAGGCCGCGAAACGCGTTTTCAAGAAGTCGCACAAGCGGTCCGAGCCGCGGCCCACTTATGCTGGTGAGGACGAACAGCCGGTCGGCCGTGGCCGAACCGGCTCTGGCCGTGGTGCTACCGGCCGTGGTAGCCGGCCGTACGATCAGCAGGGCAGGGCAACCCGCGTCGTCACAAGGGGGCCGGGAGCCACGTCACCCACGGCAGCCAGGCCTCGCCCAACACGCGACCGCCCTTCGTTCCCCCCAGGTGAGCCGGCGGTGCCGATGGCAGAACGCCTGCAGAAGGTGCTTGCCGCTGCTGGCATCGGAAGCCGACGGCAGTGCGAAGAGCTGATCACCACCGGACGCGTCGAGGTCGACCGACAAACGGTCACCGAACTTGGCACCAAGGTCGATCCCTCGACTCAAGAGATCCGTGTCGACGGTGAACGGCTACCGTCACCCAAGCGGGTGGTCTACATGCTCAACAAACCGGTCGGCGTCGTGACAACCAACTACGACCCCTCAGGACGGCCTCGCGTCGTCGACCTGCTCCCCGGCGATCGGCGTCTGTTTGCCATCGGACGGCTTGACCGCTCCAGCGAGGGCCTGATCCTGGTCACCAACGACGGTGACCTCGCCAATCACCTTGCACACCCCCGCTACGGCGTGGAAAAGACCTACCTCGTGCAGGTCGCGGGCGTGCCTTCGCAAGACACGCTCGACACCCTCCGCCGCGGCATGCATCTCTCGGATGGACGGGTGCAGGCGAAGCGTGTGGTCCTGCGGTCCACCAACAAGGCCAGCGCGGTTCTAGAGATGGTGCTCGATGAGGGAAGGAATCGCGAGGTTCGACGAATGCTGGCCGCCTGCGGTCACAAGGTACACCAGCTGAAGCGTGTCTCGATCGGCCCACTCGCGCTTGGTCAGCTTCTCCCTGGCCAGTACCGTCCGTTGACCTGGGCAGAGATCCGCTCACTGGAATCAGCTGCGGTCGTCGAAGGAGCGGGCGAGTCGATGCCCCGTCCGCACCGCGAGAGTGACCGTCGGGGTGGTCCCCCTCGCAGCGGCGGGCGAGGGCAGGGGCAGCGTTCCGGGGGCCGCTCCAGCAGACCCCCAGGACGTCCAGCGGCACCAGGGGGCACAGGTGGCCCGCAGCGTCCCCGTCGCCCTGGGAAGGCATCCTCCTGGAGAAGTCCCCGAGGAGGCGGCAAGCGATGAGCTCACCGACTGACAGCTGCACGCCTTCCCCAACCAGCTGGTCTTCCCCGGCGATTACTGCGGAGATCCTCGACCACCGTCAGGTGGCCGAGGGCACCTTTCGCATCCGCGTCGCCTGCCCAAAAATCGCTGCAGAGGCTGTTCCAGGGCAGTTCGTGATGGTGCGGCTCGCGGGCCGAAACGACCCCCTCCTGGCCCGCCCACTGGCGATCTACGACACGTACCCGGCAGCCAGCGAGACCCCCGAAGGCTTCGACCTGATCTACGCCGTACACGGTCGCTTCACGCAGGCTCTCTCGCGAGAACCAGCCGGCACTCCACTGAGTATCTGGGGCCCCTTGGGCAACGGCTTTTCGCCACCAGCAGTGGACCACCTGGTGCTGGTCGCCGGTGGCATCGGCCAGACCGCACTGCTCGCCCTCGGCAAAGAACGGCTCGGAGCAGCCCGTTATGGTGCGGCCGACCGGGTGACGCCCCAGGCACGGCAGGTGAGCTTCCTCTGGGGAGCCCGCTCCGCCTCTGCCTTCGGCGATCTCGCTGACTTCGAGACGGCCGGCATCGATACTCACCTGGCAACGATGGATGGCTCAACGGGCCTGCATGGGACGGTGGTCGACCTCCTCGACGCTCGCCTGGCAGCCGATCCGTCTGGTCACACGAGCGAGACCGCCGCCATCGCCTGCTGTGGCCCAGAGCCGATGATGGAGGCCGTGTCTGCCTGGAGTGCCAAGCACGGCATCCGCTGCCAGGTGTCACTCGAGACACCGATGGCCTGCGGCATCGGCATCTGCTTCACGTGTGTGGCTGCTGTCCGCGATGAAGACGGAAGCTGGGACTACCGCCGCACATGCCTCGAAGGACCGGTCTTTGAGGCCAACTCCCTCGAGTGGCACCCTGAGAAGACCACCGTGGCGGCCGGCCCGTAAACCGACGTGGCTGGCCCGTGACCCGACATGGCCAGATCGTGAAACGACGTGGCCGGAGCAGTGACGCGGCTTAGGTTGCGGCCTGAGCGAGGTTCTTGATGCGAGCCGAGAGGCGTGACTTCAGTCGAGCAGCACGGTTGGGGTGAATCACCCGGTGGGCAGCAGCCCGGTCAGCACGCTTGGCAGCACCACGGAAGGCCTCACGCGCCGCCGCTAGATCGCCAGCTTCGACAGCCGCCAGAACCTTGCGGATCTCTGTCTTGATCTGTGACTTGGCAACACGATTGCGGTCCCGCTTGAGGACGTCCTGACGAAGACGCTTCTTGGCACTGGCCGTATTTGGCATAGCTGGTTTCGTGAGTCTATGAGGAAAATGTTCGGATCACCGCCGTCGAGGCGGGGAGTCACGTACTATCCCCGATTGAGGATAACTTGTCTAGTCGTGCGGCGACGTCCCTGTAGCCGAAATCGACCCCAGCCAGGGCGGAAAGGTGTTTTTTCGCCGTGTCGTAGTCTTCCAGGCCGGTCGCGAGCACGCCGGCCCGATAGAGAGCCCGCTTACGGTGCTCCGCCTCACGGTCAGTGAGGGTTTCCACGGCCGTCTCGTAGTTCTGCAGGGCGAGCTGATACTGCTTGATCCGCTGGAAGCACTCCCCCACCTCGAGGGCCACGAGGCCTTTTCGGCGAGGATCCTTCAACACTTCTTGGAAATGCCGGATCGCGTCAGAAAATCGCCCCACCGCCTTCAGCCTCATCGCCAGTTCATACCGCCACGAAACGTTCTCTGGGTACCGCTCGGCACGAGCCGCGTAGACGTCGACCTCGCGTTTGGACGCTGCGAGTTTGAGCTGATCGAGTGTCTTCTTATTGGCGTCGCTCGCATCCTCGGCGAACCGCTTCTCCGCCACATGGACCCGCTGTTTCGCCCACCGCATCTGCCTATCTTCGATGTGCTCCTGAACCTTGACATCGTTTCCAGAGGCGGCCAGCGCATCGGCCAGCGTCTTCTCTGCCTCATCGAGTTTCTGCTGCTTCTCGAGAAGGTCTGCCAGCTCAAGTCGCGGCTCGACCTGCGTTGGATCCTCTTGGATCGTTTTGCGGAGCGCTGAGACCGGATCAGCTGCAGCGGTCGCAGCTGCAGGCTCTGCGGCGGCCTTTTTCGCCGGCCCGGCTCCCCCGGCTAAGCGACCTGTCCCGATCGTCTTATCGACCTGAAGACGGGAGATTTCACGCTCCGCTTCGTCGCCCACGCCTTTGATGTCTTTGACGCGAACCCAGCAGGCAATCGCCTGATCGAAGTTGCCGTGATCCGCGGCAAACTTGGCACACTGGCGGTTGACCTCGACGTCCTTAGGAACAGCATCCAAGGCAGCCTTGAGGTATGCCCCCTGGGCCTCTTCGGCACCGAGCTGGGCCGCCGCTTCAGCCATCGCGAGCAGACAGTTGTGGTCGCTGGGGTTGCCCTTAAGGATGTCGATTCCCGCTTTGATCGCGTCGAGAGGCTTGCCCGTGGCAGTCAGCTTTCGCACCTTGGCTCGCCCACCGGCGGAGAACACGCCGGCCAGGCCACCCCGGCTTTTTCCGCTATGCTTCTTCTTCAACGCCCCCAGCAGGCTCTGGAGGTAGATCACGTTCGAGGGATCACCAACCACACACAGGATGAACATCTCAATCGAGTAATCGATGTTCCTGTTGAAGTTTTGCTCGCCTCGTTGGAAGTTCTGCTGAAGCCGCTTCCGCTCAGGCTCCGACAACGGGCTCAGACCGCTCCCAGCAGGGGCCTCCGCTGCGGGCGAGGCATTCTCGGCACCAGCCGCCTGGCCGGCGTCGTTGGGATCCGTCTCACCTCGATCTTCGCCCATGTCTGCCCACCCCACTACCAACGGTCGGAATCACATCGCAGGCGTACTGTACATGCCTGCTCGTAACCCCTCAATTCAAACAGGTCATTCGCCCAGCCGGCTGTCTTCATGAGCAACGAGAATGAACAGTTTCCAGCCCATAAATCCTCGCAGGCAGCCACCGCCGGCATGCCCCAGGGCCGCGTCTGGTTTGTGGGAGCCGGACCTGGTGCAGCAGATCTGCTGACCATACGAGCGGCGAAACTGCTGGAGTCGGCCGACGCCGTACTCTACGACATCCTCGTCCCTCCGCAGGTTCTCGGCACACTGCGGCCCGAAGTTGAACGGATCCCCGTCCGCCGGGACGACCCGTCCACCGGAGCCCGCTATGTCGACCCAGGAGCCGCCGTGGGAGAACTGCTCGTCACGCTGGCCAACCAAGGAAAACAGGTTGTTCGGCTCAAGGGTGGTGACCCGGCGGTGTTTGCCCGGTTTTCGGAAGAGGTGCTCCCACTGAAGCGGGAGGGGGTTGCCTTCGCGGTCGTTCCGGGGGTCACCGCGGCGACTGCTGCCGCCGCAGCACTGGTAACGCCACTCACGAGCCGCGCAGCCGCCTCGAGCGTGACGTTGATCACAGGCCATCGGGCGATCCCATCTGCCGATTCACCGGCTGGTCGCGCGTCCGCAAACGACTTTGCGGTGCTCGCCACCTTGCCCGGCACGGTGGTCATCTACATGGGCCTTGAGCAGATCAACAGCTGGACAGCGTCGCTGCTCGAAGCGGGCTGCCCTGGCACTCGTCCGGTAGCAGTCGTCAGCCGCTGTGGCTGGCCTGACGAACGCCGCTGCCTGACCACGCTCGCTGAACTCCGCGACAACCAAACGGTCCGCTCCTGGCCGTCACCAGCAGTGATTCTCGTGGGTGATGTCCTGACACCGGCACTCGAGTCCGGTGCTGATCGTGCGCCCGACGAGCCAGAAAAGCCACTGGCAGGCCAGCAGGTGCTGGTGACCCGACCGGCTGCCCAGGCGAGTGAACTCCTCGAGCAGCTCAGCGGGGCAGGGGCCCACGGATGCTGCGTACCCGTTGTGGAAATCGTGCCACCAGACTCCTGGGAACCGCTCGATCGAGCAATCCAGGAAGCATCGACCTTTGACTGGATTGTGTTTTCCAGTTCGAACGGCGTTGAGGCGTTTTCAAGTCGACTGGCGGTGGCAGGAGACGCTCGGCTCCTCGGCACCGCGCGGCTTGCGGCGGTGGGCCCACGGACTGCAGAAGCGCTCGCGGCAAAGCACATGGCCTGCGACCTCGTGCCGACCACCCACTCCGCTGCAGGGCTGGTTGAGGCGTTTGCCGACGAGGCTCCGGGCCGCCGTTTCCTGCTGATCCAGGCAGACCGTGGCCGTGACACGCTCTCCACAGAACTCACCGCCAAACAGCACGAAGTGCACCGGGTGACCGGCTACATCAGCCGTGATCTTCCGTCGCTCAGTGAGGACGACGCTCGCCTCCTGACACGCCAACCCATCGACTGGATCATCCTGTCGAGCCCTGCGATCACCGCCAACGCTGTCCGTCTCTTTGGGGAGCGGCTGCGGGGCTGGAAAATCGCCTGTAACAGCGCCGCGTCCGCCGAACTGCTCGCCAGCCATGGCCTGCAGGCGACGGTCGTGAGCGATTCTCCGGCGATGCCCGCGGTCATCCAGGCAATGCAGTCGTGGGAAACGGCAGCACAGGCCGCAAACATCGGTCAACACGACTGATTAGGCCGAGAATGCGTGCAGCGAGCCTCGTGACTGAAGCGAGCGAACTCCGTGGTCGATGCGACTGAGTGCGGTTCGGCAGCAGTGCCGCCACCGTGCAGCCCGCACAAGTACGGAGTGTCTCATGCCTCGCAATGACCGAACGGTTGGTCAGGTGGTTCTCTGCTGTCGAGTTCCGGAGCAGACCAGCGATACCGAAGCAGCTCGCTGGCAGGCCGAGGCTGCACGCCGAGGCGTCCCTGTCACATGGGTTGTGACGCCCGAGCAGGCAAGCCAGTGGTTTGAGACCAGCGGTGCACAGCAGCCGCTCGCCGTGCGAATCGGCGATCCTCTCGCTGCGGAACCGATGGAGAGGGCCGAGATTCGCGGCAGCTTACACGCCAGCGGCGGACAGGTGTCGGCAGCCGTGCTCGAGGGAGACCAGCCGTTGGAGCATCGTGAACTCTTCTTGGAGGCCGGCATCGACATTGTGGCCAGCAGCCGCCTGCACCGGGCCAATCGTGGATCGCGACGACCTGCCCCTCACGGCTGGGAGTGCCGCTGCCTCCTCTGGGGCCTCTGGGAAGCTGCCTTCACGGCTCCTCGACGCCGGCTGTTCGGACTCGTCGCAGAGAGCCGGCCACAACGCGGCCGGCTGACCCTGCTGCAAACGGGCTGCCGTCATGGAGAACCAGCCGACGTCGGCTTAGCCCGACTCCGACAAACGCTCAGTCAGGTTCAGGCTGGGCTAGGCCGCGGTGGAGTCGAGGCGAGCCTGCTCTCGGAACTCCCCTCGCTGCTCCAGGGAGGACACACGACCGCCGACCGCGGCAGCATCCTGGCAGCAGCCTGATCAGGCCTGGCAGAGCAGCATGGCTCTACCAGCGATGTTGCGTTAGCGGAGACACTCATGGCAACGGGCAGGACGGAGCGATTCCCGAGAGCTACGACCGCTTCCGTTCGGTGATGCTCCAGGCGAGGTAGCCCAGCAATAATGAAGCGGTCAGACAGACCGCATCGAACGGGATGTTGATCCGGCCAAAAGGGATGCCAACGGCAAGATCGGCAAGGCACAGCACCCCGATCAATCCCGCTACGACCATGCCCGTCAGCGGCAATGCCTTCGTCACGTCGCTTGGCCTCCCGAACGGTCCAAAAGTTCACATCTCACGATTACGCTGAGCGTCGACCAGCCTCGCTGACAGCGAAGCCCTCAACGCTAACGCGTCCGCCCTCGGCTTCATACAATACCTTCCCGGCCGAGGCCGTCCACGCCGAGTTTCGGGCAAACGCTCGACCGATCTTTTGCACGGATTCACCAGCCGGGTGCAACCCCGAAAAGCGATCATGCCAACCGAATCGACACAATCGGGCTCTTCGCCCCCCAAAATAGTCGATCGAACCGGCTCTGCGGAGCCGGCTAACCGCCGCCAAGACGCCCAAACGGCCGTCTACACCGGCTCATTCGACCCAATCACGCTTGGCCACCTGGACGTGATCCAGCGGGCGTCCACGATTTTTGGCACGGTGATCGTGGGGGTGGGCATTAATCCTGATAAGAACCCGTTGTTCACGCTGGGCGAACGCGTCGAGCTTGTTCGGCAGTCTGTGGCACACCTTCCTAGCGTCCGCGTTGAGCATTTCGACGGCCTCGCGGTCTCGTTTGTGAGACGACATGCCGCCCGGGTCCTGCTCCGCGGAATGCGGTCACTGACAGACATTGAAGCAGAGTTCACGATGTCGCTGGCGAATCGCAAACTTGACCCCGACGTGGAAACGGTGTTCTTGATGGCGGACTCGCAGTATTCGCACGTTTCGTCATCACTGCTGAAGCAGATCACGCCACTTGCCAACGACGATGCCCTGGCCCAGTTTGTGCCCGCCCCTGTGGTGACCGCCCTGCGGCAGAAGCTTCAGCCAGCCACAGGGAACGAGGGTGCGTCACCCCGAGTTGTGTGACCCGGCAAAGGGAGAGATGCGGTGGCCAGACTGATGCCCAAAAGCCTCCGCTGGCAAACGCTCAGTTCGAGCTCGCCACGTCGCCCTCAGCATTTTCAAAATGCTGTCTGAGATAGCGGGCTCGCTCGATATTGCGATCGCTCGAATCGAGTTCCACGCCTCGCAGCTTCTGCAGGTGGGCCGGCTGCGTGCGAACCAAGAGCACGTTGATATCGGAAATGGCCACGTCATCGATCAGGCCAAGCAGCACGCCCATTCGCACTCGGGAGAGATGCTGCATCGTCTCTTCAGCACTGATCGTCTGAGCCGTTCGCAGGATCCCGATCGCGCGACTGACCTGATCGTGGATGTTGAGCTGGCTCTCACGTACGAGATAGTCACGGGCCCGCCGTTCGTACTCGATCAGCACTGGCACGACGTCACGAACCTGTCCAACAAGCTCTTCCTCAGTCTTGCCTAAGGTTGTCTGGTTGGAGATCTGGTAGAAGTCGCCGAGAGCCTGCGACCCCTCCCCATAGAGCCCCCGCACCGCCAGCGAAATCTTGTGCAGGCTGCGGAAGACCTTGTCGATCTGCCGTGTGATCACCAGTGCTGGCAGATGGAGCATCACGCTGACCCGAATGCCAGTCCCCACGTTCGTCGGACAGGCCGTTAGGTAGCCCCACCGTGAATGGAATGCATAGGGCACAGCCGCCTCGAGGGCATCATCCACCTCTCGGATCTGATCCCAGACTCCGGAAAGGTCGAGCCCACTGTGCATGCACTGGATACGCAGATGATCTTCCTCGTTGATCATCAGGCTGACCTGCTCACCGCCATCAATGGCAACACTGCGGGCCCCTTCGGCTTCAGCGTGTTCGCGGCTGATCAGCTGCCGCTCAACGAGGAACTGTCGATCCACCTCCTCCAGCGCCCCAACATCGATGTAGTCGAGCTGCTTTCCGGCGGGTGACTGCTGAATCTGAGCCCGCAGAAACTCTTCGACTTCCAGTCGCTCCTGGTCGTTCGCACGGCTGACGAACGGAAAGTGGGCCACATTGCGAGCCAGCCGCACGCGGCTGCTCATCACGATGTCAGACTCCGGCCCTGTTCCCTTGAGCCATTCGCCAATCGAACTGGTGAGCGCTTCGATCTTCACGTGTTCCTCGCCACCACGGGCGTCCTGCTGATGTGTCATGAGCCCGTCGCGTTTCCTGCATCATCTCCACCAGAACCGGTGGCGTCGTCTGCCTGCTCTGCCGTCGGTTCCGCCACCGATCCGCTACGAGCGGTTTCGTCGATCACGCGAAGTTCATCGCGGAGACTCCCCGCCTGCTCGTAGTCTTCACACTCAATCGCCTCTTTCATTTCTCGTCGCTTGCCGACCGCAGCGGTAAGCGGCTCAGTGCCACCAGCGAAGCGGGCAGGGGAACGCCCCACGTGCTCAGTGGCTCCGTGGATGTTGGCGATCAGCGGCTCGAGTTCCTTCTCGAACTGGACATAGTCGTGCGGACAGCCGAGACGCCCGTTGTTGCGAAACTCGAAGAAGGTGATGCCGCACATGCTGCAGACCTTCTGGTCGATTTCAGCGAGGTCATCGGCGGTCTTGGCAATCGACAACGGGCCAGCGAGCATGCCACCAACGGTGCTTTTCTCCTGTCCCTCGCCGTCCCCCTCGCTCTGGGTGAGGTAGCCCCGCGCATGATCCTCACAGAGATGCACCTCTCGCACCTCCCCCTCTTCTAGTTCGGTGATGTGAAACACCGCAGAGTTGTCACACTGCTGACACTTCATATTCGGCGTACTCGCTCTCAGCCCTGGCAAACGATCACTGTCTCAGAAACCGCTCAGCCTTGAATCCGTTACGTGTCTTCACCGGCGACTGTCTGACGAACCAGTTCCGGCAGACGGTCGGCGGATGGTGACCCGCCGAGGCCGTTCCCGCAAGGGAGACTGCCGTCACCCCGACGAGAGTTTCAGACCGTCCTGCTGCTTCCGGAAGGGAGTGCGGTGGACGCTGGCCCCTGACGCTTCCACAATCATAGCCATTCGGCCGAGGTTTGTTCCCGGTCAACCGACGCGAGCGGGGTGGACGTGCTTCCTTGGCCGTCCCACCGCCCACGCCTCCGCCCGGCCACTTCGGCGACAGTCACACACCGGCACCTCCTCATGAGTTTTCTCCCTGATCGGGCCCGCTTTGACAGCCTCGCCCAGAAACATCGCTTTGTCCCGGTCTATCGGCGGCTCCTTTCCGACAGCCTGACGCCACTCTCAGCCTTCGCCCGTCTCGACACCGGCAGCTGCGGATGCCTGTTTGAAAGCGTGATTGGTGGCGAACGCGTCGGACGCTGGAGTTTTCTCGCTGCCGAACCGTTCTTGCAGTTCGACGCCCGGGGACAAGAGGTCCACCTCCGCGGCCAGAACGCCGATGGCGACGCGATCGATGAGCGGTTTGAGTGTGACGACCCATTTGAAGAGCTGCGTCGGCGGATGGCCCCGTTTCAGCCGGCACACCTGGAGGAACTTCCCCCGTTCACCAGCGGTGTCGTCGGTTTCGCTTCGTACGATGCGGTCCGCTATGTCGAACGGCTCCCCAACGCCCCCCCAGACGATCTTCACCTGCCAGACCTCTCGTTCGCCTTCTACGACCGCATGGTTGTCTTTGATAACGTGAACAAGACGCTCGACGTGGTCGTGCTTGCACGGATCGACGATTCCTCGCCGGACGGCCTCGCGGCCGCCTACGACGACGCCTGCCGCCGGTGTGATAAGACCGTTGCAGTTCTGTCGGTCGCTGGCGAATGGCCTCAGCCAGCCGACATCAACCCGAAGAAGGGCAGGGCGGCCAAAGCCACCTCAAACCTCACCCAAGAGCAGTACACCGCAGCGGTGGAACGAGCGATTGAGTACATCCACGCCGGCGACATTTTTCAGGTGGTGCTCAGCCAGCGTTTCAAGACAGCCTTTGACCTGCCGCCACTGGAGCTCTACCGGACACTCCGCGTGGTGAACCCCAGCCCGTTCATGTTTCACCTGCGAACCCCAGATGTGACCCTCGTGGGCAGTTCGCCCGAGATCATGGTGCGGGTTGCCGACGATACGGTGACGGTTCGGCCTCTGGCTGGCACACGTCCCCGCGGCAGCACGCCTGACGAAGACAACGAGCTGGCAGAGTCATTGCTCGCCGATCCCAAGGAACGGGCTGAGCACGTTATGCTGATTGACCTTGGCCGCAACGACGTGGGGCGAGTCGCGGAGATTGGTTCGGTCGAACTCTCTGACGTGATGTGTATCGAACGGTACAGCCACGTGATGCACCTGACGAGCAACGTGAATGGCAAGCTTGCCGCAGGCCGCACCGCCTTTGACGCGCTGCGTGCCTGTCTTCCCGCAGGAACGGTCTCAGGAGCACCGAAGATTCGAGCGATGGAGATCATCGATGAGTTTGAACCGACGCGACGTGGGCCTTATGCCGGCGCGGTGGGCTACATCGACTTCAATGGCGCAATGGATACCTGTATCACCCTGCGAACGGTCGTCCTCCATGGAGGGCAGGCCTATGTCCAGGCAGGCGCCGGGATTGTGGCCGACAGCGTTGCCCAGCGGGAGTATGAAGAGACGGTCAATAAGGCCCGCGGACTGCTGGTGGCCATCGAACTGACCCGCCAGCGTCTCGCCACGCAGCCCTCGCACATCGAGCCCTCATGATCCGGCTGGAAGGCGTCACGGTTGTCCGCAGCAGCCGCATCGTTGCCTCAGAACTGTCGCTGGAGATCGCTCCGGGCGAAGCGGTGGCAGTGATTGGGCCGTCGGCCTCGGGCAAGACCTCGCTGCTCGAGACCGTTGCCGGCCTGACTGCTCCCGCCCATGGACAGATCCACCGTGGGCTCGATGGCGTGGACGAACCAGCTTCTAAAAGCCCAACACTCCGACACCTTCCCAGGGTGGGCTATGCTCCGGCGGAGGCGGCTGCCTGGCCCGTGATGCGGGTTGATGAGTTTCTTGAGGTCGCCGCCGTCTCAGCAGGCCTGATCGGCAAGCCGTTGCGGCTGGCAGTGCAGCGAGGACTGGTCTTTGCCAGTTGCGAGCGTCTGCCCGACCACCGCCTCGAGCGGCTCTCCGATGGTCAGCGGAAACGGCTGTTGCTCGCAGCGACCCTGGTGCACGACCCCGACCTGCTCGTCCTCGACGATCCGATGCGAAGCCTCGACGTGGATGGCCGCAGCGAGGTCGAGCAGGTGATTACCGACCTGGCACTCGCGGGAGGCAGCATTGTTGCGGCACTCAATGATGCCGTGATTGGACCCTGCTGGTCACGCGTGCTCTTGCTGAACGACGGTACGCTCCTCGACTCCCGCGACTCCCATCGCCACCCGACTGGCAGCTGGCCTGCGTGGAGTGTCGACGCCTTGGATGCCTGGCGTCGATCCGTTGCCAGCAGTGAGCACGGCTAAGCAAATAGAGCCGAGCGAGCACAACTCATGAGGCCGCAGAGCCAACGCTGTCCCCTCGCCTCAGGAGAGATCGACGCCGCCTCAGCGACCGTCTCCACCTGTGCGTGATCCACGGGCAGAGCCGCCGGCAGTGACCAGGTCGCCCACATGGCTGGCAATCGTCGCCAACACTGCCTGTCGGGCATCGCTTCCAGAGCCGCCTGCCGCCTCGAGATGCCGCACGAGCGCCGAGCCGACGATCACACCGTCAGCCACCTCTCCCACCTCCCGAACCTGTTCGGGGCGACTGATCCCAAAGCCCACGAGAATCGGTACGTCCGTCTGCTCTTTCAGCCAGAGCACCCGGTCTTTGAGCTGCTGCGGCAGGCTAACCCGCTCTCCGGTGACTCCTGCCACCGACACGCAGTAGAGAAAACCGGTCGACTCAGAAGCGATGCGGGCAGCCCGCTCAGGTGGCGTGGTTGGTGTGACTAGCCGCACCAGAGCCAGACCTGACTGACGGCAAGCCTTGGAGAGCGCCGCAGACTCTTCAATCGGAAGGTCGGGCACAATCAGTCCTGTCAGGCCTGAGGTCGCCGCTTCGCCGGCGAACCGATCGATCCCGCGTCGGAAGATGATCGAATAACTGGTCATGGCTACCAGGGGCATGCTGAGCTGAGCTGAGGCTCTGCTGGCCAGGCCGAACACACCTTCCAGGGACCCTCCGGCGTTGAGAGCCCGCGTGTAAGAGGCCTGAATAACGGGCCCGTCGGCGATGGGATCGCTGTAGGGAACGCCGAGTTCACAGAGCGTTGCCCCGGCCGCCTGGGCGGCCTCCAACGCCTCAAAGGTGAAGTCCATGTCAGGATCACCGGCGGTGAGGAAAGGAGCCACCACGACATCGCCCGCCTTCTCACGCTGAGCGAGAGCGGCGGCAAGTTTTGTGATCGGTGCATCAACGGCTGCTTCAGCCATGACTCATGTCCTCTGAGAATCCCCGCAGCCGTGCGATTTCGGCAGCATCCTTATCACCACGCCCCGAGAGGCACACGACAATCACTGCCTCTGGCGGCATCTTCGCTGCCTCGCGGATCGTCCAGGCGAGTGCATGAGATGTTTCGAGTGCGGGCAGAATGCCTTCCTGGCGAGCCACAAGATCGAAAGCGTCGAGTGCCTCGGCATCGGTCACGCTCGTGTAGTCCACCCGACCGGCATCCCGCCAGTAGGCATGTTCAGGCCCCACGCCCGGATAATCGAGGCCTGCAGAAACCGAGTGGACGTCTGATGTCTGCCCGTCCTGATTCTGCAGCACATAACTCAGACTGCCATGCAACACGCCAGGCTGGCCGTGGCTGAGGCTCGCCGCATGACTCCCCGGGCTGGCAGAGTGGCCGCCCGCTTCAACACCGACCAGCCGCACCCCGTCGATGTCGACGAACGGATAGAACATGCCGGCGGCGTTGCTCCCACCGCCAACGCAGGCCACTACCACCTCTGGCATGCGACCAAGATCGTGCTCGCACTGGGCGACGGTTTCGCGGCCAATCACGCTCTGGAAGTCCCGCACAATCTTCGGAAAAGGATGCGGCCCAACGACCGACCCAATGATGTAGTGGCTGGTCTCCACGGACCCCATCCAGTCCCGCATCGCGTCGTTGATTGCATCACGAAGCGTTCGTGAACCACTCTCGACTGGCCGAACCTCAGCCCCCATCAGCCGCATATTGCGGACGTTCGGAGCCTGCCGCCGCACATCTTCGGCACCCATGTAGACGACACACTCAAGACCAAACCGAGCACATGCCGTCGCTGTCGCCACGCCATGCTGCCCGGCACCTGTCTCAGCGATAATCCTCCGCTTGCCCATCCGCAGAGCGAGGAGCCCCTGGCCAAGCGTGTTGTTGATCTTGTGGGCGCCGGTGTGGCTAAGGTCTTCTCGCTTAAAGTAGATCTGGGCGCCCCCAACGTGCTCCGTGAGCCGGTTGGCAAACAGCAGGGGCGTCTCGCGGCCCACAAATCGCCTCAGGAGGTCGTCAAGTTCCCGCTGAAAGGCAGGATCTGCGGCCGCGTCAGCGTAGGCCTGTTCAAGCTCGTCCAGGGCCGCGGAGAGCGTCTCGGGAACATACCGACCGCCATACTCCCCAAACCGGCCAAGCTGGTCGGGAACCCGCGAATAGGGTGGTTGGACTGCAGTGCTCGATGCCACAGGGGCCTCCGAATGCGTTTGCCTGCCGCCAGAGGAGTGCACTGGCCGCGTCGTTTCAGGTCTTTGTTCTGCCTGATTGTAGCCAGAGCCGCGGTCGCCACCATGCCATGGCTTGCCCGGAGGGCTGTGCATCGAGTCTGATAGGAGGCATAAGCTTTGGTGTTCTGTCACACTGAGAGAGGTGAGCCATGCAGCCCCACGAGTCATTCCAGGGAAACGATACAGCTGGTCCACTGCGGAGCCTTCCACGCCGTGGGTTCTTGGCGGGTTCGCTGGCAGCTGCCTGCGGCTCTTCGCTTGGGCGGCTCGGTGCCTCCACCGCGTCGGCAGCTGGGTCCACCGCGACTACGGCAGAGAGCCTCGTTGCTGCCTTACACGCCACGCTGACACCCGCCCAGCGTGAGAAGGTCTGCCGTCCGTGGGATTATGTGCATCCGAAGTTTGGCCTGCTGCGAACCCGCGTGGCCAACAACTGGAACTGCAACGACACCGACCTCTCGAGCGACTTCTTCACGGCTGATCAGAAGCAGCTGACTCGCGACATCTTCGAGCAGCTGATCGCCCCGGAGTGGCACGCCCGCTTTCATCAGCAGCTCGAGGACGACACCGGTGGTTTTGGCCACCAGCAGTCATTCGCGATCCTCGGCGAGCCTGGTGCCGGCCCTTCGCAGTTCCTGCTGACCGGCCGCCACATGACCCTCCGCTGTGATGGCAATGCAGCAGACCACGTCGCCTTCGGTGGCCCGATCTTCTACGGCCACGACGCTGGCGGCTTCGACGAAGACAAGGACCATCCTGGCAACGTCTTCTGGTCGCAGGCACTCGCTGCCAACGCGGTCTACGAGATGCTCGACGGCAAGCAGCGTGACGCAGCACTCGTTGCAAAGTCGCCGCGCGAGAATGCGGTCGGCTTCCGAGGCGCAAAGCTGCACACGGCCAACCCGCAGGGCATCGCGGTCACCGACCTCAGCGGTGACCAGCAGGGTGAACTGTCGCGAGTGCTCGGCGTGTTGCTCGAACCGTTCCGTGGCTCAGACCGGGAGGAGGTCCGCGAGTGCCTGGCAAAGCAGGGGGGGCTCGAAGGCTGTCGCCTCCTTTTCTACAAGGACCAGGACATCGGCAACGACGGCGTCTGGGACAACTGGCGTCTGGAAGGTCCAGCGTTCGTCTGGCACTTCCGCGGCGCACCACACGTGCATGTGTGGGTCAACATTGCCGACGATCCATCGATTGCCACCAACTCCTAATCGGTTCTGGCTCATCCTGTGAGTCTCTCAACTGCTCTCGCTGCGCACGGCATGGTCGACGTCGGTATCATCGGTTCGGGCATCATTGGGCTCTCGATCGCTCGAGAACTCGCGGGCCGAGGCCTTGCCGTTCGGGTGCTGAGCCGTAAGCCGCCGCGGCAGACCACATCCTGGGCAGCGTCGGGGATCTTTCCTCCCGCGCCTGCGTTTTCTGCTGCAGGGCCGGGCGAGCAGCTGACCACATTGAGCGACCGGCTCCACCGGCACTGGCATCAGGAACTCCTCGACGAGACCGGCATCAACAACGGGCTGGCCACCTGTGGCGGTCTCTACCTCGCAGTGCACGAGGCTGGCCTGACACGCCTGCGTGCGGAAGCCAACGATTGGCAGACCCGAGGAGCAGTGACCGAGTGGATCGAGATGACCGCCCTTGGTCAGGTGGAGCCCGCGCTTGCCCCAGCGGCAGACCGCGGGCTGCTCAGCGGTGCTCTTCTGCTTCCGGAAGAAACGCAGATCCGGCCACCACGGCATCTGCAGGCCTTGGAGGCTTCGTGTCGCCAGCGAGGTGTCGAGTTCTGTTTTGACAGCGAGGTTCAAGAAGTTCATCTCGCTGACGGCCGTATCGACCACCTGAAGTGTTCACACGGCCGAGAAGATGCGGGCGTCTGGATTCTCGCCGGCGGTGCCTGGTCGCAGCGGTTTGCCGAGGCTTTTGGTTCGCACGTGCGTCCCCAACCGGTTCGTGGCCAGATCATGCTGCTGAGCAAGCCGGCGGCCGTACTGACACGGGTGGTCAACGTCGGGCTGGAATACCTCGTACCGAGGCCTGACGGTCGCGTCCTTGTGGGCTCCACCCTTGAGAACGTGGGCTTCACTGACGGCACCACTGAGTCCGCCTTACACCGCATGCGGGCTTTCGCTGGCCGTCTCGTACCCGCGTTGGCGGACGCGGCCATGGAAACGAGCTGGTCAGGGCTTCGTCCCGCTTCGCCCGATGGCCTCCCCTGGATCGGCCATTCTCCAAACGTCACCAA
>Ga0181607_10001683_pt1 | contig 19720 bp, 17 predicted proteins | sample 041ome_9_FD_132420 | JGI IMG/M metagenome (GOLD analysis project Ga0181607, IMG submission 132420) | Coastal salt marsh microbial communities from the Groves Creek Marsh, Skidaway Island, Georgia - 041413US metaG (megahit assembly) | ecosystem: Environmental > Aquatic > Marine > Intertidal zone...
CTCAGGCTCAGGCTCAGGCTCAGGCTCAGGCTCAGATGCGACGCAACAACTTATCGGCTTGCAAGCACTCGGCTCTGACCTCAACTCCGCAGACGTGAATAAAGAGGATCAAAAGGCCCTCCTGAATGAGCTTATAGAAAATGCTGAACGCGCCATCTCTGCGGAGGCCGAAACCGACGTCTTGACGCCAAATTTGCAGTTTATCCTCTCCGCCTCCCGCTATGTCGCGGGTGCCGTCGAACGGCCCGGATACTACCCGGTCACGGGTTCCGTTACGCTGTCGCAACTCCTCGCCGCGACTGGCGGTATTACGGAGAATGCGGATATTTCGAATATTGAGGTGATCAAGCAAAAGGCCATGGCCGGTAGAATTGTTGCCGATAAAATTGCGCGCGTCGACCTTACAAAAACTGATGCAAGCGAAGTGCGCCTCACTGATCGATATAGCTTGAACATTCCAAACCTCATCAACGAAGTAGCGACAGGGCTCATAACACTTAAAGGTGAGGTCCAGCGGCCTGGGGACTATTTATTTGCACGAAATGAAACTTTGCATGACGTGATAGAGCGGGCGGGAGGATTGAGCGACGTCGCGTATCCATTGGGTGCCGTCTTCACTCGGGAAAGCCTGAAGGAGAGCCAGCGCGAGAGCAATGCACTCTTGGCAGATCAGCTGGAGCAGGCTGTCCTGCAAGTTGCACAATCAGACGTTGAAGGTGTCGGTGAGCAAGTAAAAGCAGTGCTGGGCTACGCAAAACAGTTACGACTGCAAGACGTAACCGGTCGGCTTTCTGTTAATGTGGTATTAAGCGACGTCTCCGCCCCAGTATATCTGCAGGCGGGTGACGAGTTGGTAATTCCCAAGCGCCCAGCGCATGTTTCGGTTATTGGAAGCGTGCAGAAAGACACGGTCGCAAGTTATTCATCTGGGAAGCGCTTGAATGCATATCTCTCAGCTGCCGGTGGAGCGAATCGGATCGCTGATTTAAAGCGAACGTACATCTTGCTCCCCAATGGTGAAAGTATAACTGCCAACGATGACAGCATCATTCCGCCTGGCGCCGTTATTGTTGTACCACCAAAAACGGATCGCCTGAGCGTCTTGGGGTTAACGGATCTTATTTCAAGGGTGCTTGGAAATATTGCAACATCTGTACTCGCAATCAACAATGTTCAATAAATTCATTTCTAAATTTGCCCTGCTAGTTGTTTTTGGATCAGCTTCCGCGGCGGAAACCCAATCGGAGCTAGCGTTAGAAGTAGGTGGAGTGCACTACACCAAAGAAACTAGAAAACCTATCATTTGGAAGCCAATTTCAAACAGACTTTCTCGCTATTCCCTCATGCTGCCGACGCATGGCATCCAAGAGGCAATCCAATACCGCGATACTGCACCACTATTCTATTTGTCGCACTTGCATGATAACGGTCTATCGCTTGTGGCCGATGAATACAGCGCCTTTACTTTTTACATAAAACCAAAACAATCTAGCGTTCATTATCGCCACGCCCTCACTAAGGCAGTGACAGTCAACATAGGAATCACGCAAGAGCAAGATGTAATTACTCCCTCAATTGCCGGCGAAGTTCTTACTATTACAAGCCATAAGGGATTACAGCAAGGCTCCCTAACTCTTTCAAATTCATCGATGGATGTGTTTTTGGCACGCACACAACTCAGCGCGAACGAAACGCACGAAAAGATCTGGACAATATCCTCAACTTTAAATCAATCACGAGTTGGTTATGGATGGCGTTGGTTCGACGTGATCCGGGACGGTAACCTATTGGCCGAGTTTGGCTTCAGTGATGCCGATCCATTATTAGGTTTACAATTGGAACACAGATTCCATGATACGACAGCTTACTTTGGTGTATCAGGCAATACGAATTCTAGGAAAAGCAAAGTCTTCCTAGGATTAAAAATTAAATTTGAAAAAAATACAATGATGCGAATTGAGAGCGAAAACAACTTGATAACCGGCGCAGCACGATCTCTGAATAGACAACGCCGAAACGAACTTCAAAGGCTGTGGAGATCGAATGTTAAACTTATAGATCAACAAACAAATTCTACCTTTTGAGTTCCCTCTCTACAACTTTTCAAATCATTGTTATGAAAATTCTTCTTGTAGCTTAAGCTCGTAATTTTAACAGATTACTCTTTTCATATCCAAATTAACCCGTGAAAATCCGCTATTTGGGTTGCACGCAATGCATTCTCTTGTAATCCACTTAATAGGTATTGCTGCTATAACTGGGAACGAACATTCGATTGGCTCTCGAAACTATAAAATATCGTTTTGTGACGGTCCAAAAGTAAATCGCACAAAATTTTTCCAACTTTACGACTGTTTTCTTTTGGATCAAAGCTATCCACTCTTTTGAAATACGCTTTATCTATGTTAATATAATACATTCTACTCAAAAGAAAATTTTTCTGCGCAGCTACTAAGCTTTTATCAATTGTAGCTTTAGATATACTTTCAAGATCAGTGTTCATGTCAAACTCAAACACTCCCTCCAGACTTCGATACCACGCGTGCCCAAAAATTAACGCTGGTTTACCTTTTTCGATGGCCTCCACACCAGCAGTACCTGTAACGGTTGCAACTAATTTGCTGTGTTTAATTAAGCTTTCTGATGAAGTATCTGCAGGAACCATATGCACGTTCTTTAACCGATTAAACCGGTGAAAAAACATTGGTTCTCTAGCAAAGCATCCTTGTTTCGGATTCTCTTTTACATAAATCTTCCAACTATCTGGAAGCTTTGCACACAATTTTTCAATCATTAGAAGTTGATCACGATGCATTCCACCTAGAGTTGACGTTGTCATTTCGGGTTGAAGGTGCAGCGGCACGTAAACATAATCTGACGTTAAGTCTAGATATTCACTTTGAGCTTCCGATAATTGGTTCAGATATTCTAACCAATTAAAACTAAAAAACCGATTAAATGGTGAACGCCAATGGGGAAGAGTATTCATGGTACTACGCAACACGCCTAGCAATTCTTTCTGATAGCGAAAATCAAACAAGGCCCTTGGCTGATCTTTTGCAAGCGCAAAATAAAAATTTAAAATCCCAGAAAGTCCTAGCTGCCCTCGCTCTGCTTTTTCTTGCCAGCTACCATCCATGTACCAGGTACTAGTTGGCTGCATTGTTTCTGATCCACTAATCTCAACAGAGCTTAAATCAATACAACCTATGTCCTCAAAATTATTGACAGAATACACTGCATTCGGAAAAGGTTGTTTTATTATCAGTATTTTTAAATTTAAGCTCTTTGCGACTGAATAAATTATGCTATCGATAGCAAGATGAGGGACATCAAAAAATAAAACATGAGTTATATTTGCATCTAATATTTTTTCAGCAACTGCATCAGTCAAAATATGAAAATAGTCAAAATATTCGTGAAAGTGATTCATTAAATGTCCACGTCTATTATATTTTCTGTTTACACGATGTAGGTGATAGAAAATCTTTCTAGACTTTGCTGAAAATCATCACTCATCAATAAGTCAATATTTGCCCCAGAGTACTTCACATTAGATAAAAGTCTGCCTTTCTTCGCGGCCTTTATCTCTTGTCTAAACATGCTGGGTACGTCAAAATCTGAGTTTTGATCACCAAAGTGCAATGCCAATTCTATTTCCCCATCGGACTGAAGTAACATTTGCTTCAAAAAATCTGTACGATATTTTCCCCGTGCTTCAGCAAGCAATCGAATTGACATAAAACTTCCCGTTAATAAGCTATTTTCCAAGCTCTATTTTACAAGTCTTCTGTATAATTGAACACCATACATCTCATGTATTATAAACCATCTACCATAAATCTCACAACGATAAAATACCCACTTTCGCAACACTTAAAATTTAATCTTAGTTTATACAATTATGTGAAAATTTATGATTTTTCAGAATTCTATCTTTGAATAATTTTTATATTTATACAGAGCCTTCCACCTAAAAACTATTAATATTATTTTAATGGTAAATTTTTTACTTACCGTAAATAATACACACTAAGTTACTTATTTTATGAAGCAATCGCCATAATATAGATTTCAGAATAAAAAATCTATTTCATTATTTCAATACAATTATTCTTTGTTAAGATTTTTCATTTGGATTTAGTTGATTTTTAAAAATTTAATAACATCACGCAATTTGGTAACTTTTGCATTTCTATTTTTCTTACTAAGTTCATTCCTGATATTATTTAAAGTATACGAATTTTTAGTAAACATACTCTTGGTCATAAAGTAGTTGACTGCCATTTGCGGATTATCATCATGCCAATATCGATCATGTATAATACCTTCTACTTCAAAGCCTAAACACATATTATTGACCAAAAAGCTTTCATTATCTGGATATAACATTGAACCCCATACCTTATTCAAGTTAAGGTCCTTGAATGCATAGTTCAGCAGCGCAACTCGTGCTTCGTAAACGCTGTATAAGTTTTTAGAATTTTTGTGCATTGGTGAGATAGTGGCTATTTGAGCACTGCGTGCCTCATAATCAATGGTAGAAAGACTAATCACACCTATAAATTCTTGATTTTCACGGTCATGGATCTCCAACAGAATTCGTTGTCGCGAACGAAGATGTGACTGAATAAAATCCCACTGCATATCAGTTGTAGTAGGAGTTTTTGTCGAAAGAACTGTTTTTCTAACGAATGCGCTATTTATCCACTTTGTCCAAGTATTTAGATTTTCTCGAGATGGAACACACAAATCCAGATTTTCTGTTTGAATAAATATTATCAAATTTTCATCTCTTGCGTTATATTTCATCTAAGATATTAAATCAGTGTGGGATTAACTAGTAAAATTTAAGTTAAACATTTGTGAAAAACATTGGAACCCTCTAAAAGCCTTTCAACTCAAATTTTCCCTTACTTTCTATACTTTTAGTGTTCTAATAGACCGAGCTACATTTACTTCTTACCAGAATTACCTCACAAAATCGAGATTTTGAGCCCAACCTACAGAGTAAAGGCCAATTTGGACCTACCCCAGACTGCTAAAGCGCTTGCTTCATGACCATTATTTTCGACAAAACTCAAACTTCAGTCACATCCTGAATGTAATGATAAATTTTTCAATTAATTTAACATCGCCCAAGTTAATTAAAATGATTCCATCTTGTTGCTTGCCCCCTTTGTACATCAACCTTCACACGGCGTCCTATGACGTTATCGATTTCAACAGGAGGAAGGCCGAAACCTGGTCTGATAATTCTTACATTTTTTTTCGTGACTACACTACCAGCAGATAAGTCGCTAACAAAATATATTGATCGTCTGAATTTTAAGTTTTGTTGTTCGGCAACTTTTAACGAATAATCTACTTTTCCTAAGGATCGCCATGCTTCTTTACATTCTTTCGCGAGGCTCGTGAACTCTTTCGGCTCCAAACTGAATGCCGCGTCTGGACCACCATCCGATCTTTTCAGTGTGAAGTGCTTCTCTACGACTGCTCCACCAATCGCGACTGAAGCGACTGAAGCGGCATTGGATAACGTATGGTCTGACAAACCGGAAACAACACCAAAGGTATCAGACAAATGTTTCACCGTTCTTATATTTGATTGCTCTATTGGAGCTGGGTAACTCGAAATACAGTGCAGCAATATAATTTGCTCATTTCCCTCGGCATATGCAGCGTTCACTGCGCTACTTATTTCATGAAGAGATGCTAACCCAGTCGACATTATCATAGGCTTCCCTTTTTGCGCAACGTGACGGATCAAAGGTAGGTCAGTAAGTTCAAACGAGGCGATTTTATATACTTGCGCATCAAGAGATTCTAATAAATCTGCTGCACTTTCGTCAAAAGGTGTTGACAATATTTCAACGCCCAGTTTTCTGGCATGCTCAAACAATTCTTTATGCCATTCGAACGGCGTTTGCGCTTCTGCATAAAGGTCATAAAGTTTGTATCCGTCCCATAAACCTCCATGGATCATAAAATCTTCTGAGTCATGATCGATAGTCATGGTATCTGGTGTGTAAGTTTGTAATTTTATAGCATCACAACCAGTTGAAGCAGCGACTGTGATTAGTTCAAGGGCTGTCTTAATGCATCCATTATGGTTAGCTGAAATCTCACAAATTATATATGGCTCATAGTTGGCTCCAATTTTTCGATCCCCAATTTTCAACTCTGGTAACACCTTAGTCCTCCGTTAAACGATAAATTTTGAAAGCTTCCGCGTATCGATATCCGGATGAGTTACCTCTCAACGAAGCTAATGCCTCAATACCTTCTAAAGATCTAGGATGCGGTCTCGCTCTCAATTCGTTCTCATAAGCCCGCATCGCATCAATTTTCATATTGAAAGTCTCACTGATATTCACAAAGTAATTAGGTCTAAAATGCGGCGCATCAAAAGCCCATTCCGTGGATGAATTCACCTCGAATCCAAGCACTTTTTTAACCGATGATCCTGCTAAAGGCCTAGTCGCTGTTAATGTGGCGCGTGCAACGGTCGCATGGTCAATATTCAAGTCGTTTGCGAAATGGGTTATTACAATTTCAGGCTGAAATTCACGCAGCTCTTCTTCAATTGACTTTGTAACATGCAATAATGGGACTGTGTCCATACAGTTATCGGGATAGTCATATTGGATTATCCGAGAAATACCAAGGATTTCAGCGGCGTGTTCAGAGTGTAACTTTCGCTCTTTGATTTTAATTAATTCGTCTTTTTCGTTTCTAGAACTTACGCCATTTGTCATAAAAATAACGGCAACTTCATTTCCCTGCTTTGCTAGTTTTGCGATAGTCCCACCACAACCTAAAACCTCATCATCGCTGTGCGCAGCAACTATCAAAACCTTATTTTTCATGCTTAATGACTCTCACCTTAGCACTTAACGTTTTATCGTTGTTGATACAGGCATCAAACATTTCAATTCGCAAATCCCCATGCGATAAAAACGCTTTGGGGTAACTTGGAGCATCCAACATTCTCACGAAATCATATAATTTATTGATAGACAACGATTCTGGAATTCGGCTCTCTTCGGGTGTTCTTCGCTTGTAAATTGTGGGGTTACCCTGCTGTTCGACTGGAGTAATTTCCTCGATGTGTATTTTATACATCATCTCAAAGCAAACCGGAGCTGATCTTTTGAAGATATCTAAAGCAGATCCTGTGAGATCGAGTTCATACTTTAAATAGACTGGTCCAGCGTCAATTCCTTCATTCATTTTCAAAGCTGAAATGACTGTTTTGGTGTGCCCTCGGACAAGTAAATTTTGCAATGGTGAACCACCACGGCCGAAAGGAACATCGGTCATGTGAAAACAAACGCAATCATATTTTTCGAATAACGTTGCCGGAACAATATCAGACCAATGTGGAAAAAAAATGTACCTCGGGGACAATTTTGATGCTTGCTCTTCTAAATCTGCAGGACAGGTAGCTAAAGACCAATTGCCTGATAACTTTTGCCTATTCGACATAAAGTAATCGACGTGCCATGACTTGTCGGTCGCAATTATGTAATTCAACAATATTCCAGCCTCAAAAAATTCTGCTCCTTAGAGATTATATTAAAAGCACAGTTCAAAAAAACTCGCAATGAAGCTTCATTTTTAACGTGTACTGATGCTCGAAGCCTCTGAGTTTCAAATCGATTAAGTATTTTACTTAACATGATCTCAGCAAAACCTCTTCGTCGGTACTTTACATGTATATATATGCTTACGTCAGAATAATTTTTTTCACGGTCTAATCTGACATAACCAATCTTCTCTAAACCACATTTAAAAATGATATGAATACAATCTTTTTTTACCAAGTTTTTTGAAAACCAATTCATATGGCAATCATAACTTGGAACAGTAGAATTGACATAAAGTGACGTATCAGTCTTTTCATAACGACACTCATATACGAACTTTGTATCCTCAATTGTTGCCTCAACTTCAGTAAGGAATTCAAATTCTTTTAATAACCTCGCTACAACTCGATCTGTCCCATTGGCATCGACAAAATCACTATTTAAGTGAGACCTATTGGACAATATTTGTGGATTTAGGGTTGCGTCCACGATTGAGGCCAATCTGACATGTTCATCGCTCTCACCTTTTCTAATCACGCTACCCAATCCTTGGCGCTCATATTCAGCACAAATATGCTTTTGATTATCTGCGACTGCATAAATAATCGACGGAACGCCCAACGCACTTCTTTCGAGTAGTGATACACCCCCGGCTCCGATTGCAATGCGGCACTCTGATATTTCCCTTGCTACATTATTTGGATTTTCAACCAATTTAAATTTTAAGCCAAGCTCCTCAATTCGTCGTTCTAAGCCAAGGGTGTATGGGTAATCACTACCGATGATAATCTTGATACTGTGCTTATGCATATTGGCGGACTTAGCTAATTTACCAAGTACATGTTCAGTGTAATTATCTTTGTCTGCGCCACCGAAATTTATCAGTATATCGTATCGTTTTTTACATCCGCTGAAATCGGAGGAAAATTCATCTCGCAATAATGCATATTTAGGTCCAACCAATAGAGTGCAAATTTGCGGTGCAAGAGAAGAATAACAAGAGGCTTTGCGTCCGATGCTTTGATCTACTAATAGGTTACAGATGTGCTCTCTATTAGCTAAATCATCCAAAACTAATACAAATCGGAAGTTATCTTGGACTGCGCGTTCCCAATGATGCCCTAGTCCATAGTGATCAACAACTACACCTTTAAAATTGCCTGGCCGCGCACATGCAATGAATTCTTCAGCATCAAATCTTTGATTGACCCCAAGCCAACGTGAGTATTCGTCCGTAGTAGAAAATGTATGGTCTAAACGATCTAATAAAATTACCTCGAATTCTTTATCAAGTATTTCGAGTAAATTTTTGGATATGTTGCGAACAAAAAAGATACATTTTATACTATATTCAGCTAACTTATTAGCGAGAGTAATACACCTGAAGACATGCCCAACACCAATCTCAGCGTTTCCGTCGACTCTTACTGCTATCTTCAATTAATTTAACCTTTTAAAGCCAGCATGACAGACTTCACCATCGAGATGCATATCGATATCTTTATTTTTTTCGCATTTCTTTAATTGTTCGAATATGGGTTTCAAATTATTTTCATATTGCTCCAAAATTTGATCCGTATGTTTTGTACAGGCATAAAAAGCTGTGCCGGCTAAAAAACCTTTCTTCAACATTTCTTGAGTGATATATGTTTTAAATTTAATCGCGTCTTGGCTTTGAAATGAAAATGTCGAAATGGCCGGCAATCCTCCAATTGAAATTCTAAGATCATAATCATCAGATAAGTTTTGCCAAATTTTACGTACTTTTATTCCTATTTCTGAGATAGTATCCCAAGGTTTTTCTTGTTCCATGACTTCCAGTGTTGTCAACCCTGCCGCTGATCCTATTCTCTCGGTCCAAAATGTTGAACTAATAAATGTCGTTTGAGCCATTTGCATTACATCTGAACGACCAACCACTGCTGATACAGCGTAACCATTTCCTAATGTTTTACCAAAAACGGCTATGTCTGGTTGCACACAATATTTAATGTGTAGCCCACCGAATGTTTCCCTAAAACCCGACGTGCACTCGTCAAATACGAGCACGATACCGTGTTCATCGCAGAGCCGTCTGACCTTTGTTAAAAAATTATCTGCCGGTTCAACAGTTCGCATGACTTCCATTTTAATAACACCGATATTTTTTTTCCTGACCAACTGTGCTAAATTTTCAAAGTCGTTGTAATCGAAGGGATGTACAACACCGCGTAAAGAAGTAGGGACTCCAGCTGTACTAAGTCCAGGCAATAAATGACCCGCCAGGCTATCATCTGTACCTAGATTTGCAGACAAGTACCAATCATGCCAACCGTGATAACCACACACGGCCACCCCTTCTTTCCCAGACATAGCTCTTGCGATTCTTACTGAAATCGCATTTGCCTCTCCTCCAGATCGGGCAAATCGCACTCCGCCGGCCCATGGATTAATTTCTAGAAGTCTCTCTGCAAGCCAAACTTCCTCAGGGGCATTCAATGTCGACATATTGCCCATGGAAATCACTTTCTTAACAGCTTGATCAACGATAGGGTGAGAATACCCTAAAATATTTGTGCCAACCCCCATGTAATAAGTATCTACAAACTTGTTGCCATCTAAATCCCATACGTAACAACCATCAGTTTTTGAAAAATAGCTCGGCCACTGTTCAGGTAGATGCATTTCAGCTCGTTTTGAGAGTAACATGTTTCCACCGGGAATAACTTTTTTTGCACGCTTCCAAAGCTTTTGACCTGAACCCATTTCCGCCCCTTCGTTTCGTTTGATTTTTTCGTTTATTTTCTTCAAATTTGGGTTTTCATGTAAAAATTTCTCAACTTTTTGGAAATTAAAATAAAGATTAGGCTGAAAATGTTCAAAAACTTTGCGCAATAAATCCAGATCATCGGGCTCATCAAGCGTCAAGCGTAATTCAGAGGTATCAATAGCATTCTTGAGATTTATTCGCTTAAAATTTCCATTCAGAATAAACGGTGTAACATGCTCCCGATCGTAATCCGAAGTTGCACTAAGCCTCGCAATTGAAAGAGCCTGCATGCTAAAAACCTCTATATCTAATCCATCAGGAAATGTAGGGGGATCAACATTTGACACGTAATCGGCATCAGAATTTAAAAAAATCTGAACAGCTTCATCTACCAATGAAGGATCAATCATTGGGCAATCACCAGTAATCCTGACGATAATATCGGCTGAGGTTGCAGCAGCAGCGTCCCAAAACCGTTGCAATACATCAGTTTCAGATCCACGAATTACGCGGTAACCTATCTCTTCAATTGCATTACATAACTGATCATTTTCAGTATTATGTGAAGTCGCCACGCAAATTTCACTTATTAGTTCAGAGCGACTTAACCGCGCTAAGAGTATCTCGAGTGCTGGTATTCCAACTATTTTCTTCAATACTTTCCCGGGTAACCTGGTGGATCCCATTCTTGCCTGAACAATTGCGACTATTTTCATGCCAGGTCCCACTTTGAAGGATTAATTAGGTTTGGATCTTTAGAACCCAATAGCGGAAAGTCTATCGGCTCGAAGGACTTTTCTATTTCCACCAGTTCTCTCAGTTGTGAGACGCTATCAACTCCTACCACTATCTTATCAATCCAATGATGTTGAAGGACAAACTTGAGTGCAACTTCTAGAGCGTCAGCCCTGTTATGATCCAAAAATTTATACCAAGCATCAAAATGAGCTGGCCAATATTTCATGAAATAGTCTGGCAAACTTGACTGTTGCATTAACAATAAGCCTTGCAGAAACGCTGATCGTGTATGAATTTCCACCCCATTACTTTTTAATTTGTCGCTCCAACCAGATGACAATATTTGTCGATCAAATACATTGAACGGAACTTGCACAATATCCACTTTAAAAAGTCTTAATATGGCCGTAAGTATTTCGGGTGAATAAATAGAAACGCCTACTTTTGAAATGATGCCCTGCTCTTTCAATATATGTAATTCTCTTATGACTTCTCTACCTTGGTTGCTTAAAAGAACTTCAGGACGATGGAGCATAACCGCGTATAATCGCGATTGATTAAGTCTACTGCAACTCTCCTTCACGCTGTCAATCACATTACGATTGAGAGACTGATTTTTAAATTCGACACCAATCTTAGTCACAAAGTTGAATTGATTATCATCACATAGCGAGCCAATACGAGCCTCACTATCTCCGTACGCTTGCGCGGTATCGATTACTTTGATGCATGCTCCATGCGCAAATAACAAGATATCAGCCAGTTCGCGCTCTGATATTCTGCCAGAGTTGTTGGCTACTCCGTAATCAAGTCCAAAATTTGCACTCCCTAATGCCAACTTAGAAATATTTTCAGTCATCACATAGCTTTTTGACAGTCTCAATCACGTAGGTTTGCTCATTTTCTGTTAAGGTGGGAAACATTGGCAGGCTTATAGCTCTTTTATAGTAATCCTCCGAATTTGGGAAATCACCCCAAGCAAAACCTAATTTTTGGTAATATGGCTGAGTATGAACTGGAATGTAGTGGAGGTTAACGCCCACGTCACTTTCGCGCAGTTTATGAAAAATATGCCTATGTTGTGTAGGTTCTACTTGAATTACATATAAATGTAATGCGGATTTATTTAATGGATTTCTACATGGTTTCTGCAGATTGACACCATTAAATTCTTGATCATACCTGACTGCAATTTCGTGCCTTCTCTCAATATATTTGTTTAAGCGAGCCAATTGAGACAAGCCCAAAGCAGCATGGATATCTGTCATTCTGTAATTGAAACCTAAATCGACTTGCTCGTAGTACCACCCAGCATCGGATGGATATTCCATTAATATTGCATCACGAGTGATACCGTGAGAGCGTAAAAGCTTTAATTTGCTATCTAGTTTCGGACAGTTTGTTAACGCAGCGCCGCCTTCTCCGCTTGTTACTATCTTGACTGGATGAAAACTAAAGACCGTAATATCAGAATACTCACATGAACCAATCGGTTTATTTCCAAACCGCCCGCCAATTGCATGTGAGGCATCCTCTATAATTTTAAAACCATATTCTTCAGAAAGCTTTTTTACGGCAGCCATATCACATGGCTCGCCCGCGAGGTGCACAGGTATCACGATTTTTGGTAGTGTACCCAATTTCTGAGAAGCCCGCAGTTTTTCCTCTAGAAGATAAATCGACATATTTGATGTGTGTGGATCAATATCCACAAAATCAACTTTCGCGCCGCAATACAAAGCGCAATTAGCAGTCGCCACAAAAGTATTGGGTACAGTCCATAATGAATCATCTGGTCTCAGATCTAATGCCAAGCATGCAATGTGAAGTGCAGACGTAGCACTGTTCACAGCAGTAACATATTTTGCATCAGATCGCTCTGAAATAGCTTTTTCAAACTTGGGTACTATCGGCCCTTGGGTCAAAAAATTAGATGAAAGAACATCAATAACCGCGTCAATGTCATCTTGATTAATATCCTGTCGACCGTACGGGATCATGAAGATGCTCGCATTTTTGAAAGGTTCTTGTTGATCCAACTTTGTAATTTCTCACTCGACATCCATTCTGCGTTGGTTTCACTATCATATGTGAATCCAGACGGTACTTTTTTACCATTTTTTATACGTGATGCACTTGAGCTCCAATTATTGATCACGGGCAAAATTTTAAAGTAGTCGTCGTACTCATAGGTAAAGGGCGCATCCTCGTATCCAATCATTTGCTCGTGCAGTTTCTCGCCTGGACGAATTCCAATGATCTCTCTGTCTAGCCTGGGTGCGATCACTTTTGCAATTTCCACAATATTCATCGACGGAATTTTGCGTACGTATATTTCCCCCCCCACCATATCTTCGAAGGCATGCCAAACTAACTCAACACCTTCCTCTAACGTGATCATGAACCGTGTCATACGCTCATCGGTAATTGGTAAAACCGTCGCACCTTTTTCAATAAGAGAAGCAAAGAACGGCAAGACAGAGCCACGCGAACCCATAACATTTCCATAACGAACAACACTGAACCTACTACCATGCTCCCCAGAGTATGCATTCCCCGCTACAAATAACTTGTCTGAAGTCAATTTTGTAGCACCATATAGGTTAACAGGACTTGATGCTTTGTCTGTAGAAAGCGCAACCACGCGTTTAATTTTCTTGTCAATACACGCATCAATTACGTTCATGGCACCCATGACGTTTGTCTTAACGCACTCAAACGGGTTATATTCTGCCGTCGGTACGATTTTTGTTGCTGCAGCGTGCACAACATAATCAACGCCGTCCATCGCCCTATATAATCTTTCGCGGTCACGCACATCACCAATGAAGTACCTAATGCGATTTTCATCTTTGAAACGTTGAGCCATCTCCCACTGCTTCATTTCATCTCTTGAAAAGACTATCACCTTTTTTGGATTGAATTTTTCAAGTGTCATGGGAATAAACATATTTCCGAATGAACCAGTTCCGCCGGTAACTAATATGGTTGAATTATTGAAATCCATTTCATTGCCTTATCGTTAGTACTACGCCTTAAGGTATATTAATCTTAACTTTAATGCGACTGCACTGAGCATCAATTATTCGATAACGCTAGCCGAAGAAATGATTAAGAACATATTCATATAAAATTGTTCAAACGGCTAAACAAAAAATATTCTAATAGTAAAATCAATACGATCTAATACTTTAGATTTCAAACTTTACTAAAACGTGCAAGCGTACCAACTGCACCAAATCCAACGAAATCTGGTAAAATTTCTTCAACCTTCAACTTTTCTGTAGAAATCAAATGATCCATGATCGGAAAAAAGTTACTATTAAAGTAGTGCCTTTTACCTGCGGGCACTGGATTAAATTTTGATCCATACGAGGGATCCAGCTGCCAACCTACAGGCTCCACATGGAAAAAATGGACGTTTTCACACAAATCGATAATAGTCTCGAACATACGACAATCTATCAATTTCGCTTGCTCGATAGCAAAACTGCTAAATATTACCACATTGGAGACGTCGTTTTGCTTCAACTCATGCATCAAATTTGACCAATTTAGGAAATCAAAAGCGAAGGTGGTAATATTTAGATTGTATCTTTCCGATATCTCAGAAGTGATTTTCTGGCCGGCATTGGTAACTTCACCCGCCAAAACTTTTAATTTCTCATTTTTTGATGCAAAATATGTAGACCACCGCCCCCAACCTGAACCTAAGTCAATAAACAGGGTTGCATCCTGCAGAAGAGGATTAATTTTCAGCTCATAAGCCTGCAAAAGTTTGTTAATTTTTTCGTTAGTACCTACCTTGAATGTGTCCCCCAAGTATGTCATTTCGAATGCCTTAAGATCGTTTCTCTTTTCGAATTTCAAAAATTGAACTGGGTTAGTGAAAAATAATTTAACAAGATGATTTCGCAGCGAACGCGTGCCGCTACTTGAAAGGACCGTAAATTCATCTTGCAAGGCCTTTTTCCAAAAGTCCCCAAAATGTGGATGTTTCTGGATCAACTGACACAAATGAGGATAAATATTTTTACCCCAATGCAGTTCGTAAGAAGTTAATCGAGCCTTACTCATCTCCTGCAAATTAATATCAAATTCAGGATATATCCGCTGATCACTAGTTAAACCGTCAAAAATTTTTATTTTTTGAAAATCAGAGATGTTCATCATTACTATTCCAAAACTTCAGCGTGATAAATCAAAGAACGTTTTCTGTATACACCAGTGACGCACCATCTGGTTTGAGGCGATCCCTGTCTAAAATAGAGGAAAAAGCATTACTTTCCAAAAGCTGGTTATCAAACGAAAACTCTAAATGTTCTTTTGTTCCTATCGGGCCTTTGGCAATTTTATGTTTTTCAGGAACCGAAAACTCTATCGACAAAATAATTCTATCGCTTCGACCTGTTTCATGACCTGCTCGATGGAACAATTGCGAGTCCCACAAAAACGCACTGCCGGTCTTATGTCGCATTTCAACAACATTAGAAAATTTTTTCTTAAACTTGAAACCCATCCAACGTATTGTTTCCAATAGAGTATTTGTCATCCATTCCTTGAAATCAGGTATTCTTCTTTTTGTCGGCACTATGAGGGTGGGCTGTGTCCCATCGCCTTTTATGCACAAAAATAGCCTGACCCTATTTCCAACGTTATCGGTGTGCCAGTTCGACGCCCCTCGCTTACTGCCCTGTATTGCATCAGTTACAACCCACATCATCCCATCAAGATATGCCCTTTCCCCTAGATAGGACTTAACTTGCGGTGCTACATCCAAAAATAAATTGTCGACTGTTTGATAATCGTCCGCACTAAAGTAAAGGTTTTTACCTGGATTGCTTTCGTATAGTTTTAATAGATCAGAAAATATTGATTTATCTAAATTGAGCTCACGAAAACCCTGGTCTGATAACACGCCGTTGAAAGGAGACCTTCTATCGATAGGGGTTAATTGAAACCTCAAACGCAAAGCGCGCGCGAAAAATCTTACACCCCTAAAGAGATTAACCGCCATCTTATTCTACCTATTTTTGTTCACTCGCAATGTCTTGCGTTTCATTTATCATACAGATAACCAGGATTACAATTATTGATATCATGTTTTTCAGTCTAATGGGGGCAGCATGAAGTCGACCTACCGACCAGAAATTGATGGGCTGAGAGCAATTGCGGTAACTGCGGTAATATTATTTCATGCTGATTTTAAAATATTCGCAGGCGGCTTTGTAGGTGTCGACATCTTTTTTGTGATAAGTGGGTTTCTAATTACAACATTAGTAAGAAAACACATCCTGACTAATACCTTTTCGGTAAAAGAATTTTTCTATCGCAGGCTAAGGCGAATATTTCCACAATTGTTTCTTGTGATACTTGTTACAGCCTTACCTGCTTGGTTTTTACTGCTTCCCGAAGAGTTTAAATTGTATTCAGGAAGTGTGTTTGGAAATCTTGTTTTCCTTTCAAATTTTTTCTTTATGACACAAATTGAATACTTTGCACCCTCTGCTAAGCTTCAACCTTTACTACATACTTGGAGTCTATCCATAGAGGAGCAATATTATCTAATTTTACCCTTTTTTCTTATCTTTTTCGGTCGTTGGCGCAAATTAACGGTCGCTTTGTTAGTTTTATTTATTAGCGTCAGCCTTTATTACACCTTCCAGGGCGTGACCGAAGACCCAGGGAAAAACTACTTCCACAGCATTTCACGATTTTGGGAACTTGCAGTTGGTTCTCTGCTCGCATTCACCAACAAAAATGTTGATAACTTAACTTCAAGAGTATTAGCTTTGCTAGGTTTCTCTTTAGTTTTATTATCAATATTATTCTTAAATAAAATCGGATCGTACCCAAATATTACCGCACTTCTTCCTGTTTCAGGGGCAATGTTATTTTTACAATATGCAAATGCCAAAACAGGCGTAGGAAAGCTACTATCTCAGAAAATATTAGTACAAATTGGACTGCTAAGCTACGCCCTTTATCTATGGCATCAACCAATATTTGTTTTTGCCAGAGCAATTATCCCAAATGACTTAACCATTTTTAATAAATTAGTATTGATATCGTTAACATTTGTGGTTTCTTACACCACTTGGAGGTTCATAGAGTGGCCGATAAGAAAACAAACCGGTTGGGCAAAAGTGTCACCAAAGAAAACTGTTTCACTCTGGTTAGTAGTTTCATTAACAGCAGGCACTGTTGGTGTCATCAGCTTTTATGATCATGGATTTGAGAGATTCAGAGACCCCGAAAGCTCAATTTCGCTCGCCAGTTCACAATTAGAACCCAATACTGGTCTATTTCACAACTGTGCGCAAAATATTGAAGCATGCTCCACCGAAAAACAGCCCAAATCAATTCTCTGGGGTGATAGTTATGCCATGCACATAGCGGAGGCATTATTAGAGCAGTCCCCCAAGATAAGTCTTCAACAAAAAACTTTCCCAAGCTGCGTCCCAATGTTGAACTATTCGATGCACGTGCCTGGCCTATCTCCAAAAGCTGCTGAAGCAATGAATAAGCGTTGTTTTTCGTTTAACGAGGAAACGTATGAATACATTATTTCTTCAAGTCACATCAAGAACGTTATTCTGGCTTCACAATTTCCACTACACAAACAATTTACATACAGTCGCGCTGGCAAGGCGCTTCGAGGAAATCAACAAGAAAATATTTTCAAATTAGAGTTTATAAATCTAATTGAGAAATTGACAGAAAATGGAAAGAAAGTGTTTGTGGTGCTCCCGCCAGCAGAAACAGGTACAGACTTAGGAAGGTGTGGAGCCAAAGTGCTTACATTTGGATACGACACAGAAGTTTGCAACTTCGATCTGCGAAATGCGAGAAATACAATAGTCAAAACCTTGTTCGAAAGTATGTCAGTTGATGCAACGTTGATTGATTTAAATTCCTCGCTCTGTACAGGTGGTATTTGTCAAGTTTTAGATTTGGATCGAATTTTATACTTAGACGAAGGTCACCTTACGCTAGCAGGTGCACAATATGTCCATGATGCATTTCCAGTAGATCTCCCACTCATAGATTGAGGCTTAGTCATAAATCCAAAGCTCTAAGATTAGATGGAAAATTTTATGAATGGTTGCTAATTTGAGGCCTTCAATAATCTCCGTAATACTTTTGTGCCAGAAAAGTTTTGGAATTCCATTCAGAAATTCGAGTAAATGTTTTTCTGGACATGAATTTGCCGACGAACGCCGACTTGCTCACTTTGGTGAGCGCCATTCCGATACATCTAATGCTTACCACATCAAGTGTAACTTCTGAAAACATTTGTATCCCATATTTATTGTATAGAACCGTTGGCTTATCGGAACCCTCAAATACCTGATATTATTTGATTACAGTTGAACTCTGCTCGAGCCAATTTCTGAATCTTTCTTCGGAAACTGCACCCGATGCGAGATCTTCCATGTATGCGACACCTTCAGCAGGCTCAGTCAAGAAATGCCACCCGTTCAACCGCAGGAAAGTGACACTTGTGACGAACGCAGTTCGCTTGTTTCCATCGACGAAGGCATGCGCCTTGGCAATGCCAAAAGCATAGGCTGCAGCACATTCAAATGTGTCAGCATTCTCATACTGCCACTTGTTCACAGGTCGCTGTAATGCGTTTTGAAGTAGCCCTTCGTCTCGAAGCCCAGACGCGCCGCCGTGGCGCGCAATTTGGCGATCATGGATGATGTAAACGGCCTGGGCTGGCACCCAAATCGGTTCGCTCATGTAAGGGCCTGAAGGAGCGTGCGGTTTTCATCCATCACCTCTTCAGCTGCCGCCAAGGCCGCAAGCAGTTCGGGATCATGCGCTTGGATTTTAAGCCCATTGTCGTCGGATCGCGTCACATATACCGTGTCACCATCTTTTACGTCTAAAGCTGCCAACATTTCAGCGCTTATTGTTACGACAGATGAATTTCCGACTTTGCGAATTTTAGTTTGAAACATGACTATACTCCGTATATATTTAAGTATATACATGGTTGATCACATGAATTCAACCTTTGATCACCTGCCCAAACCCTGGCCCTTATCGGAACCCCCAAGCGCCTGATTTAGCGCGGCTTTCCACTTAACCGCGAATACCCCAGGCGACGGCATCTGCTTGCGTTCTGCGCCCGGCGCCGTTAGGCGGTTTGCATGCGCAAGTACCTCGACATCCCGCTCACGCTCGCCGTGACGCTCACCCTGAGTGTCGCTATGCTCTGGCCCATGCAAGCGCCACCCCCCGCACCGGAGGGCGGCGACAAGCTCGTGCACCTCGTCGCCTTCGCCGCACTCGCCTTCCCGCTTGCGCGCACGGGACGCTTCGGGCTTCTGCCGGTCTTCATCAGCGCGAGCGCCTTCGGCGGCATCATCGAACTCATTCAGCCCAGCTTCAACCGCAGCGCCGACGTCAACGACTGGGTCGCAGACATTGTCGGCGTCATCCTCGGCGTAGGCTTGGGCCTGCTCTACCGCCGCCTGCGCAGGCACTAGCTTTCTGAATTCTGCTTGATACTCTCCTTATAAGTGTAAATTGAGTTCGTTTCGGGAATTTAGGTTTTCGTCGCGATTAAAGGCACACCAAGCTTGTAGCGCTTTCCTGCGCTGCGCCCGCGCCTCGCCGAGGTAGCGTTTGTACA
>Ga0181607_10001695_pt1 | contig 19662 bp, 5 predicted proteins | sample 041ome_9_FD_132420 | JGI IMG/M metagenome (GOLD analysis project Ga0181607, IMG submission 132420) | Coastal salt marsh microbial communities from the Groves Creek Marsh, Skidaway Island, Georgia - 041413US metaG (megahit assembly) | ecosystem: Environmental > Aquatic > Marine > Intertidal zone...
CACGTCGGCGGGGTTAGGTTCGGTGATCATCGATTCGCAACCGCTCACGGTGGCGATTTTGGCGTCGATTTTCTTCGGCGAGACGCTCGGCGTCGAGGGCGTCGCGGGATTGGCGCTCGGCGTTCTCGGTCTGTTATTGCTCGAACTTCCGGAAGACGCGTTGAAATCCGTTGTGAACAGCGACGGCGCCGACGCGCTCAGCGCGTTGCGCCTCGAAGGATCGTTGTGGGACAGCGGCGAGTGGTGGATGTTGCTCGCGGCGCAGTCCATGGCCGTCGGCACAGTCATGGTGCGATGGGTGTGCAAGTACGTCGACCCGGTGATGGCGACCGGGTGGCACATGGCGCTCGGCGGCGTGCCTTTGCTCGCGTACTCTCTCGCCACGGAACCGGAACTTTATTCGCATTTGTCTCTGAGCGGCGCCGACGTCGCGTCGCTGTTGTACGCGTCGGTCTTCGGCGGCGCCGTCGCCTACGGCGCCTTCTTCTACTTTGCCACCAAGGGGTCACTCACGAAACTCAGCTCGCTCACGTTCCTCACTCCGATGTTCGCCGCCGCGCTCGGGTATCTCACCCTGGACGAGACGCTCAGCGCCACCCAACTCGGCGGCGCGGCGGTGACGCTCGTCGGAATTTATTTCGTCAACACGCGCGCTAAAGAGGCCAGCGCAGAGTGATTTCACCGATTGTTTTCATCATCGTTTCGAATCGCGCGAGTTCGCTCCGCGGCGTTGTAATTTAGCGCCTGCATTGGTTTCTTCTTCTTCTTCGCGCCGTCGTCGCCTCGCGGTAACTGTCTCGGCGCGGAGCTTCCGCAGATGCAGACGCGACGCGCCTTCGCGCCTCGCGCGCGCCCGGCGCGCGCACCGAGTCAAACGCGCGCGTCTCCGCGCGCGCGTTCGCGACCGCGCGCGTCGATCGCTTCGCGCGCGTCGATCGAGTTTCACTTTGCAATCACCGCGCAGCTCGACTACGGCGATTCCCTCGCGCTCGTCGGCGACGCCGACGCCCTCGGCGCGTGGAACGTCGACCGAGCGTTGGAGTTACAGTGGACGGACGGTGACGCGTGGTGCGCGCGCGCGGACGTGGACGTCGGTGTCGATGGGGTGGCGTTTAAGTGCGTGCGCCGACGCGCGAGCGGCGACGTCGAGTGGGAGGGCGGAGAAAATAAGACGGTGCGCGTGGAGGACGTGCGCGACGCGAAAAAATGCGTCGTTCGTGGAGTGTACGGAGACGGAGCGTGCGCGGTGACGCGCGATGGTGGAGGAGGTGGAGGAGGAGGCGAGACGCGCGAGGACGCTCGAGCGGAGGCTCGCGACGACGACGGCGGCGGCGGCGAGCCGCCGTCGGTCTCGACGAGCGCGAAGGGATGGAGCGGCGGTGAGGTACGGATGATGCAGTCGAACGAGCACACGAGCGATCGGCCGGCGACGATGCGTTGGGATGTGGGCAATTTGGAAGAAGCGAGCGCGGCGCGAGCCGTCGTGCTCGCGGACGAAAGCGGCGGGTCGTGGTTCGAGAAGCTCGCGGCCGTGGCGAATCAAATCGGTATCGGAAAAGAGATCACGCGCGATAAGTTGGCTGTGAGCGCGACGTATTTGCGTTGGATAAGCACCGGGACGATCAAGTGCGTGGAGAGTGGAGGTCATCGTCGTCCAAACGGACCGGCGATGGTGGGTCGGGGGATATTTATAAGTATGGAGCAGGTGCAGGGCGCGATGTATCGTCACGGAACGGATTTGGGCGAAGTTGAGCGCGTTGTTATGCGTCAAGTCCACCCTTGGCTACCTTCGTTCAACGAAGAGTTCACGAACGCCGTGCCGCTGACGCGAATTCGGGACATTGCGCACAGAAACGACATTCCGGAGGATTTGAAGAAAACCATCAAACACACGATTCAGAACAAGCTGCATCGGAACGCTGGGCCAGAGGATTTAATCGCAACCGAAGTTGTGTTAGAACGAATCACCGCGCGTGAGGGCGAGTACTCTGAAGACTTCGTTCGCGAGTTTCGCGAGTTCCACAGAGAACTCAAACGTTTCTTCAACGCCACCGGCGTGTTTGAGCGTCTCGATAGCCTTAGGGGGACTTTAGACGAGGAAACGGAACCGCTCATCGGCGAACTTGGCGAACTGCAACACTCGCTCAACAATCTCAACGACGGCTGGCTCAATCATGAAGGTGCAACGCTGCGTCACACGCTAGACGTCTGCACACGGCTACGATCGTACTTTTGCGCCGGTCTCAGCACGGGGATGCGAAACGACGCTCCGGATGATTCCGTGCGACAACGGCACGCCTGGCGACAGGTAGAAATGTCGCTGGAGGAGTACGCGTTTGTTTTATTAGCGCGCTGCAATAATCTCATGGAGCGAGAGAAGTCAGACAACATGCAGCACGCGGCGAACGTTTCTGCGCTCGCTTTGAAACACATCGGTCTTTCGGGATGGAAGTCCCTCGAGACTGGAATCATCGCACGTGAGCTCATGTCTTGGACTACGAGCACACCCGCGATCGAGGACGGAAATGCGGCCCTTCGCTTGAAGGCAACGCTACAACGCGCAAGGCGACTCATCGAATCGCAAACGAGAGCCGTCATGAGTGGTTTCGGCGACGCTCCCGCACAACTTGCCGACGCATTTGGTCTGGAACACCACGTCGGCGCGACATTTGTCGAGTCTGTCATTCGTGCGAGCGTGGCTTTCCAACTCTCTAGAACGATCGAGATGATGTCGGAGGTGGTTGAACGCAATGTTGACGGGGACGGGTTCGATCCGATCGTCCTCGGAGACGCGCAAGGCGTGCTCGTACTTTTGGACCGTTTGAATCCAGAGAGCGTTCAAGTGCACGGAGACAAGGACATCATAGCGTTTGTCTCCGAGGTCGATGGAGATGAAGAGATTTCGTCGGCGGGAAGCAATGTGAAGGGAGTCATCTTGCGCGACGAGTTGGCACATTTGTCACACCTCGCAATTCGAGCGAGGCAAGAGCGCACGCCCCTCGTTAGCGCACTAAGTGGGGAAGCTCGATCTAAAGTGAGCGCGCGCGTGGGAAAAGACACCGTTTTGAACGTGTCTTCATTACATACCGAGTTGCGCGATTTCGATGGAACGCGCGATTCGCGGGAATCCGGTCATGCGGTGTCGCACGCGGCCGTGTCGCCAACGGCGTGCGCTATGGTGAACGTGATGACGTGTCTGCCCTTGGCGGAAGCCACGATCTCAAACGCTGGCGCGAAATCGTCGACGTGCAGTCGCTTGGCGATCATCGCTCGCGATAGTGCGGCGTTTAAAGCGCCCTCGGGATTCGTCGTGCCTTTCGGATCCATGGAAGCGTCGATTCGCGACGAAGAGCGATTTGGTCAACTTTTGCTCGCTCTCGAAAGCGTCAGCGTGCACGACATCGACGACGCGTGCTCGGCGATCCAAAGCTTTATCGTCGAAAACCTACCAGAGCGCGAGATCGTCGAGAGGGCGTGCTCGGCATTAGACGCGAGCGCTCGCCTGGTCGTGCGATCGAGCGCAAACGTGGAAGATTTAAGCGGCATGTCCGCGGCCGGACTGTACGAAAGTGTCGTGGGCATCGATGCACAAAACGTCACCGAAGTACAACGTGCTATTGCTGACGTCTGGGCGTCGCTGTACTCGCGTCGCGCCGTGCTCGCGCGCCGCGCCGCAGGCGTAAAACAATCCGAAGCGCGCATGGCGGTGCTGGCGCAGGAACTGTCGCCGAACGCGCTCTCATTCGTCCTTCACACACAAAGCCCGATTCGAGGCGCAAAATCTGTACAAGCTGAGGTGTGTGTCGGTTTAGGTGAAACACTCGCGAGCGGTATCGACGGCACGCCTTGGCGTTTTGAGATCGACCGCGCCACCGGCGCCGTGGACGTGCTCGCGTACGCCAATCACGCGTCTTCGCTGCGATGCAGGTACGGCGCACCGACGTTTGGCAAAGTGACGATGGAATCAGTGGACTACTCACGACAAGAACTCAGCACGAACGCAGACGCGAGAGCGCGTCTCGGACGACGGCTTTTGAAGGCGGCGATTGAACTCGAAACCGCGCTCGGCGCGGCGCAAGACGTTGAAGGCGGCGTGCTCGGCGACGACGAAGCCGTAATAATCGTGCAGTCGCGCCCGCAACCAATTTAGTAACGCGATGCACATATCTATGTACTTTTAATGAGAACATAACATTACATCTCCTTCGGCGCGTCTCTTCGCGATCGAAACACGCCGCGCAGCAGTCAATCCGCGGCGTCGTCGCCGCTCCCCTCGTCCGCCGTCTCCACCAGCTCGAACCGCGCGAGAAACTCATCCCCAAAAATCACCTCCCCCCCCACCACCAACTGCGTCGGCACGCCCGGCAACAGCTCCTCCCCATCGATAAACGTCCCGTTCGTCGACGTCAAATCCGTCACCATCACCTTCCCGTCCACCAAATCGATCATCGCGTGCGCCCCGCTCACCGTCGGCACCTCGATCGGCAGGTTCACCGCCTCCGACCGCTGTCGTCCGATCACGCTCTTCGTCGCCTCGATCGTCAGATCTCCCGGCGCGCGCACCGGCGCGTCCAGGTGCGCCATCGATTTGTCCCCGCAGTTTCGCAGCTCGAACCGCGCGCGCGCGTTCGCGTCGCCCTCGCGCGCCGCGCGCGCGCGCGTCGTCGCGCGCGTCGCCGCCCGTCGCGTCGTCGCGCGCGTCGGTCGAACCACCGTCGCCGTCGCCGTCGCCATCGTCGTCGTCGTCGTCGTCGTCGTCTGCCGCGCGCGATCGTCGATCGCGACGCCGCGCGCGACCGCGATCGACGCCGCGGTGTCCTCGCGAACCTCGCGTCGAGGTTCGACGCGCACGGGTATCCCTCGACGCGAGGTTCGCGAAGACATCGCGCGATCGATCGATCGATCGAACCGTCGACCGGCATCTCCGGGGGCCCGCGCGCGGGACGCGTTCGTCGGCGCAGAACGCCGCGCGCGCGGTGGGACGGACGCGCGCGCGCGCGCGGGGTCCGCGATGGGCGTCTGCGCGTCGGCGTGCGTCACGACGCGCAGGACGTCCGGGCAAGGGTGGGACGCGCGGCGATTCGTGTTCAACGCCGATTTCGATTGGCGCGTCCTGGATGCGCGCTTGCGCGAGGGAACGACGGGCGAAGGGAGGGACGCGCGCGTGTCGATAGAGAAGGCGATGGAGTTTATGATGACGACGCAAGGGATGACGCGGGAGGAGGCGGAGGCGGTGATCGAGCGTTGCGGGGAGGCGGAGGAGGGCGCGGTAAAGATGCGAAAGTTCGCGAAGCGGGCGCTGACGAGCGAGAAGAATTTTCCGTTCGCGCGCTCGGAGGTGGACGAGGCGTCGATGACGGATGAATTGTCGCACTATTTTGTGAATTCTTCGCATAATACGTACTTGGACGGCGGACAGTTGTTCTCGAGGTCGACGAGTTCGGCCATCGCGTGGGCGCTCGAACGCGGGTGCAGAGTCGTCGAGCTGGACTGTTACGACGGAGGGTCGAAGGGGCCGATCATCACGCACGGAGGGACGGCGGTGCGCCCGATGTTGTTTAAGGACGCGATCGCGGTTATCAACGACAGGGCACACGTAGCTAGCGAGTATCCGGTGATTGTGACTTTGGAGAATCACGCGAGTCGGGAGACGCGCGCGGTGATGGCGAAAATCATGCGACACACGTTCGGCGATAAACTCTGGACGCCGCCGTCGAAAGGCGAAGGCGAAGGCGAAGAAGAATCATACGTGTTGGACCGCTGGCCATCGCCGGCCGAGTTGAAGGGTAAAGTGATAATTCGGGACAAGGTGAAGCACAAGCAAGACGAAGTCAAGAACGCATCGTTCGGCGTCGGAAAAGTGTTCGAGGCGATATCCTCGAGGGGCAAGTCTAAGTCTACTCGGAAGCTTCTACAGGAGAGCACCAAAGCTACACTTTCAACTGGGAGAAACAAGCTCTCGGTGGCGAACTCCGTGGTCAACCTCTCCAAAAGTGCGCCTGCAGGCGTTCCTGAAGACTCCGATGGGACGAGCGAGGACGACGGCGGCGAGGACGACGAGGACGTCAAGGCACTCGTCTCATTGCGAAATTTGAAGTTTCATAGTTTCAAGGAAGCGAAAGATCTCGGTACAAAGTTTTCTTGCAGTTGGAGCGAGAACAAGGCCAAGAAATTAGTCGAAAAGTCGAGCCAAAAGGATTTGCTCGAATTCACCAAGGCGCATTTGCTTCGCACGTACCCGGGCGGTCAACGCATCATGAGTAACAATTACGATCCCTCCGACGCGTGGTCCATAGGCGCATCGCTCGTCGCGCTCAACTTTCAGGCGCAAGACAGATATGTGTGGGTGAACCAAGCCAAGTTTGCGGTCAACGGTGGGTGCGGTTACGTGAAAAAGCCCGACTATTTAATCAACCCGTCGGTTCAAAGACCGACCAAGCCTAGAATTCTGCGCATACACGTCTTGTGCGGACTAGGTTGGGAAAATTTCAAGGATGCCGATTTTATGTCGGCACCTGATACGTTCATGAAGATTTCCCTCTTCGGTTGCGTCGCCGATCGCTTGTCCGCGACTTCCAGAGGGAATTCAATGAGAACGTCGGTGTACTCCAAGGCACGAGTCGGTCCGCGCGCTCAACCCATTTGGAACGAGCACTTTGACTTGGAAATTCGCGAGCCCGAACTCACGGTGCTACAAATCCAAGCCATGGACAAAGATGGCGCGCGCGATGAGTTCCTCGCACACTACGACGTCGCCGTTAGCGCTTTGCGCGAAGGCGTCCGCATTGTACCGTTGCTCGCGCGCGACGACGAATACGTACACGACAGCAAGTCCTGCGCTGGCGTTTTGTGCAAGTTTGAGTGGCTCGATGAGAAAAGCTCGTCTAACGATGCTCTGCCAGCTCGAACGAACGAGTCAAAAGAGACGACCAACATCTCCGAAGACGCGTAACAGACTATTATGTGGCTGTGGACGTCGCCGACGTCTCAGCGTCTCACACTCCTTACTTTTCTATGTGTAGAACATTCGCGTTGTAGACTCAACAACCCCCCATCTTAACGATGTTCGTCGTCTCAATCAGCACGATGGTACCGAGCTGTGTGACACTCGTCTGTACCAACGAACGACACCGCTAAAATTCCTGTGCGCTTATTTTCCCCTCTAGCCCTCGCGTCAATTCAGATCGCGAATTCGCCGGCTGAATCGTGCGCTAGATCGACGCGTGCGCGCCCACTCCTTCGATTGGCCGCGGTAAACGAAAGAAGAACCCTCTTCGATCGTATTGACGCGATTGTAGATCGAAAACGCGCGCCTCGTCGCGGAGCATTCGTCGCAATTCGACAGATCGGACCTCTGCCCTAACAATTGGCATCAAATCCGTGCTCAAGTCGAGTTCGAGGGCGATCGAGGGCGGTGATCATGGCGCAGACGGCGTATGGAGCGCAGGCACAGCGATTGCTAAACGCAGCGTCGACTTCCGAGCAGATAGAGATCGCGACGAACGTGCGAGATGGTATTGAAGTCGTGCACACGAGCGAATACGTGCACTTTCTCAAGAGCTATTTCCCGATTTTCAAAGAGATCCTAACGAAGAAGACGGAACCGACGCTGGTAGATGACGAAGAGAATGCACTGCGTCATGTCATTTACGAGATTTTGAATAGATTGCCGTTTAACGAGGTCCTACGGCCGTATGAGCAGGAACTGTTGAATTTGGCTTTGGACCCGTTGGCGTCGGAGAACGAGAAGAACGCGCTGCTATGTTTGCGAATCATCTTTGACTTGCACCGAAACTTTAGACCTTCAATGGATGAGCGTCGCTCGCCGTTTTTAGCGTTCGTTTCCGACGTATACACCTCGGCAGAGGAGTGCGTTGAGAACATTCTGGGCGGGACGGTGAAGCAGCGCGGGCGGAAAGAGAAGCCGTCGAATCCATGTGAGATACCGGCGTTGGAGTCGTTTAAAGTGATGACAGAGTGTCCACTCATCGTCATGTTGCTTTATCAGCTCTACAATCGCAATATACAGACTGAAGTATCGGCGATGATACCGCTCATGGTGAAGTTTACAAGCTTGGAAGGCCACGATTCTGACTCAATGTCGCCGACGATGCGAACGATATTTTGCGACCTGAAAGCGGCTCAAGTGAAAACGATCAGCTTCATCGCGTATCTTCTTCGAGGTAGCGCGTCTCTAGTGGAGCCGTACCAAGAAGCGGTCTCTGACGCCATAGTCTCGTTGCTGAAGACTTGTCCAGATGTCGTAGCGACGCGCAAGGAGCTCTTGGTCGCCACGCGCCACGTGCTGAGCGTTCCTGCATTTTGCAAACGGTTCTTTGCGCATTTGGATTTGATGATGGATGATGATATCCTCGTCGGTACGGGGCGAATGTGCATTGAAAGTTTGCGACCGCTGGCTTACTCGTTCCTCGCTGAACTAGTGCATCATATGAAGGCGGAGCTTACGCTACCGCAGATTCGCCGAGCTGTGCACATCTTTAGTCGGAACATGCAAGATACTACTTTGCCAATGTCGACGCACATGACATGCGCGAGGCTGATGCACCATCTTGTAGAATCCATATTCCGCATGCGCAGTGAGAAGACCCAAGCGGAGCAGGCTCGGCATCTTTTAGTGCACATCATGTACGCCACTGTAGCAAAGTTTAGAACGCTGCGTTCGAATGTCCCCGAGCTCTTAGAGACTGCGAACGATTTAGAGAAAGCTATCAAGGCAAAGGTGGCGAAAACTGACAAAGCTGCAGGGCCACCTAAAGTAGACAGCGCTGAAGGAACGGCGAGCAAAAAAGTTGATGAAACGGCGAGCGACGCAAAGAACGCCGCCGCTAGCGATGAGAAGGATCCAGAGCTCCCTAGTCACGAGAAGCTCAGATCGCTTTCAGATAGCAAAGCCATCATCAAAACATTGACAATCGGTATGAAGACACTTCTGTGGAGTATTACGAACTTTAATGGTTCTGAACCCACCGACTTGGGACTGGAGAGCATGGAGCTCAGGCGCTCGGCTGGATTTATTCGCAACGGAGTGAAGTGCATGCAGTTGTTCAAGGGCACGGAGTGCACAGAAATGTGCACGCACTTTTCCGAAGCTTTGGCGGTATTAGAACCGCGAAATTTCGTTGATATTATCTGCTTACACTTTGATCACTTTTTCACGGGAATGTTAGAACTGCCAACGATGGTACAAGTTCCCCACTTGTTGTTGCAGAACGCGAAATTGTGCCGGTATGCCGCCGATGCGTTTGTGACTTACTTATTGGAGAAAAAGTTGTCGTGCTTAAGCGATCAATCGTCACAAGAAGCGCAGCTAGTGTTAAAGCTTTTCTCATTGTTACTTCATGCGGTGAGTAAGCATAGCAACTGCGAAACTGTACTGAGCTCGCACGTCATCACGATGATGGAATCATGCTTGCAGGCGATACGGGAGCACGAGAATCCTACGGCGTACATCAGGTTACTTCGGTATTTGTTTCGAGCGATGGCGCAAGCCAAGTTTGACGTTCTTTACCGAGAAGTCGTACCAATTTTGCCTGCCAGTCTCGACTGCTTGCTCGAGATGTTGAACGGACCCGATCCGCACGAGTTGCACGACACCGTAGTAGAGTTGTGCCTGATTCTGCCGGCGCGGCTGTCTTCAATTCTTCCACATTTACCGAAGCTCGCGACGCCGCTGTGTAAGGCGCTTCGTGCTCCAGTAAACGAACTGAACTTACTAGGCCTACGCACTTTAGAGTTCTGGGTCGATTCATTGAATCCGGAGTTTCTCGACCCGTGCATAGCCGAAGTGGAATCCGAGTTGATGCTCGCGTTGTGGGCGATGCTCAAGCCTCAACAGAGCGGGTCGCCGTTCGGCGCCAAGGCGATGCAACTGATCGGTAAACTTGGTGGACGCAACCGTGCGTTTCTTAGAAGTCCGTTGGAGTTGGATGCGAAAAGTAATCCCGAGCACGGTTTGAGAATGATTTTGATGTTCAAGCCAGAGACTTCGTTTCTGGTCCCCTTGGATCGTTGCATCGTGTTGATGCAGAACATTCTTTCAACGCCACTGATCCCGAACGTCAAGGCGTCCGAGGCACTCATTCGTCATAGACGCCAAGCGTTGACTTTTATTAGGACGTGCTTGATTTCCGCGTTGAACTTGAGCGCTGGCCACGCTTTATCTGGGTCTGTAGAACAAATAGAAAGTGCCATCGAAGCTGCAATTTCCAACGGGTGGGGGAAAAAGTTTGACTCTGCAACCGTCGCAGAGGGCTCGACGCAATTAGGTAACAAAACAAAGAGTCAGCTTGTGGCAGAGCAGAATGTTTTCAAACAGTTGGTCATCACTGTGATCGCTGCTGAATGCGACCCAACTTTGAAGGAAACCGATGAGACGTTCATGGATAGCGTTTGCGAGCACATGGCCATGTTGTTCGTTAGCAACGCTGTGCGGCCCGAGCAACCTGTGGCCGATAGAATGGATCACGATTCAATCGATCGCCCGCGTTCGATGAACCTCAAGATCTTGGAAACGACGCTCTTCTTAGACGCGCTAATGAAGTCGCTCGAATCTCCAAAGCAAGTGCACTTAAAGGCAACTTTGAAGACGATAGGTACTTTTATCGACGCGGTGCTCATTTTAACTCGAGACGAAGTTGACGAGATTCAAGCCGCTGAAGACACGATGGAGAAAAAGCCGACGCCGAAAAAGTCGAAGAAGAAAACGATGGACGTGGATGAGAGTTCCTATCCTAAATTAGCAGCCTTTATTGAGGCGCTGCTGCCTCGATTGGTCCACTGTTGCTACAAACAGGAAGCGCACTGCATCATCGGCGGTGTTGCTGGTTTGGACAGATTGTGCAAGAGTTTGCCGACGTCTATCCTCAAGTCTCGTCTCCCCGACATACTTCCCGCGATAATGCGCGCGATTCAGCTACTTCCAGTGTACGCGATGACGCAGAAAAAGGAAGCTGAAGAAGTGTTTTTGCGAATCATTGAGAGAAGCATTCCGAGCGGAAGCGAGCCGCCGACGGTGATTGAAGGCGATAGCGGCGATGGCGTTGCAGCTAGTGTGTCAATTCTCCTTGAAGAACTGCGTAGCGTAGCGAGCACGTGTGCATGTCGTACTGCGGTCGTGAAAGCGCTTTTGGGGATCGCTGAGCGAACCTCGACTACCATGGAAAGCATTTTGTCGCAATCCAAGTCACATTTGACCGTGTTGCTTGAAAAGCCGTTGCAGACTCGACACGTGTTGGCCCAGATTCAACTGGTGAAGTTTGTCGACTTTTGCTTGATTCATTCGCCATCGCTGATCCCATTGAAGGATATGTCGGTACAAACTAGCCCGGGCGCGTTCTTTAACGCTGTGCTCCTTGTCGCTGAGAGTGATGACAATATAGTTTTGAACGTCGAGACGCAAGAGAACGAGTCGCTGTCCACTCTTCGGCAGTCGTGCGTGAAAGTCTTGAGTACCGCCCTGAGCACACCTGAATTTTCAAAATCAGATAGCTCGGCCGACATTGTTGCTGTGCGCGAGCGGATTTCGACGGTGCTCTTCACGAGCTTGACGTCTCGTAATGGAGACATCGTGGCTATCGCAAAGCGTGGTTTGGTTGAAGTCAAGCCTCACATGAACAAGAACACGCTCAAGCAATCCGTGAGCCCGATTTTGATGAACTTGCAACATCTCTCAAAGCTGACAATTCCGCTGTTAGAAGCATTGGAGTACTTACTCGAACTTTTAGCTGAGTGGTTCAGCCCGACACTGGGTGAGAAGTTGCTGGAGCACATCAAGTATTGGCTGGAGCTCGACGCAAGCGCGCCGAGTGTACCAGGACAGATTCGAAAGTCTCCGAAAGATGCGAAGTTGATCGCGTCGATCGTCAACTTGTTTCACTTACTTCCGAAGCTTCGCGACGGTAAAAGTGATGCAAAAGCGAACGAGCCGAAGCTTACGCCGTTTGATTTCATCAAGCCTTTGGTGCGCGACGTGATGGCGATTGAGGCGACGATGCCCCCTGAAAGTGTGTACAGCGAGGCCAACTCCCTTTACACCGTGCCGCTTACGAAATTTCTGTGCAAGTATCCGAAAGAATCGATCGCGTACTTCTTGGCGCGTCTGGACCAGCCGGAACACTTCTCCCTCTTCGTAAAGATTCTCAAGTTATCTGAAGGCGCCGAACTTCTGAACGCGCTCACCGCGACTTCTTCCAAGCTGTTGCGTGTGATCTTTGGTGCCAATGGCGAACTAGATGAACACGACAAGATCGCGATGAAAGACTTGCAGAAGAACAAAGACCCACAGCTTGCCTACTACAATGGCTTGAAGCTCTTATCTACGATTGTTAAAATCATGCCAAAGTGGCTCTCCGAGGAGAGCGCCATATTGACGCAACTAGACGAATGTTGGGACAGCGAAGAACGGGCCGATCGTTTGCTCAACGGATATACAAACTCGCTTCCGGCAATGATGGAAAGCAAATATCTCGTGAAGTGCTTCCTTTCTGTCGTCAAAGGCGATCGTTCTCAGGTTCAAATACTGTTTAAGATCATGCCAGTGCTCTGCAAATGTAGCGTGGTGGATTACACCTTCGTCCGAGAATTCATAAAGTCTGAAGTCGTCGACGTGTACACACCGGCAGAGCGCAACGCAGTCTTGACACAATTTTTAACCGAGTTTCGCGAGCAAGCCGAAGCCGGCGGCGAAGCCGATCCGGATGTTCTCGTCACCGCGCTCAAGGTTTTGATAAATCCAATGCTTGAGAAAGTTCTCGTCGGCTGTGCCGACGAAGACGGAGAGGCGTCAAGTGAGGCTCTTGAAGTCGTCACTGACGAATTCGTGAACGAACTGGTCGATGATGTGCTCGAACCCTCCGATGGTGACAACACCACGTTGTACAACGAGTCCCTTCTTATTCAGTTGCTACAACTAAGCACGTTGCTTATTCGTCACGTTCCCAAAACTTTGGTTAATCATCGTAAGGAACTCATCAAGTTCGGATGGAATCACTTGAAGCGTGAAGATTCTTCGAGCAAGCAATGGGCCTTCGTCAACATCAGTTACTTTTTACAGGCGTATCAAGCGCCAGAAAAGATCATATTGCAAGTCTTCGTTGCGTTACTTCGGGCATATCAACCAGAGCAAAAAGCATTAGTTACCGAGGCGCTTGACGCTCTCACTCCAGCGTTGCCTTTGCGTCTTCAACCAGGTGAGCACAAGCACCCGATTTGGATTCGATACACCAAGAAGAGCTTAATCGAAGACGGTCATTCGCTTCCGCAGCTCGTTCACATTTGGAACTTGATTGTGCGGCATTCCAAGTTGTTTTACTCATCACGAGCGCAGTTTGTTGGGCAGATGGTAAACTTGCTTTCGCGTTTGGGCTTGCCCACGAGCTCTTCGCATTCTAACCGAGTGCTTTCGGTCGATTTGGTCGAACTCATCATTAGCTGGGAGAATGATAGAATCACTGGAGTAGGATCGAACGAAGCTGAGCCGTCGACGACTGGAAAGCGCAAGGCGGCGGAGAGTCCAGAAAGAGACGAGGAAGTCATGACGCCGACTCGTCGCGGAAAGAAGGGTACCAAAAAGTCGAAGAAGGAAGAAGCCGAAAGCAAATCACCGGGACGTTCAAAGCGCGCTTCGCGCTCGGCGAAGCAGACCAAGGAAGAAGAGGAAGCTACCGAAGAAATGGTTAGTGACTTACCGGATACAGAAAAGCTCAAATCGATGCCCAAATCGGCCGACGATCAAGATGAAGAAAAGGAGTTTGAAACGTCGCCGGCGATGGCTGAAATCATCGTCAACTTCCTCGTTCGAATGACTTTCATCACTGGAGAAGGTAAGGACCAAGACGCACAAGTTCTCAATGTGCGAACTTTAGATCTCCTCTCAAAGGCGTTGGCGATGTGGCCGTCTGTGCGCATCAAGTTCACTTTCATCGACAAGCTCTTGACATTGGCAAATCAAGCCCAACGCGATCCCACGTCTACCCTCATCATGGGTCTTTCCGTTCTCAAGTGCGCATTGAAGACGCCCGATTACGAGTTCGTCACAGAAAGCATTCAACAAACTCTTCGCCTCATCGAACCTTCCTACTCGTCTGCGAGCCGTGAAGCGCATGGGCTTTTGGGTGAAGTCATCGGTGAGATACTCAAGTGTAACGGCGATTCGAACGGCAAGCACGACGCTGATATCGAAGAATTGAGGCAGCATATCGGGGTGTTTTACGTAAAATGCACGGAAGATGCCATCATTTCAAAGAGTTCGCCGAATAACGACCAAGCAAACACGTCATTGGCTGGCATTCTCACGGTGGTTGAATCCGAAGCCGTCTTTGCCGCTTCTAAGATTGACACGTATCTGCCAAACTTGATGAAGGTGCTCGCGCGCATGACGCACGAGTTGAATACTGCGTCCGCCGCGGGTGAGCTTCAGGCTGCGCATCCGAAGCGTGGTCAAGCGCCCCCTGAAGTGCTCGAACCAGAGTACGGTAGCGTTGCCTACTGCATGGCTAAGTGCATCAAGATCTTATCTCAGCGAGTCATTGCGGCTGGCTCAGATCAGAAGCAGATTTTCTTGCGTTTACTGCTACAACTCATTAATGACAAGTCAACGCACGGTAACGTTCTCATGGCTATTCTCGACGCTATGGTTACTTGGACGGACGACTTAGCCTTGGGCGAAGGCGGCACTCCCGAAGACAACGATACACGTGTCGGTAGCTTGAACGCAAAGGAAACCGTCTTGTTCTTGTCCAAGCTTGCACAGTTGACGCGCATGGGCCTCGCCATCACGCAAACGCAAGCATGGGAAGAAAAGCTTTTGGGGGCGATTTACAAACTCTGTGCACCCGAGGGCAAACACGACCCGGCCGTGCGCACTGAAGTGTTCCTCAAAGTCGAACGTACTCATCTGCTTGGTCTCCGCACTCGAAGGCCGGAGCTCCGTAAGAAGTTCTTTGCACTTTATCACGACGCCATCGGCAAGTCGCTCTTTCAGCGCTTGCAGTATATCTTGACCATTCAAGATTGGGATGCTATGGCGGACACTTTCTGGTTGATGCAAGGCCTGGATTTGATTCTCAGCACGCTCGCCGAGGATGAAAGAATCATGCTTGCTCCGAACAGTGCGTTGATCACCCCGCTTCTGCCGATTGATTCAGAGACAAAGAAACCTCTACCCGTTCCGGCTAAATCAAAAAACGCGAAGGCAAATCCCGCCGAACTCGACGATTTGATCAAGCGCCACGCGAAGTTCCTCCACGAAAAGGCGCAGATTCGCGTAAACGACTTAATGTCGCCGCTTCGACAAGTGGCGACGAGGAACGCACACATTGCGTATTATCTCTGGGTCTTGATCTTCCCCATCGTTTGGGCGACATTGCAACGCGAAGAGCAGTTGCAACTTGCCAAACCGATGATTGGTTTGCTCAGTAAAGAATCGCACCTTCGTCAGGCCGCAGTGCGTCCAAACGTCATTCAAGCTCTACTGGAAGGAATATCTCTTTCTCAGCCGCAGCTGAAGATTCCAAGCGAGTTGAGCAAGTTCCTTGGTAAGACGTTCAACGCATGGCACACCGCCATCGCTTTGCTCGAGAATCACGTCGTGCGCTATCCGCAAGAGGCTAGATGCTTCGACGCTCTCAGCGAGCTTTACCGATTGTTGAACGAGCAAGACGTTTTGGTTGGCTTATGGATGCAGCGTTGCCAGTCCGATGTCACACGAGCAGGTCTCTCTCTCGTGCAGCACGGACACTGGCAAGATGCGCAAGATGTCTTCTTCAAAGGTATCCAGCTCGCCACCGCTGGGCAGGCTCCGGGAGTGTCGAAGACGGAGATGTGTCTGTGGGAAACGCAATGGCTGAATTCAGCGAAACAACTGAATCAATGGGACTTGATTTCTGACTTCAGTCGAACTGTTGAGCACAGCGAGTTGATGGTGCAGAGCATGTGGCGACTTTCAGATTGGGCGGGTGTGAAAGATCTGATGCCGAGCGGCACGCTGAATGAAATCGAGGAAACCCCCGAAATCACCACAGTTCGCGCGTTCGCCTCACTTGTCAGTGGACGCGTACGCGAAGCTGAACAGCACTGGGCGAACGCCGTTAAGTCATCGCTTGATCGATGGTGGCGTCTTCCAGAGACCGGTTCAACGTGCCACATTCCGTCGCTTCACATGTTCAACGCCATCGCGGAAGTACAAGAATCTACGCGCATCTTGCTCGAACTTTCCAATACCCAACGCCGAGGCGTGCAAGGGATCACGAACAATCGCACGTTGGTTCAGGACATCATGGAAACTTGGCGTCTGCGCACACCCAACGAATGGGATCCGGTGCCGTGGTGGAGCGAGATCCTCATGTGGCGCGGAAACATGCACAACATCATGACGCACGCAGCAAAGCAAATCGGCGAGCAAAATCCCGCGATGTTGCAAGTAACGCAACAGCTCGATCAGCTCGGTCAACGTGAGCGCGCATGGAGTTTGAATAAGTTTGCACGAGCGGCGCGTAAACAGCGCTTGCCTGAGGTTGCGCTGAACATCTTGTCGCGTCATCAAGGTCAAGTTGAAGTTTCAGAGGCTTTCTCAAAGCTTCGAGAACAATGCGAAGCGTACCTCGCGTTTGAGAATGAAGCCATCACTGGAATCAATCTCCTTGAATCTGCGAGTCTGGAGTTCTTCTCACCACCGCAAAAGGCTGAGTTATTCCGCCTGAGAGCAAAGTTCCAAGAGCAGCTTGAAGATTACGACGCTGCGCACGCGTCGTATTCGACTTCTGTGTCGTTGTGCAAGCAACGCGCCGAGTCGTGGCTGTCGTGGGGCAAGTTTTGTCGAATGCGCGGTGATGACGGCTCTATTTCAAACATTGCGCAACAAACAGCGACCTGCTACTTGCAAGCCGTCAAGCACAACGTTCACGAGAATCGACACCAGTTGATTCATGTGATTCAAATGCTCGCGTTTGACGTAAATCCCGAGCCTATCAGCCTCGCCATCGTGCGTCATCTCGACGCTTTGCCCACTTGGGTTTGGATTCCTTGGATTCCACAGCTACTTCTGTCTCTCGCACATCAGGAACAAGCGTATGCTTTGGCAATTCTCAAAGACGTCGCCGCCGCGCACCCGCAAGCGGTTTACTACCAATTGCGCACGTGCTTACTCGAGCGAAGAGACTCGGCGGCGCGAGCGACTCAAACTGCGCGCACAATTGCCGAGAAGAGTGGCGCTACTCAGAAGTCATCCAGCGCCCCAGGCACACCTTTACCACCCGATGTTGCCGCGGCTGCATCGCGCGCGAAGGATGCCAACTGGGCTTTCGAAGCGGCGAAAGAAATCATGGAACACATTCGAACCAGACACGGCAACTTGGTCGGCGAGCTCGAAGTCTTACTTAGCGAACTCGGTACGAAATTTGCGTGTACGCCTGAAGAACGGTTATTAGTTGTCGTCTACACGTTGTTGCACCGATGCTACAAGTATCCAGCGGCGACGACCGGCGAAGTTCCGGAGAGCTTCAAGAAGGAACTCATAGGCGTGTGTAAGGCCTGCTTCAGCGCGGATACTTCGGCGAAGCACGCAGATTTCGTCGAAGAATACAAAGCGAGTTACGAACGCGACTTGAATCCGGAGGAAAGTACATTTCCGACGACGGTTGCGGAACTCATGGTGAAGCTTAAGGCTTGGAAACAACGCTTACTGAACGATGTTGAGGATCGATTGCCGGCGACGTTGCGTCTCGAGGCTGAATCCGACCAGCTCAGAAATGTCACGTTTCACGAGATTGAAATTCCTGGGCAGTATTCGGGCGACTTGACGTTTGGCGTCACCGATCGCTTTGTCAAGCTCGAGCGTATCGGTGCCGATGTGCACGTCGTGCGACGGAACGGAAACTGCTTACGACGCTTAGAGTTCCTTGGCACGGATGGTTCGTCCAAGCAATTCTTGGTCCAGACGTCGCTAACACCGGCGGCGCGCGGTGAGGAGCGCATGGTGCAACTTTTGTCCACATTGAATGGAGTTTTGGCCAAGCACACAGAGACGAGACGTCGAAACATGTGCTATTACACCCCAGCCATCGTTCCAGTATGGCCACAAGTGCGCTTGCTCGAAGACGACGATGCAAACGGCACGTATGCCGAGGTGTACGACGCCAACTGCGCGCGTTACGGCCGCGAAGCAGACTTACCGATTACGCTCTTCAAGGCCGCGCTCGACCCTGCGATTCTGGGAGAAGTTACGGGCACCGAAGAGGTACTGGAGCTTCGCCTGAAAGCCCTGATGGAGATTACGCAAAAGCACGTGACAGAAAATATCTTCTCGCAGTACATGTACAAGACACTTCCGAGCAGCTCGCACTTGTGGACGTTTAAGCGTCAACTTTCGCAGCAGCTCGCAATGTCAAGCTTCTTGTCCGCGCTCCTACGCATTGGCGGCCGAACACCGAACAAGATCATGTTCGCCAAGAATACTGGCAAGATATTCATGCTTGACTTCCACCCGGCGTTTGATCAAAAAGGTATTGTCGAGTACATCGAACCCGTGCCGTTCCGCCTAACGCGAAACTTGCACACGTTCTTCACACCGTTTGGCGTCAAGGGTGACTTTGTCGCCTCCATGGCTTCCGCCGCGCAAGCGTGCACAGCGCCCGAAGCTGACTTAGAGGCCCATCTTGAATTATTCTTCCGCGATCAACTCATGGTTTGGCCGTGGCGTCGCATGGGCGGCGACACCCCTCCCGTGAGCCCGTCGCCGTCGGAGATTAAAAACATGGCGCGCGCCAATGTACAGGAGGTGCTTCGGAGGTTACCGATCATCGCCCCGACCCCGGTACTCCCCGACACGTCGGACACGGTACCGAGCGTTCAAAAGGCTGTCTTACACCTGGTCGATGCCGCTCTTAACATTCGCAACGTCAGTCGTTCCGCAGCGATTTGGGCGCCTTGGTATTAATCCTTGCAGGAAATGTAACAAAAATCTAATATCTGTAGACTTCACCGCACACACCCGCGTCGCGCCCCATGGGGCGCGACGTCCGCAAAACCGCGAAACAAACGCCCGCGTCGACGTCCGCTGCCGCGTCGTGGCCGTCCGACGTCGTCTTCCTCGATTCGTTGCGCTACGACGCGGCGAGTGTGTCCCCAGACGTAATCGAAAAGTATGCCCCGAGCGCGCGCAGCGCGATCAAGCACACGCGCGCGAATGATAGGAAACGCGCGCGAGGGCGCATCATCGATGATGCGACGCATCCGGCGCGCGGAGAGTTCGGCTTGTTCGCGAACACGCGGTTGAGAGGTAGGGAACGAATCATCGACTACCACGGCGTGGTCACGACCGCGGTGGATTGTTCCAAGACGACGGATTATTCGCTCGCGTTCGGCGACGCGAACGAATTGGCTATCGACGCAGAAAAGGAAGGGAACGACGCGCGATTTTGCAACGACTTTAGAAACACGGGTCGATCGCAAAATGCGAAATTTGAGTCCTACGTCGACGAGGCGGGACACGCGAAGCTCGCGATTTTTGTGCTTCCTCAAGCGACGATTGCGAAGGGTGAGGAGATTTTGATCAGCTATGGAAAATCATTTTGGAAACATAGAGTAGGGGAGGACCTTGAGAGTTTTCGTAGCGACGTGTAGGTGTGCGGAACATGTGTATTTGTA
>Ga0181607_10001696_pt1 | contig 19652 bp, 8 predicted proteins | sample 041ome_9_FD_132420 | JGI IMG/M metagenome (GOLD analysis project Ga0181607, IMG submission 132420) | Coastal salt marsh microbial communities from the Groves Creek Marsh, Skidaway Island, Georgia - 041413US metaG (megahit assembly) | ecosystem: Environmental > Aquatic > Marine > Intertidal zone...
AACAACAAATAAATCAATCTGAACAATAATGAGTGTATCAATCGACAGAGTTTACCAAACGGTTTTAACTATTGTAAACAAAGAGGGCTTAGGTTATATTACCCCGCAGGAATTTAACCTTTATGCTAACCAAGCACAAATGGAAATATTTGAAAAATATTTTTATGACGAATATCGCGAAGCGGCTAAGCCAAATTTACCTGCAACATATTACAGAGATAACCTTACTGAAAAAATTGCTATTTTTAACAGAGAAGATTATTTAACTGAAGTTGATGATGGTGGTAGCATCTGGAAATTTGAAGCACCAGCAATTTTAAACCCTAAAAAATCAGGAGGCGCATCTTTTACAATTGTAGCTGGAGCAAATAATGTATACACATTAGGGTCAGAAATGAATAGTATCAATACAAACAATATACGTGTTTTTGAAGATGCAGAGGGTACTAATGAATTTACTGGTGAATACGAAGTGTTTCAAAGAAATGGTACACGTATGATCTATTCTACAGCTAATTTAACTGGTAAGTTTGCACTAGAAGTAGAACCTAGCTTAACAAAATACGAAGCTTATAAGCTTATAAGCCTTTTTTATCAGGGTGTAAATATTACGGAGGTAGACAGAACGACTATATCGCACATGCTGCGTTCTCCATTAACTAATCCAACTATATCACAACCTGTGTTTCATCGTGTAAATGAAAGCGCTGGTCCTTTGAGTGATGTTAGAGTTTATCCGTATAGCGTAGATTCTGTGTCAGCTTACTATATCAGAAAACCTAAAGAAATAGCATGGGCTGTTAACGATGGAGACAAAATTGATTTTGAACTGCATTCTTCAGAGTTTCCTGAGTTAGTTATTAAAATATTAGCTTACTCTGGGGTTACAATCAACCGTGCTGATATTGCACAATTTGCTCAAAACGAAGAAGTTAAAATTGCTAACACCCAACAGTAATGGCAGAATCTAGAAAGTTATATAACCCTAAGTCATACTATGCAAAGCATCAGGGTGATACAGATAATATTCCGGAAGACTTTAAGGGTTTGGGGTATTACCGTAGAACCAATCTTGAAGATGCTATTAACAACTTTATAGTTGCGTATATTGGCGAAGACAAAGCACTTGCGAAAGTGCCACGTTATGAAGTAGATTTCTGGGCTCAAAGAACGGTCCAAGAATTTAGCTATGATATATTACATAGTGAAAAAAGCATGGAAATAGAACTAAGTGACGCGCTTACGTTCCCATTGCCTCAAGATTATGTTGCTTATACAGCTATATCACAAGTTGAAAAAAATGGTGAAAAAACAAGATTGTTGCCTAATAGAAAAGTCAATAATCCAACCGCACCTCTTCAAGATAATGATTATGAATTTACATTTGATTCTGATAACAATTTACAAGAAGCATCATTGTCAGAGTCAATTACTAAATTTCAAGATGATAGCAACCATGAGGTAGCGCAAGAAGATCAGTATTATCGTTATAACAACGAAGAATATCCATATTTTAACAAACGCTACGGAAGTAATCCTGAAAAAATGAACAGCGTAGGCACATTTGTTGTTGATGAAGCAAATGGGCTTATATATTTTGACGGGTCTTTAAAGAGAGATAAAATAATTGTTTTAGACTACATTTCTGATGGCTTAGCAGACAACGGAGATCTAACTAAGGTTTACATACCAAAGTTAGCTGAGGATGCTTTATATGCGTCCATGTTATACAATTTAGCGAAGGTTCGCCCATCACTTGCAGGTATAGTGTCTTTATATAAGAAAGAAGCTAGTGCTAAAATGCGAAATGCTAAAATTAGACTAAGTAATTATAATTTACCAGAATTAGCTCAAGTACTAAGAGGTAAAGCAAAATGGATAAAACATTAAATATATACTTTTAATGAATTTTATGCAATATATATTATGTAAACATAATATATATTCAACAAAATATAATTTATATTAAAAATAATTTAAATGGCAGAAAGTAAAAGAACATTTCAGTCCGCTAAAATGGACAAAGATATTGACGATAGATTGTTGCCACCAGGTACTTATCGAGATGCGCTCAATGTTAGTGTTGAATTTTCAGAAGACGGAAATGTAGGTGCTTTAGAAAATTTAAAAGGGAACATTGAACTTAGTGGTCAAACAGCTGATTGGTTAGATAGTTCTGTAAATATTGGCTTAAAAGTAATTGCGGCAAAGCCACATCCTGAAGAAAATAAAATTTATTATTTTATAGCAGGATCTAAAACAGATGCTGTTGTTGAATACGATTTTGACACTAATACTGTTAACCCAATAGTTTTAGATAGCACTGAGCCAATTGACATTATAGAAGATATTGAATTTACATTTGCTGACGCAATAGCGTCTGCAACTGTCTCTGTAGACGGTAGAATATTAGTTAAAGCTTTAGTTGGTACAATAACAGCTATAACAGAAAATTTTAATGAAACTGTAACAAATGATACAGAGCGGATTATAAATGCAAAAGTAAGAGTTCCAAGTGGGTATTCTAATGCAAGAAACTTTGTTGAAGGCACTATAACTGCAACACAGCCAGCAGTAGGAGCACCAGATGTAAGAATAAGTAGATATAATTCTAAAACAGATACATCAATAAAACTAAATGGCGCTTTTAATGCTAACCCTGGATTAACAGCCTTAGGTTTTAAATATATTGAAAATACAGGAGGATCTACTACCTATACTAATTTTAGTAATAAGTTTTTAATATTAGAAACTGATTTATATAACAATGTAGCAGTTTTAACAGATTCAAGTGACCATCATTTTTCTAATGTGCCGCTTGCTAATGTATCTGTTATTGACAAAAACGGAGCGTCTATTTCAGAATTAAATAACTGGGAGTACACTACATTTTCAAATGGCCAACCTTCTACTTTTAAAATATTAAATGAGTCTTTAAAGTCTTTGTTGCCTATAACAATAGGATCTACAACATCAGCAAATAACATTACAACGGGAGCATCTATAAGCGAGCTTCAATCAAATGGAACTACAGCTAATGTTTCTACTATTGGAAGCCCTTTTAGTAGTACTATAACAGGCCTTTCTCCAGATACTGAATATATTTTTCAAGCTTTTGCTACTAATGCAAATTCTACAACATATTCAGCGTATGGATTATTTAGAACAAATGTAGCTTCAATATCATTGCCTACATTTTCAAGTTCTTCAGCCTCAGCAGGTACGGAAACAGTTACGTTTACAGCTACTCCAAATAGCGATGGTGGAGACTCAGGAACAGTGTTATATGTAATATCTTCTGAAACATCTAGTTCTTTAGCAACATATAAAGCAAATGCTAAAACTATTTTAGGGGGTGGAACGGTAAGCGGATATTCTGTGTCCGCTATTGGTACGTGGTCAACTGGAGTAGCTCAGTCTGTAACGGTCAACACAACAGGTGGATCAACAAGATATGGCTTAGTATTTGCTAAAAATTCATCACCTACAGACGGAGGCGATGGAGCTGGATATACGTTTGACACAGGTTTTGTTAGTGCTACTGCGAACGTAGCTAACGTTAATGGAGCTGCTACATTCTCAGGTACTATGTCAGGAACTACTGGAACGGTCTCTCCTGGAAGCACATTAACCTTCACGTGGAACGGAACATCTACAGTAACTACTGTGCCTGTAGGGGGCCATTATGGATTTCACGGACAAATGAGCGGTGCTGGTGGTTTAGGAAGTATTACATCAGGTGTAGTTCCATCGCCTTCATCTTCTTCTACGGTAGGTGGAACTGCGAATTGGAATGTAACAAAAACAATTGCAGCACCAACAACGCCCGGAACATACACTTGGCGCATGTACGCTTTTTATGATAGTAATATTCAAAGTAATGGTTACGTAATAAACTCTGTAACAGTATCTTCTCCGCCAGCTACTTCCGGTACATTTACACTTGGAGGTAATCTTATAATAGGTCCTTATGTAGGTCAAACTTATGGAGGTAGTAATGGTACAGGGCTGCTTATTAATGGAGCTGTGCCCTCAGCTATATCTGTTGGATCTATAGTAACAATAACAGGGGGTGGAACAACTAATGACATACAGGTCACAACTCTAACATCCGGCAGTAGTAGCTTCATAGGTTATACACTTTATTCTGGAACTGGAGGGGTGTTTTACGGACAAGGAACTACAGTAAATTGGAGCGTTTAATATGAGAAGAATAAAAAATAAATGGAAAATAATTCAGGATAGTGGTTTACATTATCCTGAATTTAATAAAGGTACATCAGAAGATAATCCAATTTGGGTTAGAGAAAATATAAATGGCTTTGCAACAAAAGAAGGGGCTGAAGACTATATATCAAAAATAGTTATATTAGAAAAAAATAAATTTGTTGAAGCAAGAGATAATTAATAAAATATGGCAAGTTCAATATTAAACTTTAATCAAAACAGATTAATTACCGGTATAAATATAATCGATGGCATGTTGTTCTTTACTGACGGGCATACAGAGCCGAAAAAAATTAATTTAGATGTTTTTCGTGCTGCAGATCACTCAACTGGAACAACATCTGTTTATGGTAGAAGATTTAAAGAACGTGATATAACGGTTATTAGACCTCATCCTATGGAAGGTATATCAACATCTATTACTGCAATTGACCCAAATGATGTTACAGTTCCCTCCGACGCTGAAAAAGCATCTGTTACAACACAAAGGGCAAGGATTTTAAGCCCCACAGAGGCTATTATGTATGGGACCTCAACTTCCACAACTTTAAATATGAATGTTCGCGGCTTTTATTATATAAAGTCTGATTACGTAGTTGATGAGTTTACTATTACAACTAGCGGAATAAAAGTTGAAACAGAAGTTATAGGCAATAATGATTTTTATGCAAATACCGGAACTTTAGAAGCAAACACTAGATATTATTTTGTAGCTTTTGCATATAACAATATTGGGGAAGAAGTAATAGCAGATAATATAGAAACTTTTAAATCTGATGCACTTGAAGTTTCAAAAACAATACCAGCGGTTACTACACTAGGTGTATTCAAACAATCTCCTGGTAAGTATAATTTAAAAGGAAAAATTACAGATACTGGTGGATCAACAATAATAGAGCAAGGTTTTTATTATATACTTTTTGATGTATTGTCAAACCAAGTCAAGCCTCCAGATTTATATAATTATTCTGGAGCAATTAAAGTTGTGGGAAGTTTTGATGAAAACTCTGGAGAATATTACTATCCCTTAACTACCGGTGAATTAATATATACACAATTTTTTGCAACCAACGAAACTGGTACTGATTATGGGGCAGTGTTGGGAGGTTTTGGAGTTTCTGGAGAAAGTACATACTTAAAACCTGTGGTTAAATATATTAATAATGAACCAAATTATAACCCAAATAAAATAGCACTTATAGGGAAAGTAGATAAAAAATTTGAAAATCCACTAACGGAAAGGGGGTTTATTGTAAGTAAATCTCAATGGAATAGCATAGGCGGAATACCTAATTATGAAGGCGATCCAAGTATACATAAAATCATAGACACTACTTTAAATGAAAGCAATTGGAATGACGAATTTAGTGTTGATACTATAAATATTCCGAATTTTAATTTAACATCTGGCGATATGATATATGTTTCTGCTTATGCTGATAATGGGGTTATAGCTTATACTGATATTATTGGAATTTCTTTTAGCGAAAGTGCAGTAACCACAACCCCAATAGTTCACACTGTAGACGTACAACAAACCTTTGTTAGTAATAAAAAAGCTTTTGATATAGATATTAATGTAGTGAGCAGTGGATTTCCATCCGGGCCAACACTACCATTTGTAAACTGTGGAGCTTATATATACAAAGCTTCTTCTACTGATGAATTTGCTAATTTGAGTGCTACAGAAACACAATCCGCTATATTAAATAAGTTTAAAGAAAATAAAGCAGAAAAATACTTATTTATTACAACTGATCAAGTTTTTGGTTTTAGGAAGCCTGTTACATCTGTAGGCGAACATTCAAGAGTTTTTTATGAAACTGGTATTGTGCCTTTTGATGCAGGAAGTGATTATTATATTATGGCTTTTTGTAATAATGGAACATTAGAGGGGCACGGCCTTGCTAGAAAAATAACATTAGAAGAACCTTCAACTACTGCACCGCAAGTTTTAACGCGGGATGTTTTAGTTAATACAGACAAAAGCGTTACGCTTAGAGCAAGATTAGCAGCATCGTCTTTTACTGCAGATAAAGCTAACATTTATGATGCGGGTTTTCATTATGCGGCTAGATCAGAAAGTAATTTTAATTTTGATAACGCGGAAGTTGTAAGCTTAGTTACTCCTGGGTCAGCAACAATAGAAAACGGAGCTGTCTCAGATATTAATGACTATATAGACAATAATGGCGGTGATAGGAAGTGGGAAATAAAATTACCATATTCCTTAATTTTAGGATCTACGGAATGGGCTTTTCAAGCTTATGTTCAGCTAACAGCTGGAGGTGTTAAATATCCCGCTACAATAGAAGGCGAAGCATATAGCATAACTGATAATGGTATATTAACATGGAAAAACGTGCCTGACGCACCTATTGAAAAAGTGCCAATAATGCGGTGTCGAGCTGGTCATGTTAAGTCCACTACAGCTGTTTTCTTTTCAGATATATCAAGTTCTGGAGTTGAAGGTGCTCGTGCTGATAGTGTTACAAATAAAAAGTGGTTTTATGCATTAACAAGTGATGTTGTGGGTGCTACTGATACAGCAAAAAAAGAGTGGATTAGAGACAATGGTATAGAAGTTGGAGAACTATCCGGACCTATTGGTTTGGATGACTACGAACCAATACAAACAAACTATACAGTTGAATCAGCTAAAGTTACTCTTTTGCCCAATACATCATATTCTGTTATTTCAACCGCTTCAAATGGGACAACTGCTATAGGTGTACCTAATGAAGGACCAGGAGTTGGGACTAGCACAAATATACATGTGTTTACAACAGAACCAGCTGCTATTACAGAAAGTGCTTGGATAGAATGTTACAGAACTAGAATTGAAGCAACAAGAACATTTCTTTCTTATGCACTAAAAGGAAGCGGTGACTTACGCCACAATAATCCAGTAATTATATATTTTATAAAAGCTAGTGATTTTACAGGCACAACTGCTGAAGAATTAATTGCAGATCCTGACGCACAAGCTAGAACAACAGTAATAGACAGGCATGGAAATCACATAACTACTATAGTTGCACCTCTTCTTCAAGGCACAGATTATAAAGCTGTAGCTGTTGTAGATTATTTTTATCACGGAATTAAGCTGTCTAATATATTTTCATGGAAAACTACCGGGCAAGCTGCGTATAATACTGCTATAACAACAGATATTACTGAATTTAATTTTACAGTTAACGGCCAACCTACTTTTGAAACAGGCAGCGGCAGTGGAACTAATGCACCAAACGGCACAACCGAAGTGTTTCTAGCTCCTACTACTGGCACAGTAAAACATATGTTTGGTGACGGGAAATGGCTTGGACAGGGTCGAACAATTGCATTTAATTATAAAAAAGTTAGCGGTAGGCATTTAATTTGGTTTAATGTTGCGCCTAACAATGCTCGAGAATCCGAAAATAGGCGTTGGACTATGCAAATTTATAATAGTACAAATCTTTCTCAAAGAATAACACTTGTAATAACGCAAGAAGGCAATGGACCTAAACCAAGCGAAGAAGCTGATGGTTTTAACGGGTTACTTGGTGAAGGAAGTGGCGAAGGATCAGAAGCAGATGGGGATCCGTCTTGGACTATTAGTGGTGGAGATATTATTCTTTAATACCATAATTTTTTAAAAAAAATAAAAACAAATGGCTGATAAATTACCCTTTGAAAAAATTTTTCCATATTTTAGTTATAGATGGCGATACGATGATGGACAATACTCTCCATATGCCCCTTTTACTAAAGTACAGTTTGTTTCAAAAGAACCAGATGTAGATGATTATTTTAAAAAGGGACACAATACTTCTATTGCTAACGATTTAAAAGTAATAAATTTAAAAGATATACCTAAAGGTGGCCCAGATGTTGTGGCTATAGATATATTATATAGAGAATCAATATCAACTACTGTTTATATACTTAAAACAATAGAGATTCCAGAAAAAGAAAGAGGTGATGGTGGTTTAGAAAGTTTACAAATAACAGAAAGATCATTTGAGGCCGCATTGCCTAATGACCAGTTAAGCAGACATTATGATAATGTCCCTAGAACAGCTAAAGCCCAAGAAATTACTGCGAATAGATTAATGTACGGTAATTATAAGCAGAAGTTTAATATGCCTAATTCTTTTAAAGTAGAAGTAGGTACATTTAGCACATCGTTACCAAAAAATGGTCCATCTGTAAAAACTAATAGATCTTATGATATTGCAGTAGCTTATTCAGACGAGTATGGTAGATTAAGCAATTTAGTTAAACAAACTTCTGTTGAAGACGCTAAAGAAGGTTCATCCTTTTCAACAGCTTTTAGTTATAAAAATAGAATTAATTTAACTGCTAAAATAAAAAGTGAACCGCCTGCGTGGGCAAAATATTACAGGTATTATGTAAAAGATACTAGCAATAAGCATTTTAACTTAACTGCTTTTAATGTTTATAATGATGGTACAGCTAATGATGATCGTTCTGACAATGTTTATTTGCAATTTAATTCTGATGATAGGAATAAAATAACAGATGATACAATATTAATACCTCGTAGATATGATTTTGAAGGAAGCGAAATTATTTTTACTGGAGAATCTAGACACCCTGTTTTAGACATAGAAAATGAAGCGCCTAATATAGTTATAAATCAAGTAAACGAAAGAACGGTTGTGCCATTTATGTCATTTACTGAAAGAAGAGGGTCAATTAAAGATGATGGGGGGGCTGGAAATGGTGCGGCTGCTACCCCATCGGTAGGTGCAGGCGAAACATCTCAAGGAGATACTACTATATATTTTTCTGATGAAGCAGACAGAATATTTACTGCTGAAACAAGTAATTTAAATAAGTATATAGCTGACCAGGATCCAGATGAAACTACTGTTTTTGACGTAGCTAATGGTACTCCATCAGCTCAATTAAATAACCAAGTTATTGATGTTTCTTCATACCCTGAAAGATTAGCATTAAGATTTGTTCCTGTTGATTCTGCAGAAGACTCTCAATATAAAACAGATTTAATTTTAGTAAATACTATAACATTTATATGTGCTGGAGGACAGAAAAAAAGAAACGTATATCAATTTGATTTAGGAGAAAGAATTAATGAAGATGGAGATATAATACCAGGAACTGGGCTAAGCAAGGGGGGACATCGATTTGATGGTGATGACCCTACTATGCTTTTACGGTTATATAAATTAGGTGTTTCTGAAGAAGGGCGCGAAAAGTTAAAAGGATCGTTTTTTGTAAAAGTTCCGCGTGAAGTTGCTAATAATTCAAATATATTAAATATACCAACTGGCCAAACAGAATTTGACGAAGATGGTAAGGTGTCAAATATAAAAGAAATAAATTTTGAAACTGAGCCAATTGACGAGTCTAATTTAGATTTGTATTGGGAGGCGGGAAAAACATTTCCAATGGCCGCTCATGGAAAAGTTAATATCATCGAGTGGTCTAATTGTATAGCATCTAAAGCGGGAACAACTGGCAGTGTTTATTTAGAATCTTTAAGTATTTTTGATAAATTTAATAGTGTTGAAATTGCTAAAGGAACAAGAGTGTTAGCTCCATTATCTAGATATGCCGAAGAAATTAGAAAATCAGGTTTAATATTTTCAGGTCTTTATAATTCAAAAACAGGATTAAATGAATTAAATCAGTTTAATGAATCGCTAGGCATTACTAAAGAGTTAGAACCTAATTATGGTGGTATACAAAAACTATATACTTTAGATACTAACTTGTTAGCATTTTGCGAAGATAAAGTATTTAGAATATTAGCTGATAAAGACGCTTTATTTAACGCCGATGAAGGTGTTAATGTAACCGCCACAAACCTTGTACTTGGCCAAGCAATGGTTTATCAAGGAGAATACGGAATTAGTACTCATCCAGAATCATTTGCATTTTGGGGTAATAATGCTTATTTCACAGACGCTAAAAGAGGTGTTGTCATGCAGCTTACACCAGCTAATGGACAACTATTTCCAATTAGTAGCAGAGGAATGTCAAACTTCTTTAGAGACAGGATAGGAACAGCTAATAAACTAATAGGAGCTTATGACGGAGCTAAAAAGCAATATGTATTATCAATGCAAGGCTACAACCAATACGATCCTTCTATTGGCTCTGAAACAATTCCAAACGAAACATCTAATATTACATTAGGCTACAGTTTGCGCTCTGAAGGATGGACGTCAAGATTTAGTTTTATACCTGAATCAGGAATTACAATGGCTAGTAAGTTTTATACATTTAAAAACGGTAAGGCTTATTTACATAATAGCAGTGAATCTAACAGAAATACTTTTTATGGTGTACTTACGAATTCATTAGTTGAATTAGTATTTAACGATAACCCAATGGCTGTAAAAGAATTTTTAACGTTATCTTACGAAGGAACATCCGGGTGGGACGTTATTAGAATTGATACCGAAAGTGACGACGCCGCATTAGTATCTACTTGGCCATTTGTAAAAAAAGAAAATAAATATTTTGCGCCCATCGTAGCGCAAGAAAACTATTACGGTAGCAATGACCAAGGTTTGGGATCTGCAGCAGCCGATGATGGTTCAACCGTGTACATACAAGGTACACGTGACAAATCAGGAATCAAAGGATTTTATAATAAAATAATATTAGAAAATGATTCCACATCAACAGCAGAATTGTTCGCGGTAAATACTGAGAACTTTATTAGTCAAACTTAAAATTTAAAAATATGCCATTACCAATTGGAGCAATAATAGGAGGGGTAACGCAAATAGCTGGATCCCTCATAGGGGGCGGGGCTAGGCGAAGAGAAGCAAAAGCTGCCGCAGCACAAAAAGAACAAGACTTACAAGCTTTTAGAGATTTTCAATTTACTAACCCATATACTAGTATGGAAAATGTTTTTGAAGATGCAACTATTAATCAACAAGCAACTCAATTTCAAGCGCAGCAAACAGATCAAGCTTTAGCGCAAGCATTGCAGTCAGCAACTATGGTTGGTGGAGCAGCTGGTGGAGCACAAGCTATTGCTCAAGCAGCGTTGCAATCTAAGCAAGGCATATCAGCTGATATTGCTTCCCAAGAGCAAGCTTTACAATCAAGAGCTTTAGAGCAAGAAGCCGCTTTACAAAGTGCAGGTGCAGCAGCATCTATGGATATTGAACAACAACAATACGCTGGGGCTGCTACCAATCTACAATTATCTGCATCAAGAGATGCGGCAGCTAGGCAAGCTAGGCAGCAAGCAACCCAAGGGTTATTATCAGGTATAGGAAGTTTAGCCGGGGGCGTTGGTGGCGCTATGGGCGGAATGGCCAAAGATAGCGGGCTTAAAGGATTTGTGAATTCAGCAATAGGAAGAAAAACATAATATGTCTAAAAATATATACACAGGGCCTCGAACAATGGGTGCCCGCCGAGGGGTTATAAAACCTAATTTTAGCGAAGCAGATTTAGCTAGAATAGCAGCAAGCGATGCTACAGATAATTTAACTGGTCAAGCTATCCATGAAATAGGTATGGAAATTAGCAAAACAGATTTTTCTAAATTTAAAAAGAAAGACCCATTAAAACCAAAAAAAGACACTCCTGAAGTTCCTTTAGATGAAGATTTATTTAAACAAAACGGGGGTAGTTTAGATATAGAGGATGTAGAATATATAGACGAAGAAGACGATATATATATTCCGCCTTATACTCCACCGCCGGTATCTGAGTTAAAATCTGAAGGCCTAATAAAGCATGTTCCTAATATTACAGCTACAATGGGGTTGCCTATGTTATCAACTAATTCTTTTGCAGAGCCTTATCCCACTGTTCAAACAGAAAGGGTGGGTGGTTCAACTTTCGCACAAGACGTTAGCGGACTAGCGGGTTATTCAACAGGCTCTTTAGAGGAAATGGCACAAGAAGCAAATCCAGGGAGCGCGTTATCCCCAACAAAAAGACTAGATCCTGAAATGGAAGTTTTATCAGAAGGTGATCCTATTTATGGCGTTGGTGAAGGGAAAAGCTTTGCTTATGGAATAAATATAGGTAAAAAACAACGCAACTACGAAAGACAAGTTTGGGAAAATCAAAGAAAAAATACTGAAGATAAATTTGGTAATTTAATGATGCCAGCGGAGGGCGAAGATCCTAATGTAACTGCACAGCTAAAAAATTATGGAATAGAAATCCTTAACGATTATAAAGAGCTGCGTAAAAACAGAATGGAAATGGAAGATACAGAATATGTTGCTTTAGAACAAGAGCTGTTATCTAGATCCGCTAATATAAAAGCTCTTAGAGAGTCTTTAGTAACTCAAGCAAATACATGGGCTGCAAATAAAGATAATGCTTCTGTTTCAACACCCGCCGAATCAAGAGACTTTTTTGAAACCATTAGCAATAATAAAGGTGATTTAAAAATAGAAACCGTAAATGGTGTACTAACATTAACAGGTAAAACTCAAGCAGGTAAAGACGTTTCTATTGCAGCTAATAAAATTATTAACGGAGAAAATATTTTTAGGTTTAATGAAAAGGTTGATATTAATAGTGAAGTATTAGAACCTTTATCTAAAGATCTTGAAAAATATAAAACTGACAAGCAAATACAATTTGGTATAAGCAAAGAAATGGTTCCATTTGAAGAGCTAGAACCAAGAATTGATTCCTTTCTTAAAAATTATTTAAAAGACAGAACTGCAATGCAATCTGTTTTAGGAGATGGGTATGGTTATACCTATGAACAGCAAATTGCTAAAGAAAAAGAAGGTGTTAATTTAAGAAAGGTTGCAGCAGATGCTTTAAAAGAAGATTTAAAAAGAATGTTAATGCCAGCATATGCTCAAAAAGATATTCAAGCTGACCCTACACTTGTTGCAGAACAAAGAGAAAAAGCTTTTGAGTTATCACAACAAAAAACTAAAAGCACAGCAGGTGAAAGAACTTCTGCAGAGTTACAAAAACAAATAAATGATTTTCCGCAACCAACACCGGAAAATGTTATGTCAGATTGGGCTACTATAATTGATAAAACAAAATATAAAGTTCAAGTAGATGAGAATGGAGTTTATTATATAACAGATTTAAAAGACAATCCAATATCTCAATTAGATTTTAATAAGCCAGAAGATGTAGCTGCTACGTTTGCTAATATTGCTGGAATTAAAGGAAAACAAAAATTACCTTATTCATTACCTAAACAATAATAAATGAAAAAATATATTATTAATGACGTCGAGTACACGCTTGATCAAATTTCAAGTGCCGCTAAAGATAACGGAGTAGACATTGACACGTATATTAATGACATGGGAGTCCAAGTCGTTACAGATGCAGTCGAAGATCTCGTGGAAAAGCCAATGGCTGTTGTGGAAAAAACTGCACCTGCAGCAGCCGAAACCGTAGATACGGAATTGCAGTTGGAAAATGGTTCTTCGGAGCCAGTAAACTATAATCAATATTCTAAAGAAGATATTGATACTTTAAAAGCTAGATTTGATCAAGGAGAATTTAAAACAAATCAATCTAAAGCTTATTTAAACTATAAGCAAACAGGTAATTTAGAAGCTTCTTTGTTGCCTGAAAAATATAGCAGGCCTATAAACCCAGAAACAAATAAACCTTTTACAGCAATAGAGTGGGTAAAAAATTCACTTTATAACGATGATGTAATGATGGAAGCTGCTTCTGATTTTAGATCAGGGGAAGGAGCTATAGATGTTATGTCAGCTAGTATTCTACGTAAATTATACGGAAAAGAAAATGCTGAAAAAATGGTGGCCCAAGATGCTAAAGACGGTGAAACTTTTTGGACAGATGGAATGTCAGAAGAGGAGCTAACTAAAGGTATAAAAAGAGTTGAGGAGTTAAATAACAAAAGAAAACAAACAGCATCTATTGTTGAAGGTTTTAAAGAGGGGGATTTAGGTCAAACGGCTGCTGGTATAGCCAATGCAGCAATCCAAACTTACAGCTCTTTAAAATACGCAGCGGGGACAGCTCTTACTGGTTGGTTTACAGATTTTTATGCACAAAACTACATAAATGTAAATAAAGCTGAAGCAGAAAGAAAAGGAGTTGATTTTGAAGAGTATATTACTTCCGGCGAAGATAATGTAATCACACCTTTTGTTACGTCCTACGTGCAATCATCCCTAGAAAGAATTGGGGCTCAAGGTATTATTGGAAAAGAAACTATTAAAAACGCTGGTAAAAAAATAATACAAAAAGTTGCAGGTAAAGAAGTAGCAGAAAAAGCTTTAAAAACAAACGCAGCCGCAGCTGCTAAAAACGCGGTCGTAAAAAAAGCTAAAGACAAATCTGTTATTGGTGCCGCGAAAGAAGAAGCTATTACAGAGGTTGGCCAATCAGTATCTGAAATATATGCAGAAACTTTAGCAAAAACAGATAGTGTTAGCGACGCTTTAGCTGAAAGCGTTGGATTTGTATTTTCTGAAGAAGGTTTAGAAGTTGCATTACAAGGTGCCTTTGGAGGTGGAATTGCCTCCGCTGGGGGTAAAGGCGCTAAGAAGACATTAAAGGCTATGCGTGAAACGCGTGTTGCTATTGACGAAAATAAAACAGAGCAATTAGTTGATGAATTAGCTGAGCTTAACAAACAATTAATCGGCGCTACGGACAAAGATGTAAAACAAGGTTTAGAATCTCAAATAAAAGAAAAATCCGCAGAGCTTGATGGGATTGTTACTAAAGCAAATGGCATTGTTGATGGAATGACTAACGATGAAATCGACGAAATAAACAGCATGTCTGACTTAGCCCAAGCTCAAATACAGAGAGTTAATGCTTTAAATGCTAAAAAGAAAGCGGGTGATATAAATAATGACGAATATTTATCTGCGCTAGAAGGCTATAAAGCTGAATTTGTAAAGGCTAAAAACCGTATAAAAGGAATAGTTGAAGAAGTTTCTGATACGACGCCTGAAAAAGTGGCTCAAAGAACCGTCAAAAATGCTGACGCAATTAACAATGCCTATGCTAAGGATCAAAGCAACGCTACGTTTTTTAATGTAGTTCTTCCTAATATGGACGATCTTATTACAGGTGTTGTCAATAGAAAATTTAGAGAAAACCCAGAGTTTGGTGAGCAAGGTGTAACTAAAGCAGATTTTAGAGAAGATTTAATATACGGAACAGAAAGAAATCGTGCTTCTTCACTTTACGGAATATATAAAAGCTTTAGGCCAGAAGAAGGCCAACTTTTAACAACATATATTACAAATAACCTTGAAAAGAGATCTAAACGTATTGTAGATGAGCGTTTAAAAAAACAAGCTACTGTTGGTGGCGTGAGCATTGATGCGCAAGAATCTAAACAACTTGAGGCTGAAGAAGTTGATATTCCTGCCGTAAAAGGCCCTAAATTTACAAAAAGATTAGGGCTATCTGATGAGATCATGAACAAAGCTAGAAAAGCTGCAATTAAAGCTTTATCTACAGCCGGCGATGTTGATTCCAGAACATTCACAACTGACATTGTAAACTCAATAAATAATGAAATATTTGAAGATATTCGTGCATTAGTTCCAAAACCAAAAGAGCGTGAAGCTTTTATGGAACAATTTGCAGGAGCAGTATGGGATGCAATACCTCAAAGTTCATTAGCTAAAGCAACTAGAAATCAAACTTTTCAAGAATGGGACCTAGAAGCTCCTACTAAAGAGGCTTTTGTAGATTATTTCCTAGGTAGAGATCAAGAAGGTTTAAAAGCCAGCACAATAAATGATCGTGTTAAAAAACAATTACCTCAATACTTAGCTAAAGCAATAGGCGCAGAATATGCCTCTGATTTATTACAAAACGATACTGAAGTACGTGAAAGATTTGCTTTAACACAAAAACAAGATACAGAAACAGCAGCAAAGGAAATAGAAAATAAACCTTTTCAAGCAGAAAGAGACGCTATAGGTGAAGAAGGAATTGAATCACTAAAAAGAATATCTCAGATTAAAGATATAAAAGGTGTTATAAAGGAATTAAATATCGAAGGAGATGTCGTTATAAACGATTCAAACAGATCTTCAATACAAGAAAAAGTTTTAAGTCTTGCTAAAGAAGGTAAAATATCGCCAGAAACAATAGGCTCGTTTGCTAATTTTGCATTCCACGGTAGAGCAAAAGACCCTAAAACTGGTGAAAGAATAAATAAACCAGCTAGATTTAGTTTATATTACAGTGCTACTGATCCTAAATTTAGAGAAGCTATAGAGCTTGCTGAAGAAAACTTTAAAGGTAAAAGGCTAAAAATAGGCAGAGTTAGCTTAGCTTCGCTAAAAGGGGGTAAAATTACTAAAGAATTTAAAAATAGCAAAAAAGAATTAGAGCAGAATAACATGGAGGCCCTTGAGTCTATTGCTCAAAACTTAGCTGATTTAGTAGCTAGTGGTGATATTGATATGAATTTAGCTGCTACGTTTATTTATAATTCTTATGCTACTACGACTGGGTTAATTAAAACAGCTGCACCTTTTAAATATGTTTCTAAGGAATTTGCTTATTCTAAAAAAGATAACAAAGGGTATTTATTTAGAGAAGAGCATCAGCCGCCAGCGTCTGTTGTAGGTGCAAATATAATGTGGGCAGTTCAAAACAACCAAGTTACTAATATATTTAAACCTATTAAAGAAGGCAACTATTATCAAACTCAATTATCTAAAATTGACGACGCCCGATTAGATGATTCTAATTTAGTAGCTACTATGCCAGAGGGTTATATAATATTTGACAACCCCGCTATTAGAATGGCAAAAGCCGGCATAAACCTAAATGATGTTTTAAATGTTGAAACAGAGCAAACAATGGCTCAAGAGTTTGATGCGAAAAGTGCAGAAACACCTGATGGTATTGCTGCATCTAATGAGGTTGTAAAAGAAAAGCTGGAAGATGATATTGAAACCTTAATCGATAGAGCGATAGGCAAGCTAGAAGATTATTTGGGTCCAAAAGGAGCCTTACAGGCAAACTTTGGCGCTATACCTATAAATATATTAATTGGGGGATTAAGAGCTACTAAACTTGCTTATAGAGGCTCTAAAAGCCTTGCTAAAGCACTCGAAGCTGGATACAAAAAAGTACAAGACTATATGTCTCAGCAGGAGTGGTTAGACTTTGCTAAACAAGCTGTAACCGAAGTTAAAAAAGAACCAACTGGCGCAACTATTGCATTGGCAATTGCAAATGAAAAAGCAATTAAAAATGAACAGGATCGTCAAAACAAGATTGAGATTCTTAAAAAAGCTAAAGTGTATAGCAAAGCTGATGAAACTAAAACCAACAAAGAACTTGATGAAAAGTTAGCAGAAGAAGACGATAATATAAGAGCTAAAAACCGTACGGAAGGAATGGAAAGAAATTTCCGCCGTATATTAAGGCAGCAAACCGCTAAAGGTAAAAGACCATCAAAATGGTTTATACCATCAAACGCTGAAGATATTAAAGGTTTATTGTATGCCTTTTTACCGGACGGCAAAGCTGGGGTTGAGGCTAAAAAGTTTTTTAATTCTGCAATATTAAAACCATATTCTGATGCAATTGCTGCGGGGGAGGCTGAAATACTGCAACTATCTAAAAAGTTTGTTGAATTAAAAAACAACGCTAAAGTAAAACTAGATAAAAACATTGAGGGTACACCTTATACATTAGGTGACGCAATAAAGGTTTATAATTGGAATAAGGCAGGTGTTGATGTTGATATATTAAAACAAGAATATCTTGATAAGTTAATAGGTGCGGTTGAAGCTAACCCTAACGCTAAGTATTTGGCCGAAGAGGTTGCTAACAACTATGATATTGAATACAATAAAAATTGGCGAGGTGTTCCGTTTAATAAGTCTATTTACGATGCTATTAATAAAGGGACAAGATCTAAACACTTACAAACTTTTTCTGACAATATAGACGCTATTTTCAACAAAGACAACTTACAAGAAATAGAAAATGTTTTTGGTAAAAGCTATGTTCAAGCATTGCAGAATAGTTTAAAGCGCATGCAGACGGGGCGTAATAGAGTTTCTACAGATGCACAATCTAATAAGTTTTTAGATTGGATAAATAAATCTGTTGCGACCACAATGTTTTTTAATACACGCTCTGCAGCATTACAGCTTTTATCATCATTAAACTTTATTGGCCAAGAAAATAATAATTTATTTAAAGCAACTGCCGCTTTTGCAAACCAAAAACAATGGCAACAAGATTATAATACGTTGTGGAATAGTGATTATCTTTCTAATCGGCGTGAAGGCGCTAAGTTTGATGTGCTTGCAGATGAAATTGCAGAAAATCAAGAATCTTTTTTAAACAAGCTTTTACAAAAAGGATTTTTGCCAACAAGATATGCAGATAGTTTTGCTATTGCGCTGGGGGGAGCTGCATTTTATCGTAATAGGGCTAACGCTTTGATAAAAAAAGGAATGGATGAAAAAGATGCGGAAGCTCAAGCTTTAAAAGATTGGCAAGCTTCTGCTGAAGAAACTCAACAATCATCTGATCCGTCTAAGATTTCTGAAATACAAGCATCGTCTATTGGTAAAATAATTTATGCTTTTGCTAATACACCTTTTCAATATGCACGTAAAGGAAAAAGATTATTGCAAGATGTAGCTTCAGGAAGATCTAAAGCTGAAGGTGGAATGAATCAAGTACGTAAAGATTTACAATCTGTATTCTATTACACTGTAGGGCAAGCTATGTTATTTAATGCTCTACAAGGAGCTTTGTTTGCCTCTATGTTTAGCGATGATGAAGAAGAAAAACTTGATGAAAAAACAATTACAGCTATTGAAAGAGCTTTGACTTCTTATGCTAAATCACTTGGTAATCCTGGGGCTGTTGTAGGTTCTTTATACTCTGTATTAGCGGAGGCTAACGAACAAATAGAAAAAAGAGGTAGGATTGATAATGCTTATAAATTGGCTTTAGAAGCGACAGCAATATCCCCGCCGCTTAATACTAAGCTAAAGGATATTGTTGCTATTGGCAATATATATAAATATAACCATAAGCAGATTGAAAAAGATCCATTTGAAATAAAGCTAGACAACCCTGTTTTAGAAATAGCCGGTAATGCAGCTTCATTTGCTGGTTATCCGCTTGACAGGGTAATAAGAAAAGCACAAAACCTTGAGGCTGTTATGAACGAGCAAACTGATGCTTGGGAAAAGGTGTTTTTAACATTAGGTTGGAGTAAGTGGGAACTTGGTATTGATTTAGAAGATAGTAAATTTAAAAAACCTAAGTTTAAAAAACCTAAATTTGAAAAACCTAAATTTGAAAAGCCTAAATTTAATAGCCCTACTAAGAAATTAGAAAATGGCGTAGCCGGCAGAGCTAATAATGATGGTACAATAGAGATAGACCCCAACCTATCTCCTGTTGAGCGTGAAAAAACTATTGCTCATGAAGAACAACATATGAAAGACATG
>Ga0181607_10001697_pt1 | contig 19651 bp, 14 predicted proteins | sample 041ome_9_FD_132420 | JGI IMG/M metagenome (GOLD analysis project Ga0181607, IMG submission 132420) | Coastal salt marsh microbial communities from the Groves Creek Marsh, Skidaway Island, Georgia - 041413US metaG (megahit assembly) | ecosystem: Environmental > Aquatic > Marine > Intertidal zone...
AAAGCGGGCGAGCCCATCGTCGTGTTGAGCGCGATGAAGATGGAAACCACCGTCGCTTCTCCCGTCGCCGGCACCCTCAAGCACGTCGGCGTCGTCAAAGGCGACACGTGCGCCGCCGGCGATTTAATGTGCGCCATCGACGTCGACGCCGCGTAACGACCCAACACAAATCACGCCACCGCAAACGTAATAGCCCATACATATCGTTGAAAATGGCCACACCGTAAACTTCAGAATGCGTCGCGCGTCTCTCGCGTGCGCGCATCTCGCTCGACTTCGCGCCGCACACGCGCGAAGCGCGTCCGTCGTCTTCGGAGCGTCGTCGTCATCCGAGACGCCGTCGAGCGCGCGCGCCGCGCGCGCGAATTCATCCGCCGCCATGCCCGAAGCCGACGCGACAAAAACGACGAACGACGGCGATATGGACGCGCGCGCGACGGCGGCGCACGCGGCATCGACGTCTGCGACGCTCCCGCGCGAGTTTCGATTCCGTGCGGTGAACGACGACGCGGACGAACCACCGCACGAAGCGCGCCGCGCGCCCCCGGGGGCGACGGCGAAGGCGAGAGGGTTTGCGTTCTTCGAGGCGCTCGGGAATCCCCGATACCACGTCGCGCCCATGGTCGATCAGAGCGAACTCGCGTTTCGAGAGTTGTGTAAACGATACGGGGCGACGCTGGGATACACGCCGATGATACACGCTCGTTTGTTCGTGGAGTCTCCAAAGTATCGACGGGAGATTTTTAGCACGTCGACGCGCGACAGGCCGTTGTTGGCACAGTTTTGCGCGAACGATCCCGAGATATTGCTTCGCGCGGCGACCATGATCGCACCGTATTGCGATGGGGTTGATATTAATTTTGGATGTCCGCAAAGAATCGCGAAAAGAGGGAACTATGGGGCGTTTTTGATGGACGATTGGAAGACGGTGGAGGCGTTGATTCGTAAACTCGATGAAGAGTTGCCCGTGCCCGTCACGGCGAAGATTCGCGTGTACGATGACTTAGAGACAACGTTGAAGTACGCCAAGATGGTTGAAGCTGCCGGGGCACAGATTGTTGCCGTGCACGGACGAACGCGCGAGCAGAAGCGATGCGCTGACATTCGAGCGAATTGGTAAGTCATTCGGTGCAAATGCACCGCTTACGTGATTTTTCTTTCCACTCGCGATTCTCACGACTTGGCGGTTCCGGTGACGACAAAACATAAAAATACACCATAGATCTGTTCCGAACAAATCTTGACGACAAAAACATGCACCACTAACTGAGGAACCGCCGCGAGTATCGTGACTTTTTTACGTGGCGACAACGTCCGCGAATCGCGCGACGCCGATATTGACCGAATGTTTTCCTTCTTCCTTCGCAGGGCGTATATCAGGGCCATCAAAGACGCACTGAAAGTTCCAGTACTCGCTAACGGCGACATACGCTCGCTTGCCGAAGCACGCGCATGTCTTGAGGCTACAGGCGCGGATGGCGTCTTGAGCGCCGAACCCCTCTTGAGCAATCCGGCGCTCTTTAGCGACCCCCCGTTTTACGCTGCGCCGACGGACGGATACGCCCCGATCCCGCTCGATGGCGTCGCGGCGGTTGATTTGATGATTGAGTATTTCGACATCTGCAAGTCGTACACGACGTCATTTAGTTACATTCGTGGCCACGTGTGGAAACTCGTCGGTCACTGGATGAGCGAGTTTACTGATTTGCGCGACGAATTCGTCGCCATCAAGTCGCCAGACATGGACACCCTCATCGCCTGGGGCATGAAGATGCGAACTAGAATCGAAGAGTTGGAGCGCACGACCGGACGGCGTCGCCCGATCCCGGTGAAAACTGAACGCGCGCTCGCGCGCGAAGCCGCGGAGGTGGCCAAGCAAGCCGCGATTGAGGAATCGCAGCGCGAGGAGGACGCTTTGCGAGGTACGTTGAGCGATGTCGACCGCATAGAAGTGACGCGACGCGACGCGTAAACGGCAGATGAGGATAAACAACAGATAGGGACATCTTACGCGCGAGAATGATGCGAAGTCTGGTCACCTCGATGGAGACATCGACGGTCCGCCGATGCCGAATTGAATGAGATCGCGACGGGACTCGCATCGAGAAGGATGAAACGACACTGACCGAGGCGTCGCACTTCGCGCTCGCAGAGATAAACACCGGCCACGAATTAGCCGTCGACCTCCCCGCGGACGCGAATAAGCGCCAAAAAGTTGCCGATCTCGCGTGACGCGCGGGTCGCGAATGTAACAATGACGCACCGTGTTGAACAAAACTCGCGCGCCGCACATCGCACCTCGCCATGTCGAACGCCGACCCCACCACTGCCCATCAACCACCCAGTAAACTACCAAGAGTAAACACCGCGTGTTACCATCAACGAGCTCATTTTTGTTGCTTCATCTCCGTCATCGCGCTTCTTTTGCTGTTTGTTTGCCTTGCTGCGTGTGTGTTTAGCCAACGGTGTTGACGACGCCGCGCCGAGCGCGGGACATCAAACCACGACGCGTTCCCATGAGTGTCTCCACGAGCGCGCACGCGTCTACTTGGCGCGAGGAAAAGCATGAACACGCCAAGGACGTCGCCAGGGCCTTGCGCGCGCGATGTCTTGAACGAAACATAGACAGCATTTTTGAGTTGGACGAGTTCACCGACGAGGCGTTGTTCACGCAGCTCGGCGAGAGCTTACTCGGCGCGAGCGGGCGAGTCCCGGCGAAATCGTTCAAGCACAGCGCCCACTTCAAAAGCATCGTGAAGCACGAGTACGATGCGATGTACGGGGACGTTCGCGAGTCGAAGAGCGACAGCGAAGAGTTGGCGTCGCCGCGAAAGTCGCCGCCGACGCGAACGTCCCCGAGACGTCGACGCGAAGACACGACGACGGTGTTCGAGCGTTGGAAGGCGCGACTTCGAGTGTTAGAGGACGTGATAACGTTTGTGGCTCTCCTTGCGGTGTGTTTTGTCGCTGGAATATTGCTTTGCGACGTTTGCGAGAATCATTTCCAAGAGCTCGCGAAACCGGCGACGAGGGAAGACGACGCGTCTCCGTTCGCGACGCCGTAGACCGCGACGCGCGCACTCGGCGCGACCGACGACGACGATCGAAACGACGCAAGAATAGATTGAAACGCGAGTGAACGAACGACTGTAGGCGTGGTGAGGGACGACGAGGTGCGGCACGTATGCAAACGAAGGGGACGACGCAGCGAGTGGAGCAAAGCGCGTGTCGAAAAGAGTCCCAGCTCGCCCTCGCGTGCGCGTCTAGTCAGCCGCCAGAGAATAAGTCCGCGTGCGACGCATTGTTTCAGTCGTACAAAGATTGCCGAAAGCTGGACCTCGAGCGCGTGATACGCGAACGGGTGGAGAAGAGGAAGAGCGCTTTTTGAGCAATTGCTCGAGGGACGCGTTAGTCGCCGTCGAAAAACCGCTGGTTGGAACAGTATGCGTCGAGTCGCGAGTGCGGAGCGCGTGGTCGTCGCGGCGATGCGCGCGCGGTGCGCGGAGACGTCTCTGAAAGCGAGAACGAGGTGCGCGAGGTGCGCGAGCGGGACGGCGGACCCGCCGCCTCGAGTGTTCGCGGCGCCGCCAGCCGCGCCGGGGGATGAAGATTGGAAAAACATGACAATTTTGATGGATAAACCTCAGAAGTACACGTCGTTTGACGTCGTGGCGCGCGTGCGGCGGTTGAGCAGGGAGAGAGGGGTCAAGAAAGTTGGACACTGCGGCACGCTCGATCCCATGGCGACCGGATTGTTGATTTTATGCGTTGGCAAGGCGACGAAGAGCGTGGAGGAGTACTCGGGGATGGATAAGACGTACACTGGTACCATTAAGTTGGGTGAAGGGACGCCGTCGCAGGACGCGGACGAAGAAGTGAACGAACGCGAACCTTGGGAACACGTCACGGACGTCGAACTGCGTGAGGGCGCGCGCAAACTCACAGGCGCGATCAAGCAGTTACCACCGATGTATTCAGCAATCAAGGTGAACGGAAAACGTCTGTATAAATCTGCCAGAGAAGGTGTCGAGGTCGAGCGCAAGCACCGAGACGTGGTGATTCACGAATTCGAAGTCGAGCGAGACGCGGAGGACGCACAAATCGTACACTTTTCCGCACACGTCTCCAAGGGCACTTACGTGCGCACGTTGGCGTACGATTTGTGTAAAAGTCTCGGCACGACAGGTCACTTAACGGCGCTTCGCAGGACAAAGATCGGGAGTGAGTTTGACGTGGAAGACGCGTGGACAATTGAGCAGTTGGCTGAAGCTTGTGGGGAGGATCCGTCAAAGTTCAAAAAAACTCCAAAAAAGGAGAGCTCTTAATCGCAATTGATAATCGCGACTGATTTTACAAAACGTTTAGGCTACTAATGGTACGTAGGTGTTGATGTTGTACATGATACATGTGAGTTTTCAGATGACGAGCGCCATGCTAATCTTGTGCTCGCGGCAGAGCGTCGCGGGATCTCGAACTACGCACACGCGCACGCGCTTCTTGTCTCCGGCGTTATACACGCGATATATATGATAATCCACGCTTGGTTTCGTCGCGAAATCCCATTCCCAAGGTGAAATCTCAAATGCGTTTTTATCGTCGAAACGCGTCGACTTGACCTCTACGAAAGTCACGCGCCCAGTGGCAACGTCGGTGACTTTGATGTCGTAAAAACTGTTCGTCTCGCCTTCCGCGTTCAACCACTCGACGAGATGATTCTCTCGCGCGGGGTACGATGCGAGTAGGTATTGGTACACAAGCGCTTCGCCCCATCGACCGACGGCGCGCGTATCGCACGCGTCTACTTCTTCCCACCAAGGTACGAAACGCGAGACGCCTGGGATCGCGTCTTCGCCTCGGCTCGATGCCTCCTTCGGCGCGCGCAACCTTCCTTCCCATTCGTAACGATCCTCGAACCGGAAACGAATTCCCGTCGACGCGTTCTCTTCGCGCGCCGCCGGTTCGTCGTCCACGCGCACGACGCTCACGCTCGGTGCGCGCTCTCGCTTGCCGCGCTTCGTTGCCGGCGCGTCCTCGTCGGCTCTCTCGTCGACGACGTCTGCGCCCTCCTCCTTCTCTACCTCCTCCTCAAAACATTTCGCGCGGTACTTCGAACCTCCCATATGCAACATCGCGTACTCTGCCATCACTGTCGCGCGCTCGCTCGCCGACAGCTCGTCCATGATCGTCTCCACCGCCTTGCGCGCCTTGCCGAAGGATGGCTTCCAAACCGTCGTCGCCGACGACCCACCCGCCAACGTCTCGTACACCTTCCTCAGCGCGTTCTTCGTCTCCTCGCGCGTCGGTTCGACCAACTTCGGCGTGTTCAATCGCCGCAACCGATTCCCCGCGCGCGCCGCGCGTTTCGCTGCGATCGCCGCCTCCGAAGCCGCCGCCTCCGCTTCGCTCGCCGCGCGCCTCTCTCGCGCCAACGTCATCGACTCCGCGTGTCTCTCCGCCATCGCCGACACGCGCGCGTAAAACGCATCATCACCACCGCTCCCATCGCCATCGCGCCTTTCGTCGCCATGGCGTCGCGTCGCCTTCGCGAACGTCCATCGTTCGCCGCGCTTCGCCGGCGGCGCGCCCGCCGCCGCCAATCCCTCCCTCGTCGCCCGCAGCGCGTCCACGTCCAGCGCCCGAGAGAAATCCTCCAGCGCCACGTCGCGCGCGTCCGGCAGCGGTATTTCCTCGCTCTCCGTCGCGCGCTCGGCGCGTTCGCCCGCGGCGCGCGTGAACGCGCGCAGCGCGTGCGTCAAATCCGCCACCAGCTCATCCCTCGTCCCGGTCGATTTACGCGCGAACCACGCCTTGGCGTACGTCTCCGCGATGTCCATCAGTCGAGGATTCGGTCTCGACGCCTCGCGCGCCATCGCGGCGTCCGCGCGCGTCGCGCGTCGCGCACTGCGACGCGTTTGAAGATTCAAAAGTGACTCCACGCGTTCAAACGGCGTCGACTGCGCGGCAGTCCACGGCGCGTGCGCGTCCGCGCGCGCGCATCGCGACGCTCGGGACGATCGGTCGCGTTCGCGAGCGCGTTTGCGAGCGCGCGCGGGGCGCGATTCGGTCGAGGCGCGACGCGAACGCTTCGGGACGTCGACATGCGGGCGGATGAAGTCGCGCGGTGCCTGGCCGAGACGCTCTCGCCCGACGCCGTCGCGCGCGCCGAGGCGCAGCGCGCGATCGAGCGCATGGGAGGCGAACCGGGGTTCGCGGAGACGCTGGCGTCGATCGCGCTGCGCGGCGTCGAGGGCGCGGTGGTGGACATCAGCACGAGACAGCTGAGCGCGGTGCTGCTGAAGAAACACGTGCGAGAACACTGGAACGCGCTGGATGAAAGGTTCGTCGCGCCGGAATTGACGGAAGCGGAGAAGCAAGGGTTGAAAACAGTACTCCCGAAGGGACTGGCGGATGAGTCGAGCAAGATGCGCACGGCGTTCGCGGCGGGGATCGCGCAGGCGGCGGCGAGCGACGGCGCGATTTGGGACGAGCTGACGACGATGTTGGTGGAAGGAATACGAGCGAAACGATCGAGGTCGGAGGTTTTGGGGTGCTTGAAGTGTTATGAGATTATTGCGGGGGAGATTGACGCGAAGGATGTCGCCACGGTGGGGCCGACGTTGTTTCCAGAGTTGTTGACGCTGGCGAGGCACGGAGAGGACGGCGCGCTACGGAGGCGAGCGGAAACGGCGTTTTCGTCGACAGTGAGCGCGTTGACCACGCTCACGGGGACGGAGCAAAAGGAAATGCGAGACATGTTGTTACCGTATTTGCCCACGTGGTTGGAGACCGTAGCGATCGCGTTGGAGGGAATGCCGAATCCGAACAATTTCGACGCGTTGGCTTCGACCATGGCGGCGCTCACGAGTCTCGCGCTCGCGGTGCAGTACTTTACCAAGCCCGCGGGCGAGGCGCTGATGCCGGCTTTATCCCGTGGGGCGATAATGTTTCACACCATAGCGCCAGTTTGGGCGAAATACTCAGAGGAGACGGATCACTTGGATCCGGGCATGGATAGCGACGGCGACACGGTGAGTTTCGAGGCGGTGGTCACAGAACTCCTGGAGCTCGTCATCAACATCGCGGAGCAGCCTAAGTTGAATAAGCTGCTCGAGCCGAATTTAGCGGATACGTTGTACGTCACGATGGGTTACATGACGATGAGCTCATCGCAAGAGGAGATGTGGATGGATGATCCGAACCAGTTCGTCGCGGACGAGGACGACGATTTCGGCAATGTGCGTGCCGCGTGCGGTCTCATGCTTGATTCTCTCGGAGAAAGATTCGGCGTAAAGGCGGTCGCTGCGCTCTGGAACGCATCAAATAGACGATTGGCGGAGTCCATATCGGCGCAACAAACCGGTGACTCGATGTGGTGGCGACCGCGAGAAGCGGCGCTCCTCGCCGTGGGCACGATGAACGAGGTCGTCTTGTCGAGCCTGGAGCGCGCGCAAGAAAAGGGCAAACCCGCACCTTTCGACATCGCCGCTTTCATGAAAACGGTGATTGAGAACGATTTGCACGAGAGCACGGCGGCGTCGGCGCCGTTCTTGCGTGGCCGAGCGTTGTGGGTCACGGCTCGCCTATCGAGCGGCGTGCCGACGGAGATGGCGGATGCCATTCTCAGAGCTTCGGTAAGTTCGCTGGCGCCCGGTTTAGCGCCACCACTGCGTATTGGTGCGTGCCGCGCGATCGCTGAGTTTTTACCGATCGCGAAGAAGGAAGTGACGACTCCGTACATTGGTGAAATTTACAAAGGCTTGGGCAATTTGCTCGTCGACGCCGGCGAAGAGACTCTGCATCTCATTTTAGAAGCCATGCTCGTGCTCATTAAGGCTGACTCCGACGCTGCAGCGGCGTGGTTGAGCGCACTCGCGCCGGCGGTGGTGAAAATATGGGCGGAGTACGTCCGAGATCCCTTGGTGAGCGCAGATACCACCGAGGTGTTTGAGGCGCTCGCGGAGATTCCTGCGTGCCAGGCGCAGTTGCACACCATGCTCGTGCCGACGCTTTCGCACATACTCGCATCGCCGAGCGAACAACCTGAAATGTTAGTGGAGGCGACGCTCGATCTATTGACAATCATTCTTCGCCCGGCGTCGCCTGAGACGGCCAAGGCTACGCACGACGTGTGCTTCAAGTACGTGTGCGGTCTCATCATGCAGAGCGACGACGCCGGCGTGATGCAGGGTGCGTCCGAGACGTTACGCGCATTTCTTCGCGCGGGAAAAGAGAACATGCTCGAGTGGGGTAGTGGTGACCCGACCGTGGGCGGTGGCGACGTGTTGCGCGCGATGTTTGAAGCCGCGTCGCGCTTGTTGGATCCAAATTTGGAGGACAGCGCAAGTCTGTACGCGGCACCTTTGCTGTGTCAAATGCTTCGTCGTTTGCCGACCAAGGTGGGCCCGGTGCTTCGCGATATCACGGCTGCGGTCGTGGCGCGCTTGCGCTCTTCAAAGCAGCCCAATCTGTCGGCGTCGTTGTTGACGGTGTTCGCGCGCATCGTGCACGTGGACGCCAACGCGTTCATCGAGCTCTTGATGTCGCTTCCGAGCGGCGGTGACGAGCCGAACGCGTTCGATTTCGTCATGCGACAGTGGTCAGAGAAGCAATGCGATGTACACGGTTCGTTTGACATCAAGTTGACCACGACCGCGCTCGGTTTGCTTCTCAACACGCAGAGTCCAGCGTTGCACGCCGTCGTCGTCAAGGGCCAGCTCGTGGAGACGCCCGCGGAGAGCGGCCGCATTCGCACGCGCGCGCGCGCTCAAGCCAACGGCCCAGAAGTCTGGACCCAAATCCCACTCTCCGCCAAAATAGTCGAACTCTTAGCCGACGTCCTCATCGAGTACGCCGAAGGCATGGCCGGCGCCGAAGACGACGAAGACGAATGGGAGGAGGAGCGCGACGACGACGAAGACGACCCCGACGACGCCGCAGACGACGACGACTTCACCGGCGAGGAAAAGGAATTCACCGGCGACTTATTCGAGCGTCTTCTCATGCGCGGCGGTCTCGACGCGTTCGATCCCGACGACGCCGACGAGGCCGAGGATCCCGTGAACGACATCGACGTTCGCGCCTTCGTCGTCGGCGGCTTTCGCGCGCTCCACGCATCCGGCGTCCTCGCCCCGCTCGCGCAGTCCATCGCCACCAGGCACCAGCGCGCCATTCACGACGCGCTCACGCATCAGTAACGCAAATCTTCATTCGCGGTCTCACTCGCGTTCGCCAGCCCTCGTTCGCCTTTGATTCCGCTCCGTTCGTCGTCGCCGCGCCGCGCCGCGCCGTCCCGCTCGAGCGTCGTCGCCATCCCTCGACCCGTCGTCGTCACACGTCGACCGCGCGCCGACCGACCGCGCGTCTGCGAGACGCGAACGCGCGCGCGCGTCGTTGTCGTCGTCGCTCGCGCGCGATGCCGCGCGCGCGCGACGCGCGCGGCGTCGCGAACGTCGTCGACGCGGCGACGTCGCTCGGCACCGCGTCGACGCGCGCGGCGCATCGCGGGGCGTTCGCGGCGGCGCGCGGCGACGCGCGGCGATGGTCGATCGTCGCGCGCGATCGGGGCGTCGCGCGCGCGCGCGAGACGGGCGGAGACGCGCGCGCGCGCGCGAGGGGGACGGAGACGCGCGCGGCGAGCGGGACGCGCGGGTTCGCGGCGAGCGGGACGACGACGACGACGACGACGACGACGACGACGATGCGGACGTGGAATGGATGGTGTGAGCTGCGCGTCGAACGCGCGGGCGAAGGGAGACGCGCGCGCGAGGCGTGGACGGTGACGGCGCGACGCGGGTTCGCGGCGGAGCCGTTGAAGGAGTCGGCGGCGGAGGACGAACCGACGGAGGAGGTCAAGGTCGACATCGCCGCGCTCGATCGCGCGCGAGCGGAAATATCGAAGTTGCACAGAGAACGACAGCTGAAGGCGTGGGAGCGCATGTACGCGTCGGCGGTGGGTGGGGTGACGTACGCGGCGTCGTTCGGGCCTTGGTTCGTTTCGCTGAGTAAAATGTCGCGCGCAGAGTGGAAGAGTGGCATCAAGCACAGCTGGGGACACGTCAAGGATGAGATGCATCACTATTGGTCCGGCGCAAAGCTGCTCTGGGTCGAAGTGAAGATCGCGTCGCGGTTGTCTTGGCGGTTGATGAGCGGATCGGAGTTGTCGAGGCGAGAGCGAAAGCAGCTGACGCGCACGACGGCGGACGTCTTTCGTTTGGTGCCTTTCGCGGCGTTCGTGTTGATTCCATTCATGGAAGTCTTCTTACCCGTAGCTCTGAAGCTGTTTCCGAACATGCTTCCCACGACGTTTAGAAACGATCTGAAGCACGAGGAAGAGTTGAAGAAGAAGCTCAAGGCGAAGCTCGAGGTGGCGAGATTTTTACAAGACACGGTTCGAATGATGGCCAAAGGCTTGAAGCACTCGCGCGACGGTGTCACGCGCGATCGCGCCGATGATTTGTACGTTTTTATGAAGAAAATTCGCTCCGGCGCCAAGGTGACGAACGAAGACATTTTGAAGTTTTCAAAGCTCTTCAACGACGAATTCACGTTGTACCAAGTCAATCGCGCGCAGTTGGTGAACATGTGCAAGTTTGTCGGTATCGCGCCGTACGGCACCGATACTTTCTTGCGTTTTCAGCTTCGAAACAAGCTTCGTGAGATCAAGAACGACGATAAGATGATCTACTTCGAGGGATTGAGCAATATGACGACGAGCGAACTGCGAAGCGCGGCGCGCTCGCGCGGGATGCGATGGGAGTGCGAGCGGGAAGATTTAATCAAGCAACTCGAGGATTGGCTCGAGTTGAGCCTGAAGAATAAGCTCCCATCGACTCTCCTACTTCTTTCGCGTGCGTTTGTCATCACAGCTGAGTCCAGCGGCGAGGATGCCAAGACGAAGGTGTTCCAAGATATCACCGACACCTTGGCTTCGTTGCCCGAGGACGTCATCACTTCCGCGGCGGTTGACGAAGGTTTGGCCACGCATACGCCAACGAAGAAGGAAGATTACACGAAGAGAATGGAGTTCGTGAAGCGCGAAGAAGAAATCATCGCGGAGGAGCAAAAAGAAACGGAAGCCGTGCAGAAAGAAATCGTGCCGGCGCCGGAGACGACGGAAACAGAAACAGTCGACAAGGCGGCGGAGGAGATGGAGGGCGCGCCTTCGACGAAGCAAGCGGCCGCGCCTTCCGCCGACGCATCAGGCGATGATGAAGAGAAGGCCATTCGCAATGAAGAAAAGGCGACGTACGAACGCGAGAAGCGCGCAAAGCGCGCCGCGCAGCTCTCGCGTTTGCTAACCATGGTTTCCGACACGTCATCCGTCTGCGTTGAACGCACCGAGTTGATGATGCTCGTCAAGAAGGGTGTAGACGCATACGCCGACCGCGTCGAAGAAGCGCGATGCGCCGCTGAAGAAATCGCCGCGGACCAGGGCGCCATCGAGCACCTCACCGCGGAAGTGGACGAAGAGGCTCGACTCTCGCATCAGCTCGCCGACCAAGTCAGCGCTCGCGTGGACAAGATGTTGCAATCCGCGAGCAAAGACATTGAAGAAGTGGAGAAGCGCATCGGCGACAAACTCCGCGTCCTCGACGCGGATTGCGATGGTAAGATCACCATGCAGGAGCTGTTACGCGTGCGCGACGTTCTCGGCGCCGATCAAATCGACGAACGCGACGAAATCGAGTTGGTGAACATTCTCAGCGGTCTCATCAAGGACGACGGAACCATCGCCGTGGAAGATTTGAGAAAGCTCACCAGCGACATCATCTCCACCGAACACTTGGAAGACGTTCAAACGGACGACGACGCGGACATCAAGGCGACCTCGAGCGCGAGCGTCGCGTCCTCGGATGTCCCCGCGTAGAGCTTTAATACAACTTGTACGTAGCGCGTATCGTTCAAACTCGCTCAACGCGCCGCACTGTTCGACGACGACCCTCTTCGCGCGCCGCTCGACGTCCCGGTCGATGCGCAACGATGTCTTCGCACCGCTCGTCGTCCGCGTCGCGTCGCGCATCGTCGCGTCGCGCCTCGAGCGATGCGAGCACGTCGCAACGGTCATGGAGTGAATCGTCACGGAGCGACGGCGATGGCGACGCCGCGCCGCACTATCGCAACGCGCGCGATCCGCCGTTGCGCCAAGGCGTGTCTCGCGTCACCGTCAGCGCCGATAATCTGTCGAACGAGAGCGAGTGGGAGACGATGAAAATCACCGCGAGCGCGGCGGCGAGAGGCGCGGCGACGACGGCGGCGCGGCGACGACGATTCTGCGCGGCGGTGCGTCGGATGGCGGGCACGAAGCGTGGAATATACGAAATAATGCGAAGTCCAGGGGCGGTGAGCGCGCTTCGGCGGTTGATGAGCGACGAGGACGTGGATTGTCGACGAGGGGCGTGCGAGGCGGTGAGCGAATTGGCGAAGACGCCATTCGGCGCCGCATTACTGTGCAGCACCGACGCGCAGTTGAAAGAGGCCTGGGGAACGGTGCGGACGTGGGAGTGGAAGATGGCGCTAGCGAGGATAAAGCGGACATTTGGGTATAAAACGTACGCGCAGTGCTTGGCGGCGTTCGCGACGTCGACGTCGTTACCACTCAAGGCATCCGGGGAAGCCGTTGACAAGTACTTGTCGCGGCAGGTGTTTTTTCCATTACAGTCCAACTTTTCGCCGACGTTTCGCGATGAGACGCACGCGTTAGAGTCGTTGTCTAAAGTTTTGAGTCGACCGGACGACAAGCCCGAGGTGTTGTACGCCGCCCTGAGCGCCTTGGACACGTTGTTATCAACGGTGAATTTCTCGGCTGAAGTCATCCCGTTGGTGAATCAATCGACTTACGCGACGGCGCAGCGCTTGTCGAAAGCGACGGAAGCGAGTTTAGCCGCACTCGACCCCGTGGAGGCTTTCATGGGTTCGGACTGGACTGAGGCTGTTCGTGGCCCCGGGTGCGTCGGCACCGTCGTAATGTTGTTCAAGCGTTGGGTGTTGAAGACCGATGAAAGCACCGTTGACGGAGACGAAGCCAGCGAGCGCGAGGAAGAAGACGAAGATGACAGAGAAGCCATACGGCGACGAAATGACAAAGCCGTGCTTTCAGTGACACAATTCAAATTAGACCGAAGATTGATGGTGCTCGCGTCGCACAAGACGGACGCAATCATCAGAGAAGACGCGAGCCGCATCTTATACGAAGCGACGCTGAATTGCGAAAACAAGAGCGTCGGCAAGCGAGTGTTTGAAATGCTCGTCAGTAGCGACAGTGTTCTACGCGCGAGTACGCTTTCGTGGATGGCGTACTTGTTCGTACAACATGTGCGAACCGTGCGCGCTTTTGTTTCGATCGACGAAAACGAGATATGGCCTTTGACGAAGACGGTGCAATACTTGCTTTCGGACGACGTGCTGCGTTCGGCGAGCAGAGGGCTGTCGGAACAAGAAGAGTCCATACGCTTGGGCGCCACGCGAATGCTTCGCGCCGCGTGGGATGCGGTATCAGTTAAGCCATCAGCCATGCCGGAAAAAAGCGAAGAAAACCCAGCGATCTTTGTCGACGAGCGGCTTTCGTTCCCCGGATCCCACGAGCGCTGGCTCGTCTTTGTGAATAGCGGCGCCGTAGCCGCGCTTTGCGACATGCAGCTCAGTCGGGCGATAGGGGCGTCGCAGCTTGCGGATTCCACGCTCGATCACCTCGTGAAAACCGAGCCTGCGGCGATGCAGTATTTGCTATCGCGCAACAAGCAGCCGAGTGCGGCGGAGAAGCGCGAGGTGATTCGACAAAAGGTTGAACATCACAAGGCGGATTTCCCTCGCTCGAGGGTGGTTGAAACGCAGACGCTGCCCGCGGAAGAGGAATCGCCGCCGACACCAACCGACGCCCAAGACAGTCTTGAGAGCGTGAACATCGCGCCGCATCGCGCGCGGTGGCGCGAGTATAGAGAAAATCACAAGCCTATCGTCGCTAAGTTTGTTGACGTCGACAGCTTCGGAGATGACGAACTTGATCGCGAGGGGTGGCGAGCCAAAGCGGAGGACTTTATAATCGCGGGTGGATCGGCGCGAAAGAAGAAAGGTTACGAAACACATCGTGGTCCGTACGAACGGGCGGTTTTACGCGAAGGAACGCTCGGTTTGGCGGCAAAAAGCGACAAAATGCCCGTAGTGTTCTCAGCGAGCCCGAACGTGGGCCCGTACGCGGCGTACGACGCCGCCGCACCGCGAAGCGCTTCGGCGAAAGTTTTCACGCGACCGAGTAAGCGACATGAGATTCCGCGAGACGGTATCCCCTCGAACGCGAGGACCTAGTACACCTTAGATGAACAGTAGGTAGGATGAATTTAAGCGCACTCGATGGAAAACATCGATTACAAAAATTTTAAATGAATCGCGGGCGACGCTTACATGCCGAGCGCGTTGATGTGATGACCCCACGCTAAGCCCGTCGTGAGCAGACCAAACACCAAGAACGGCTGCGCGCTTGCTTGATACTTGACGTCGTTCTTGATGGGATCCGGCAAGAAGAACTTGAACTGGAAGAAGATTTGTGGGAAGATCAAGCAAAACAAGACGTTTGAGTACGTCTCTTCGCCGATGGCGCGCAGGTAGCACGCGACGAAGAGCTGCGTGATGTCGATCGTAGACACCGTGATCCACTTCGCCTTCTCGACGCCGAACGCCACGGGGAGCGATTGCAAGCCGAGCTTTCGGTCACCTTCGATGGACTTGAAATCGTTCACGATGGCGATGCCCAAACCGGCGATCGAGTAGAGGACGGTTAAAAACATGACGTCCGGCGTCAATTGCCCGAAAGTCGCCATACCCGCCCACCACGGCAGTGCGATGTACGACGAGCCAAGAGCGTAACACCCCTTCCAGCCCTCAGCCTTGAGCTTCAGCGGCGGCGCGCTGTAAATGTACGATATGTACGACCCGAAGAGCGACAGCGCCAACACGATTGGAAAATCGTGTTCGCACCATCGGTCGAGTTGCAGCGCGCACAACCATCCACCGACCAACAGCACCGCAATCTGCGCCTTGACTTCATTCTCCGAAATCAACCCGCTCGGGATCGGCCTGTACGGCTCATTGATCGCATCGATCTCTCTATCGTACCAATCGTTGATCGTCTGCGTGTACCCCGTCAAAAACGGCCCGCTCATCGTCATGCACAGCAGCGCCTTCCCGACGTTATCCAGGTTCCACTCGTAGTGCCCGCTCGCCGCCGCCCCGCACATGACGCCCCAAATCAGCGGCACCCACGTCCCCGGCTTGGTCAGCTGCACGCGAATCTTCCACACGTCGTCCGTCTCCGCCGCGCCCTTGAACCCGAGCAGCTGTCTCACGTTCCCACCGAGCTCCGTCGTCGTCACGTCCTCCGCCGTGTTCTCCGCCTTGATGTTCGCGTCGTCATCGTTCGACGCCGCCGTTCGCGCGCGTCGTCGTCCGCGCGTCGTCGCCACCGCCGTCGTCGTCATCCTCGACGTCGCCGTCGCCATCGTCGGCATCATCGCGCGCCCGCGCGTCGCCGTCGCGCCGCGCCGCGCCGCGCGCGGCGTCGCTCTCGGCGTCGCCGTCGTCCGCGTCGACAGCATCGCTCGCATCGCGCGCGCGCGCTCGCGCGTCGTCGTCTGGCGACGTCGCGCGCGCGCGATCGTTATCCACGGCGTCGGCCCGCGATCGAACCCGAATCCGAGGTTCGCGTTCGAACCTCGCGCGAGGGTCGACGCGCGATCGTCGATCGACGCGCGCGCGGGTTCGCCGCAGACCTCGGCGCGCGCGCGCGCGCCGCGCGCGATGCCGCGCGCGGGCGCGGACGTCGACGTGGAGGCGCTCGTGCGACGCGCGAAGACGCGGTTGAACGCGCTGTACGGGATTCAGCACGTGCGCGCGAACGCGCGCGCGAGCGACGGGGCAAACGGCGACGACGCGTGGGCGATTCGCGACGCGGACGCGCGCGAGGTCGCGCGCGGGCTGTTCGCGGACGACGAGGACGGCGATCGGACGTCGCTGGCGATGGTGAAGATGGCGTTCTGCGCGGTGGAGCGGAAGCGGAGGCTGGAGCGGTGGGAGTACGGGGCGGAGTGGTTGGCGCGCGCGGAGCGCGACTTGACGAAGGCGCGCGTCGAATGCGGCGAACGCGAGATACCGGCGTGGTTTTTGAAGCCGGATTGCGACTACGCGATCGAGGAGGAGGGAGACGTGTGGATGACGTTCGAGCGGGCGGGGCGGGCGGTGGCGAGGCGAGCGGTGCGACGGATGCGAGACGGGTACGCGTTGGTGCCGATGCGAGAGTTGGCGGAGACGTACGCGGAGGCGGTGGCGCGAGAGATACGGGAAGATTGCGATCGGGTGTTGCGGAAGATGCACGCGTGGTTGGCGACGGGGAAGGCGCCGATGGCGTTCGATCCGAAGTGTCGATCGAACGCGCTGCGAATCGTGCGCACGTATCAGCCGGATGCGAGCGAGTTGCCGAAAATATCGGCACCCAACGGGTTCAATTTCGCAAAGGCGAGGCGCGAGCGACGTCGCGCGCAGCGTGTGGGTGGCGTGGCGCAACACGCTATTGCGATCGAGGCCGACGGTGAAGTCGAAGCGATCATCGAGACGCGACCTGGGGCGGAATTGCGTCGCGCGCGCAAAGCGCTTGACTCAAACGTCAATCGCGACGTCGCCACGAGACCGTTTCCTCCGTGCATTCGAAACAAGATGGAAGATTTACGCCGAGATGCACACTTAAAGTATCACGACAGGTTTCAACTCAACCTGTTCTTCAAGGGCATCGGGTTCACGGTGAACGAAGCTCTCGAGTTCTGGCGTCGCGGCGTGTTTCCGAAGGGGCGAATGAAGGCGTACCAAGGCGAGCACACGTACGCGATTCGACACCACTACGGCTTGGAGGGCGCCATGAAAGACTACACCCCGCACAACTGCGATTCGTTAGCAGAACTCACGGAAGGCGTGCGCACGTGCCCTTTCGTCGGTTCCGTGGAAGATTTGCGTCAGTCATCGAACTCGCGGGATTGGTACCAAGCGCTCTCGTTTGACGGCCGCGAAGCCGTCGAGTTAGCCGTACAAGCGGGCGACCGACGCGCGGCGTGCGAACGCGTCTTCGCCGATTTCCACGGCGGAATGTCGATTGGAGAAGACTTCGAATCTCCCGCCGATTACTTCGACGCATCCATGGAGATCGAGGACCAATATCGCGACAGACAAAGACGCGACGCGTTTTCGTCGAAATCCGTCGCCGCGCCGCCGCCCGACGACGACGCTCCGCCCGCACCGAGCTCCCTCCTCCCCGAACGACTTCAACTCGATATCGAAGACTCGTCGTCCGACGAAGAACCCGCCTGACCCGTCGCGCGCCCTATATATAGTCTTATTAGCCTTTGCAAGTAGCCCGCGGCGCGCCGCCGCGCTTTGAAATCGCCTCGTCTCGCGGCGTCCTCACACGCGCCCTCGCCGAGGCCGCGCCCTCGCTCGCCGCCGCGCGCGATCTCGAGCGTCAACAACGCAAATGTTCGACTGATCGCGACGTGACCGCCGCCGCGCGCGCCATGCCGAACGCGTGCGCGCCGTGCTGCGGGTCGAAGCCGAAGGGTGTTGGCGACGACGAGAGCGACGACGCGGGCGCGCCGGCGCCCAACTCGCTTCGCCACGTCTCGGCGACGAAGACGAAACGCACCGCGCCGAAGTCGCTGCGAAATCTGGTTCAGTACGGCGCGGGGGACGAACGCGACGCGAGCGATGATTCGGGCGCGGAGAAGGTTGAGGACGATCCGCGCGCGCAGTACGAGACGGCGACGACGCCGGCGGGGAAGCCGAAGTTTGATCCGAACAAATTTAAAAAACGCGTCGGTGATCATCTCGCGGCGAAACGCGCGCTCGAGGCGGAGCGAAGGCCGTTGCTCGAAGAAACGACGGCGCGGGTTGGTGTTGAGCCGGAGGACGAGAAGAGCGAGAGACGGGCGAAGCGAGAAGAGCGTGAACGACGGAAAGAGGCGAAAAGAGCGGCGAAAGAGGATAAGCAGAAGCAACGCGCGCGAGTCCTCAAGGCGCGGTCGACGCAGAGGCGGTGTTGGTGGATTCTCATGATCGTCGTGCTCGTCGTCATCGTGTGCGCGGGTATCATCTTCGGGGACGACGTGCATTTTAATTATTGGAGATCGAACGCCGATCGCGTCGACGCTCGTGATGATTCGACGCAGACGCATGCGATAGATTCAAATCAGATGGACGAGCGTCCCACGACCACAGAAGATTCCACAGACGTCTCAAGGGCTGGGGTCTCTCTCGCGGATGGGCCGAAATCGCAGGATAGCTTTGACGACGACGGCGACGACGGTGATGACAGCGATGAGCACGCACGCGCGTTGGATGTCGACGGTGACGAGTACGGCGTTGATTTCAACGACCCGAGTTTGCGCACCATGGCGCCGAAGGCATGGCGAAGACGCGAGCGGGATTTAGAAAAAATAAAGCGCCGAGCGCGCTCGTCGGCAAAGGATGACGTACAGCGATTCGTTGAAGGTGCGCACCGCGAGCTCGGCGTGCGCGACGAGGAAAAAGATGCAGAAGAAGAGTACGAGGATACTCTCATCGAACGCATCGAGTCGTCACCGGGGGTGGTGATCGAAAAGAGGCGAGGCGGCGAAGACGCGTCGCGGTCGGGCGACAAAGCCGCCGAGGTATTAGCCAAATCGCAAGCGTCGATTCTGTCGCACGGATTGATACGCGACACCAAGAGTTCATCGCGCGACTTAGATAGGCTCTCGTTCGGGGACGATGTCGCCGCGGGCGGAACTGCGTCTCCGGATTCTCGCGCCGCCGCCGCGGGCGAGGCGCCAACAGCCGGGGAGGCCTCGAAGACGAAGCGAGCGGCCGACATCAAAGATGACGATTCCGATCCAGATTTCGGGCTTAGCGCAGTGTTTCGTCCGCCGAACGAGCCGGTGGTGCATGAGAGACAACCCGACGACGACGGCGCGTTCTCCGCGGCGCTTCCCAGAAGAGTGCCGCGGCGCGCGCTCGCGGCGTAACATTCGATTGTGATATTAACGTTAGAAGATTAGATATTTTGCGAGTACAACAGTCGTCTGTGCATGGTTATTGAAATGTAAGTGTGGGTCGTCGCGACGATAATAAGGCCGGCGGCGCGCGACGACTGCGTCGATCGAATCGACGCTCGACGAATGTCTCTGCGTTTGTCGACAACCGATCGGTCGATTACATGATGACGCATCCCTTCTTGCCTCCCTTACCCTCACCGATAGAGTCAAGTTTACCCCTCAAAGCGGCCAGAAGCTTATCCTTGTTCTTCCCCGTCGCGAGCTTCTTCGCGTCGTCGCCATCCTTGTTTTTAATCTTGACGTCGGCGCCCGCCGCGACCAGTCTCGCGACGTTTTCCACGTTCCCCGCGCACACGGCGTACATGAGCGCCGTCCACCCATCCTCATCCTGCGCGTTCAAGTTGCACTTCTTATCGATGATCAACTGCAGCACGTCGCCGAATCCGTGCGCCGCCGCGCTCATCGCCGGCGTCCCGCCGTCCTCCGCCGTGAGATCGAGCAACGACGGCCCGCGTTGCATCGCCTTCAGCACGTCCACGTGTCCACCGCTCGCGGCAAACATCGCCGCCGTCTTCCCTGCATTACTCTGC